>Ga0209108_10000216_pt1 | contig 31063 bp, 22 predicted proteins | sample Rifsed10ft1_FD_184003 | JGI IMG/M metagenome (GOLD analysis project Ga0209108, IMG submission 184003) | Soil microbial communities from Rifle, Colorado, USA - sediment 10ft 1 (version 2) | ecosystem: Environmental > Terrestrial > Deep subsurface > Rock core/Sediment | place: Rifle, Colorado...
GCATATTGACCTCCATGTAGGTCTTGCACAATTCCTTGCGTTTGTCGAGATAAGCGGCATGCGTTTTTTGAGCCGCCCAACACGGCATACTTCCACCCGCAAAACAAACCGAGCCGCCCGCGAAAGTTGCGAACGGCCCGGGGTGTACTGCGAACTCCTGGCCTCACGCCCCGCTGGGTAGGCCACCCCCCGGATACCGCCATTGTCACGGGCAATTTCCGGCTGTTTGTGCTAGATTATAGCCCTGAACCAGCCTGGGGCAAGTGGGGCAATGAAACTGTAGCCATGAGGCCCTGCATAGTGGTTTGGAAATCGCGCAAACAGTACCTGAGGCATCACTGCCGGACAACAAACCCGCAAGCAACCGAGGCAAGCACCTCAGCAAAACCATCCCCCTCAAAGTGCCTCAATGGCAAAGTTATCGCAACTGTCTGTTGTCCATGATGTAATGACGTTGTGCCCGCCCGACGCGGCGACTTCCAATGCGCGCTTGACGTGCTCTTGCCCCTTGACCTCGCGGAAGTCATTGGGGACGAAAATGTCTTCGCCGCCGAGGTCGGGTGTAACAATGACGGGAGCGATAGGCTCGGCCCCGGAGAGATGGTTCACGAGTTGGGACAGATTGGCGACCGGGATCACGTCCACGTCCGGGACGAGCGCGGCTTCGGGCGCGTCCGCCTCGGGCACCAAGACGGTGCGGTAGCCTTTGGCGCGCGCGAGCGCGGTCATGGGCAGCACACCGCGCACGTGGCGCACACTCCCGTCGAGCGAGAGCTCGCCCACTACGAGAATGCCGTCAAATGCTTCGACCGGAATTTGCCCCATCGCGGTCAGCACGCCGAGCGCGATGGGGAGGTCGTAAGCCGGGCCTTCTTTGCGAAGCGCCGCCGGGGCGAGGTTGACGGTGAGGCGCTTCTGGGGAAAGTAGAACCCGGCGTTGCGGATGGCGGCCTGCACGCGCTCACGCGATTCCTGCACTGCCGCATCCGGCAACCCGACGACCACGAACGAGGGGAGGCCGTTGGCGGTGTCCACTTCCACTTCGACCACCGCGCCCTCGAGGCCGATGACAGCGCAGGAGTACACTTTGGCCAACATAAGGCCAAGTGTATGTGAGATGGAGGGGATGGTCAAATGATTGGGACGCTTCGCACGTGGGAAAATGCCTGAAAAGGCGGTCTTCCAGTAAGCCAGTATAATCGTCGGTGACTGTACAAGCCCCTACCGCCCAATGCCCAAGATATCGCATGAGCACTGGCAGGGTATACGTCGCAGGTTTGGTGAGTTAGCAGCGTCATGAAGCGACCCGATACTGAACGCAAATCCAAGAATCCGCCGCGCACGAACATCCCGGCTGTGCTGACCAGCTTTATCGGGCGCAAGCGCGAGATCGCAGAAATCCTGCAATTGCTGGCGTCCGCACATATGGTCAGCCTTGTGGGGACCGGTGGCTGCGGCAAGACGCGCCTGGCTCTGCGCGTGGCGGCGGAACTCACCGACCAATATATAGGTGGCGTCTATTGGGTGGAGCTTGCTCGACTGATTGACTCGACGCTAGTCCCCCAGGCTGTTGCAAAAGTATTGAACGTAGTCGAACAGTCTGGGAATCCATTGATGGACACGCTCTTGGATTCGCTCTGTGACAGTCAAACGTTACTGGTGCTCGATAACTGTGAACATTTATTGGGAGCGTGTGCTCAACTGGTCGAAGCCTTTGCCAGTTGTCGTAATATTAGAGTCCTGGCGACGAGTCGCGAACCACTCGGCGTTATCGGCGAGACACTCTACCCGGTGTTACCGTTAGCGCTGCCAGCAGCCCATCTCTCTATTGACGAAATCAGACGGGTTGAATCGGTGCAGTTATTTGTCGAACGTGCTCGGAGCATTCTCCCCAACTTCGCCTTGACGGCGGACAATGCCGAAATCGTCTCCACCATCTGCCGCGATCTCGACGGTATCCCCTTAGCGATTGAACTCGCTAGCGCGCGCGTGAGTGTCCTGAATGTGAACCAGATCCAGGAACGCCTCGACCACCGCTTAGATCTGCTCGTCTCGACAGCGCGCGCCGACGAGCGGCATCGCACACTGCGGGCTGCAATTGACTGGAGCTATGACCTGCTGTCCTCTTCAGAACGACTCCTGCTGCAGCGGCTCACGCTTTTTACCGCCGGTTTCACGCTCAGCACGGCTGAATCAGCGTGTGCCTGGGGTGAGATCCAGCGAGCCGAGGTCCTGGATTTGCTGTCATCGCTCGTCAGCAAGTCGCTGGTTGTAGCAGAGACCCTGCAGGGCAGCGAGGCCCGTTATCGCCTGCTGGAGACGATCCGCCAATACGCCCAGGAAAAGCTAAGAGCGTCGGGGGAATGGGTTTCAGCCCATGACGGCTACCTGGCGTGCTTCCTGCGGTTGACCGAGGAAGTTGCCCCGAAATTGCGAGAACAGTATCAGCAGTTGTGGTTTGACTGGCTGGAAACTGAAAACGACAATATTCGAGCGGCGCTGGCCTGGGCGCTCGAACAGCAGCGCATCGAGGCGGGATTACGGATCGGTGCTGCCCTCTATACTTTCTGGCAGACCCGCGCTTACGTCCGGGAAGGTTACACCTGGTTCGAACGATTTCTGCATCCGGCAGACGATAGGGTTCCTCTAGCAGTGCGCGTGAACGCTCTCACCTGGTCGTCCTTCCTCGCGTCGTTCCTAGGCGACGTTTTTACGGCAACGGCTCGCGGGCAAGAAGCAGTTGCTTTGTGTGAGGCCGCTGGCGAGGAGGGCAAATCTCTGCTTCCCTTTGCCCTGGCTGGTGTGGCTTCCGGGGCAAGGGCGGCAGGTGACTATCAAACGGCGTATACGCTCGGCGAGCGACTCGTCGAAGTGTACCGTGATCTGGGTGACTTGTACGCGCTGGGAGTCGCGACAATGATACAAGGTGAAGTGGCCCTCGCGCTAGGTAAACACAATACAGCTCAATTACTGCTTGAAGAAAGTCTGACCCTTGCCCGTGCAGCAGGCGACCCCTATCGAATTGCGGCAACACTCAATGACCTGGGTGATCTGGCCCGCTGCGAACGACATTTCGCTCAAGCGCATTCCACTTACGAGCAAAGTTTGTCTCTCTTTCGCGAACTCGGCGCGGTGCGTGAAATTCCAGCCACGTTGCACAACCTGGCCTACGTTTGCTTGGATCAGGGTGACATGGAACGCGCCCAGGCTCTGTTTCGCGAAAGTTTGGAAGCACAGCGCGCACATAACGATCGAGACGGTATTTTAGAAGGTCTGCTGGGCCTTGCCGCCCTGGCCTCGGCGACCGGATTGGCGGCCGAGAGCGCTCGCTTATATGCGGCGGTGGTTGCTAACGGTAAAGGAAACTCTGTGATCTTGTGGCCGCCGGAAAAGATCGAATATGAACATTATATCGGGCTGGTGCGTGCAAAGTTGAGCGACGCAGAATTCGAGGCAGAGCAAGCCAAGGGGCGGGCCCTATCTATAGAGCAAGCTATTGAGTACGCCCTCAATCTGCCCTTCGGACTGCCGACGCCCTCACAGAAAGGCACCGAGCCATCACAGGAATTGACTGAGCGCGAGCGCGAAGTCGTGGCCCTGATCGCGCGCGGCCTGTCTAATGGCGAGATCGCAGATGGACTGGTTCTCAGCAAACGGACTGTCGAACATCATATGGCAAACATCCTCTCCAAACTCGGCTTCACCAACCGGGCGCAAATCGTCCGCTGGGCCATAGAAAATGGGCTGGCAAAGGCATTGAAGTAAGCTTCCCGATAATCACAACCTAAATTGGATCACTCGGGCGGTTGTTCAACTCTGAACAGCCGCTTTTTTTGTCCACCAACAACGCGAAATAGGTGCACAGATAGGTGCGCACACTCATGACAATTCAGAGTATTTCGGTCAGAATTCAAACCAACAAATGAGATGCGTTATTCCCAATCACTGGAAGTGGATGGCAACGCCGGTACGGTTCGGATTGTAACGCCGCTGTGAGAGAAGTGAAGCCAAGGTCTACAACTCAAAAGGAGAGTTACCATGTCAATCGAACAAAACAAGGCCATCGTTCGCAAATATGCTGAACTGACCAACGCAAGAGACTTGGACGCCGCCTTCGCCCATTTCAGCCCCAGCTTTGTAGACCATGCGGTTCGTCCAGGAATGCCGCCGGGAATCGAAGGTACCCGCCTATTTTTCAATATGCTGTTCGCGGCTTTCCCTGATCTGCGCGCGACCATTCAGGACATCATTGCCGAGGGTGATAAGGTCGTTGACCGGATGACCTGTGAGGGCACCCATCAGGGGATGTTCATGGGCGCACCGCCGACCGGTAAGCGTGTGAAGTGGTCCTTTATTGACATCAACCGGATCGTGGATGGCAAAGTCGTCGAACACTGGGCCGAGGCCGACACAATTGGCATGATGCAGCAGCTTGGCCTCGTTCCGCCGCCGTCAGGGCATTGAAACTGGATGCTGGCGGGAATCGGAAAAATATCAAGGAGATTCGAGATGACTGTTACACCATCAAAAAGATTAAGAAAGGTTCTGAATATTGCGAATGGCATCCATGTCGCTCTTTACCGTATGAGCGGTGGTAAATTCGCGAACCAGATTGCCAATTTACCTGTGCTGCTGATTACAACGTTTGGGCGAAAATCGGGAAAGCCACATGCAAACCCGGTCGTCTACATCGAAGACGGTCAAGATTACCTGGTATCAGCCTCGACCGGTGGAATGGATTGGCACCCAGGTTGGTATCTCAACTTGAAGAATAGTCCGGAAGTCAAAATCGAAATCGGCGATAAGAGGTTCAACGTCCAGGCAGTGATCATGGATGGTGAAGAACGTAGCCGGATGTACGAGAAATTCAAAGCAGCCAGCAATAATTTCGTGAAGTACGAAAAAAGCACGAGCCGGGTGATACCGGTGATCCGCCTGACACACATAGGAAAATTGCCTTGAAGGAGCCACTCTTATGAAAATCCTGTTCGCCACCATGCCTTTCGACGGCCACTTCAACCCACTCACTGGCGTCGCGATGCACCTCCAGGCCGCCGGCCATGACGTTCGCTGGTATGCCGGGCCGAGCTACGCCGCGAAGCTGGAACGGCTCGGCATCCCTCACTTCCCCTTCCAGCGGGCCACCGAGATCAACCAGGACAACATTGGCGAGCTGTTCCCCGAGCGCGCCGGGCTGCGCGGCCCGGCGCTCATCCGCTTCGAGGGCAAGCACATCTTCGTCGGCAACACCGAGAACTTCTTCGAAGACGTGCGGGAGATCGACGCCTCGTTCCCCTTCGACGCTCTCTTCTGCGACGGTGCCTTCTACGCGATGAAGCTCATCAAGGAGAATCTGGGCAAGCGGGTTTATGCGTTTGGGGTCGCGCCGTCAATGGAAACCTCGAAAGACGTTCCGCCGAACTTCGCCGGCCTGAAGCCGGCCAAGACCGCGATCGGCAGGCTCGTCCACCAGGGGATGCGCGCGATGATGGAGCGGATGGTCATGCGCGAACTCAACGCCACCTACAACGGTATGCTGGCCGCCCACGGGCTTGCGCCCATCGCAGGGTCGCTGTTCGATGTCTCCTATCGCAGCCCGGACGTCCTCTTCCAGAGCGGCGTGCCGGGTTTTGCGTACCCGCGGCGCGATCCCAACCCGAAGGTGAAGTTCGTCGGCGCGCTGCTCCCGTACAAAGCGGCCATGACGAGAGCCTTCTCCCAACCGGAGAAACTCGACAAATATGAGCGGGTGATCCTCATCTCGCAAGGCACCATTGACAACAAGGACCCGGGCAAGCTGATCGTGCCGGCGCTGGAAGCCCTCAAGGACACCGGCGCGCTGCTGATCGTCGCCACCGGCTATAGCAAGACCGAAGCGCTGCGCAAGTCTTATCCACAGGACAACATCATTATCGAGGATTTCGTTGACTTTGACTCTATCCTCGACCACACGGACCTGTTCATCTGCAATGGCGGCTACGGGAGCATCCTGCTCAGCCTCAGCAAGGGGGTTCCAGTGCTGGCGGCCGGCATCCGGGAAGGCAAGAACGATATCAACGCGCACGTGGATTACTTCGGCGTCGGCATTGATCTGCGCACCGAGAGCCCCAGGCCCGGTGACATTCGGCGCGCGGCGGAGCGGATTTTGAGCGAACCGCGCTGGAAGCAGAACGTGGCGCGGCTGCGCGATGAGCTCAGCGGCTATCACCCGAATGAGCTGATCGCCGCTTACCTCTCCAACGGCAAGGCTCGCGGCTGATCACTCGCGGCGCAAATCGTCGGCGGCTGATGTGCAGGCCGTCGGGCTGCCTGAAGGTACTTGTGCTCGGCTAATGAACACGAGTCAAAAGAGGAGACTTTTCCATGTTCGACACTGCTGGAGTTCTCATTCTCGTTGCGCTGATCGCCTTGTTCGGCTTTCTCGCCACGCGCGCCTGGAAGTTGAAAAACGCCATCCTGAAATGGGGCGGCGTGGTCATCACCGGGCTGCTGACGCTGATACCGGCGGCTCTGTTTGTATTGGCGCTGATTGGCTTTTACAAACTCAACGAGCGGCACGACAACCCGGTCGCCAACCTCCAGGTGGCCGGGACCGCCGCACAAATCGCCCGCGGCGAGCAACTGGCCAACATTTGCGTGAGCTGCCATACGTCGGATGGCCAGCTCCCGCTCGCGGGCACGAACTTCGCGGCAAAGTTTGACTTTCCACCCATGGGTACGCTCTATGCACCCAACCTCACGCCCTCCGGCGACATCACCGACTGGACCGATGGCGAGCTCATTCGCGCCATCCGGGAAGGGGTGCACAAAAATGGCCGCTCGCTGCTCGTTATGCCGGCGGAGAATTTCCGGAATCTGAGCGACGACGACGTGCAAGCCCTGGTCGCCTACTTGCGTTCGCAGCCGGCCACCGGCGGACCCACCCCGAGCAATCAGTTCAACCTGCTCGGCGCGGTGTTCCTCAACCTATCCGATTTTCGGACTGCGCAGCAACCGGTGGGCAGCGTGACCGCGCCCCAGCCGGGGACTCCGGACTATGGCCGGTATATGGTGGATGTTATCGGGTGCCGGTCGTGCCACGGCGACCAACTGCAAGGCAAGGTGGACAGCGGCCAACCCGGCCCGCCCCCTGGCCCGAACCTCACCCAGATTGTTCCCCAGTGGACGGAAGAGCAATTTATGACCTTCTTCAACACCGGCCAACTGCCCGACGGCGGGACAGTGCCGATCCTCACATTGCCCAGCGGGTTCACGGAGCCACTCATGCCTTGGCCGGAGGTACGGGCTGCCACCACCGACGACGAACTGAGGGCCATGTACGCCTATCTGCACAGCCTGCCGCCAGTGGAAGGCCCAGCCAAGTGACACCTATATTCGGTCAAGCCTGGCTGACGGCGCGCAGTGCCACCAGCGGGCTGCTGCTTCTGAGAATTGCCGAGGTCGGCACAATAGGCATGATGCAGCAGCTTTGCCTTGTTCCCCCGCCACTTGTGCGTTGAACCAGGCTTGTTTGGGACGAAGTTACGCCAAGGCACCTTGATTTGCATGGACAGTAAGTTGAAATCTGGGGGTAAAGGAGCTATCGCTATGACGCCTCTAACTGTGCGCAACATCTGTGCGATCCTGTTGATTGTCAGTTCCACCCTCGACCTGATCAGCAACTTAATGTACACCGGCAGAGACAAGTTAAAGTGGTTCGTCGAGACACCGACCTATGTCAAATGGGAGAGAGGCGCGCTTATAGCGGCCTTTGTGATAGCGGCTCTGGGCGTGGCGCTGCTCGAGATCGTCCTGCGCGAGGCCGGTGAGACGATATTGGCGCGTCTGGGAGCCACCGCTTTCCTGATCGGCGCAGTCGTCGCGATTGTGGCCGAGGGGCAATCTTTGAGCGGGGCAACTTCGACGAGCGCGCTGGAGGTTATCATGGTCGTGGTGCTGTTCGTGGCGGAGGCAATTCTCGGCGCGGCGTTGCTCACGAGCGGCTTATTGCCTGCTTGGGTTGGTTGGACTATGGTGGCCTGGAACATTGGCTGGTTGATTGTCTTGCCTATTGTCACACCCCGTAACATCTACTTTCCGGCTCTCCACTTCCTCCTGTGGCTGATCGGCATCATGTTGCTGGTCGTGCGCTGAGGTGCTTTGAGTGTAATGGAGGAATTACTTGATGAGCTTAACCACAATGACAGGTATTGCTCTGATTCTGAGTACGCTCATATACCACGGTGGCCTGGCCTACCTTTTCGCCCGGGCGCAATTTGGCGAAGTGCTGAAACTTCCCCGTAGGGAGAGGCTCTTAATCATTGCCCGGCATCCAGACGCATATCGTTGGGGATTTCGCATCGTACTTGTGGGATGGATTGTGGCGGCCCTGGGATATGTAATGCTGGCCGCCCTTCTGCGTGACGCGGGAGATCCGATCATCTCCACACTCGCCTCGGTGTTGTTTCTAATCGCGATTGCCTCGGCATTCGTTTTCTGGGCGTTTTCAGTGTCGCCTACGCTATTGGCCGCGGAAGAAACGGCCCGCACCTCAAATGTGCCGGCGTACTACGAAAGCCTTCAATTGGCGGCAGAATCTTCACTCGGGGTCTATCAACTGCTCGGATTACTGGCTACGGCAGGATTTGGATGGGCTCTGCTCCAGACCGGTATGCTGCCGAGTTGGGTCGGATGGATGACCCTTGGATTTGGGGTGGCCTGGGCAGGAGTACATTTGAGAAGTGACGAAACAATTCCCTTACTTCCCATGGTGATGCAAGTTGTGATTGGTATATCCCTACTACTCAAATGAATGAACTACAGTATGTTCGCAAATCGTCTGTCTACCGCATACCTGACCGATAATGTCGGAGGACAAGCCCTATGACCCTACACGTGATGCATCTGGCCGAAGTCGCTTTCCGCGTGACAGATCTGCCCCGTGCAGTGGCATTCTATCGAGAAGTCCTCGGATTGGAGATCGTGCGCGCCTACCCAACGATGGTCTTTCTAAAAGCCGGCGAATTGGATTCACCCCTAGGTCGCGGCGGGCATCCGCAACTCCTGGTACTGTTTGATCGTCAGGTTCAGCTTGACATCACCCTGACCACGCTTGATCATATCGCTTTCGAAATATCTCTAGAGCAGTATCCGACCGAGCGCCAGAGACTTCAGCGATTCGGGTTAGAGTTGACGGAGCGCATTTGGCGGGGCGAGTACGCCTGGCTGCGAGCCCGCTCGCTGTTTTTCGACGACCCGGACGGGAATACAATTGAACTGATCGCGCACGACCCGAACGCCGCCGATACAATACCGTCTGGCTAGGCCAGGTCAATAAGCCACCGCCCAACCTGCGTATCCCGAGTAACCACCCTCGCGGTTCGGTCAGACCATAGCGAGTGCCTGCGCCACTGCGGTAGTTGGGGTATGTGGCGAGAGGTCGAAGCCCACCGGAATAGCTCGGGGAGCCTCAGCCGCGTTTCGGCTCGCTAGTGGGCCTCGCCAGCCTTTCCATGAACTGGACTACGGCATTGGGATTTAGAGCCCACGTCCACAAAACTCGGTAAACCATTGGCAGTGTCAACTTCGACTTTGACCACCGCGAAAATTCTCTGGTTACACCGTTGATCCTGTGAAAGTGAACGCCTTGATCTTGAGCGCCGGGACGCGGACGGCGGGGCCGAACTCGCTCATGAACAGCCGCGCCTCGCGCCCGACCATCTCCACGCCCGCCAGCGCCTCGACGTAGCTTTGCGTGAAGCGCAGATTTTTCACCGGGTCGGTGAGCTGGCCGTTCTCGATCAGCCACAGGCCGTCGCGCGTCATGCCGGTGATGACGCAATCGCGCGGGTGCACCAGCCGGGTATACCAGAAGCGCGTGATGTACAGCCCGCGCTCAGTGGACTTGATCATCTCTTCCATCGCCTTGTCGCCCGGAGCCATGAACATGTTCATCGCCAGCGGGCCGAACCGTCCCCATGCCGTCGGCGTTGCGTGCCCGGTGGAGGTCTTGCCCTCTTTGGCGGCGGTGTACGAGTCGTACACGGGCTGGCCGATCACGCCTTCGGTCGCGATATCCACGCGCTGTTTGGGAACGCCCTCGAAGTCGAAGGGCAGCGGCGCGCCCGCCGGGTCGTGGCCGTCGTCCCAGATCGAGATGAGCGGACTCATCTCCGGCTTGCCAATCCGCTCGTTCATCCAGCTGCGGCCTTCCTGCACGGCCTGCGCGCTGACGCCGTAGAAGTTCAGCGAGTTCAGGATGTCTTCGGCGACGTACGGCTCGACGACGACGGTGTAATCGCCCGGCTCGATCTTGCGCGCATTGCGCCCGCGCGCCGCCTTCCCCAGCGCCTCGTCGCCGACGGCCTCCGGGTTGATGTCCGCCACCTTCCAGCCCGAGGCCTCCGCGCGCCCGGCAGAGTCATCGGACATCGCCGTGACGCCGTAGTCTGCAAAGGTCGTGGGGTGATAGGCGACCGTGCCGAGCGAGTTGGCGAGCGCATATTCGAGGGTGCCTGTGCGGAAAGCGCCCGAAGCGGTGAGGCTCTGTTCTTTGGCCTTGCGGCAGACGATGCCCACCGCCTGCGCGCGCTCTTCCGGCGAGAAGGCCGCCGCTTCTTCGTCGAAGGCGCGCACGCCGTCCGGCGCGTGCGGGCCGGGGAGGCCCTTGAAGTCCGGGTCTTCGGGCTGGCGCAGCGCGGCCTCGCGCGCCGCCTCCACCGCGCGGGCGATCCCCTCGTCGCTCAGATTGTTCGTCGTCGCCACGCCCTGCCGCCTGCCCATCACCGCGCGGATCGTGAGCGTGACGTCGGTCTCGGCGACGTTCTGGTGAATCAGGTTGTTCGCGAAGCGCGTGAGTTCCTGATCCTGCGCGACCAGCAGCACCTCGGTCTGGTCGGCTTGCGAGGCGCGCAGGGCGGTGCGCATGAGTTGTTTGGCTCGTTCGGGTCCGATCATGTTGGCTCCACTTGTCAGTAGGCAGAATGCAGACGGCAGTAAGCAGTGTGGCTGCCTTCTGCTGACTGCTTTCCGCCTTCTATTTCAAGACCCCCACTTTCACGTTGCGGAAGCGCGCAGGCGCGGCCCCGTGGCCCGTGTGCGCGATCTGCCCTGGCTGGCCCTTGCCGCAGTTGGGCGTCCCCCACATCGTCCAGTATTTCTCGTTGCACACCGCATCGCACGCGTTCCAGAATTCCGGTGTGATGCCGGTGTAGGTGCAGTTGCGCAGCATCCGTCCCAGCTTGCCTTTCTTGATCTCGTATCCCATCTCGGTGCCGAACTGGAAGTTGTAGCGCTTGTCGTCAATAGACCACGAGCGGTTCGTCTCCATGTAGATGCCGTCGTCGGTCTGGGCGATCAGGTCGTCGAAGTCCCACGTGCCCGGCTCAATGCTCACGTTGGTCATGCGGATGAGGGGGATGCGGTTCCACCCCGAGGCGCGCATGCAGCCGTTGGAGGTCAGCCCGAGCAGGGGCGCGGTCTCGCGCGACATCAAGTAACCCACGAACTTTCCCTCGCGCACGATGGGCGTGCTGCCCGCCGGGACGCCCTCGTCGTCCCATCCGAACGTGCCCAGCCCGGTGGGCCGCACGGACTCGGCGGTGAGGTTCACGACTCCCGAGCCGTACTGGAAGTTGTTGAGCTTCTCGGTGGTGAGGAACGACGTGCCCGCGAAGGCGGCTTCGGTCCCGAAGACGCGATCCAGCTCGATCGGGTGGCCGCACGACTCGTGGATTTGGAGCGCGAGCTGCTGGCTGCCGAGGATGACCGTGGTGACGATGTTGCTCGGGCACGGGTCGGCGGTGAGGAGCTGCACGGCCTCGGTCGCAATGCGCTCGGCGTTGCCGGGCAGGTCCATCGCGAGGACGTATTCCCACCCCGCCGTGCCCTGCTGGCGGAACGCATCCGGGTAGGAGCGGCGCTGGACTTCGTTCCCTCCGACCGCCGTGGCCTCGATGGCCGCGCCCGCCTCGTAGATGGTCTGCTCGGTGTCCGCGCCCTCGGAGTTGGCGAAGGTCTTGTGCTCTTTGATGAAGACCATATTCCCGCTTCGCACCCGGACATCCCCTTCGGCTCCGCTTCGCGAAGCACCCCCGTGGGACAGGGCGGGTTTGACGCGCCCCATCGCCGCGTCGGCCTGCATGAGCAGCGTGAGCTTGTCTTCGATAGGGATGGTGAACGGGTCAATCTGGATGGGCGTCGTGTACGCGCCCCGGCTGGTGACCGGCGGCCCGAGCCGCACCGGATCGCCCCGCACGAGCGCGGAGGCTTTGGCGATCTTCACGGCGAGATCGGTGACCTTGTCCACCTCGGCGGCGGTCAGCTCGCGGCTGGAGGCGAACCCCCACGCCCCGTCCACGAGCACGCGCACGCCAAAGCCGAGCGACTCGCTGGAGCTTAACCCGTCCACCACCCCGTTCTTGACGGATAGGCTCTGGTCGGTGGCGTGCACCACGCGGATGTCTGCGTACTGAGCGCCTTTGAGTTTGGCGGTTCCGAGAGCGCGGGAAGAGAGGGTGTCCAATGCGGCCTCCTGCTTGGGTCATGTGGTTGGGATGACAGGCGACATTATACGCCGTCACGGGAGAGGGGCAAAATGAACAGCCGGGCAGAAGAGTGGTGCGGCCGCGCCACACGCAACGCAACACGCGGCGAGGGCTGATCGGGGTTTTTCTTTAACATGAACCGGGGCAGGCTTGCAGCCTGCCCCGGCGTGAAATCAAACACTGCGCGTGCGCATCTATGGGTTTCTGGACATCTGCGGCAGATAATACTTATGATCACCGGTAACCGGGATGACGACAACCGTGGTCGTCAGCGTGGCAGTGGCCGACTGGCTGCTGTCTCCCTGCGAGCGCGCGGTGATCGTGGCAACGTCAGTCGTGCCGCCGGTTGCATTGGCCGGGATTTGCACGGATCCCACAAAGGTCGTGGCAGCGTTCGCCGCAAGCGGCCCGACACTTGAGGGGGTCGCAGTCGTGGTAAACACGGCGCCGCTGACCGATACGCCATACGTATCCGTCACATTCCCGGTGTTAGTCAACGTCAAGGTATAAGCCACCGTCGTCCCAGGCGCGCCCACTTTGCCTTCTGCGGCCGGAGCCAGCGCGAGGCCATGCTCGTCGTCATCCAGGACCGTGAGCGTAGCGGGGTTTGGCGCGCCGAGCGCTGCGTTCACAGGATTGCTCAGTGTGAGAATGACGGATTCGTCCGGCTCGTCCAGCGCGTCGTCCAGGATCGGCACCGTGAACGCCGCTGTTGTAGACCCGGCCGTAAACGTTAATGTGCCAGTCGCCGCAAGGTAGTCACTCCCGGCCAGCGCCGTGCCGTTGCTGGTGGCGTAGTTCGCTGTGATCGTCAACTGGGAAGCCGCGCTGAGTGTGGCCGTGATGGTCGCCGCGCTCACGGCCTCGCCGACGCTGAAGTCGCCAGCGCTGAACTGCACGGTCGGCGCAGATGTTTCGTACGCCCCAATGTCGCAGACTGGACCCTGAGGCCGGCTAACGTTGCGCTGGTCGGTGGCTTCGCAGGCGCCTCCACCGGTGCCGGGTGTGGCCGGGCTTCCGGAGTCAATGGCGGGACTACCGGGATGCAACGCGTGCGTGAGTGTGGGGCCACCGTTGTTTTGCAGTGGGCCTAGCAGCGGGTCAATCGGGTTACCCTGAATGCCGATCAGGTCGCCGGTTGTGGGGGGTAAATTGCAGCCGGCGTTATTGCCCACCAGGTTGTAGCCTTGCGAGACCAGAGTCCCCGAACAATCCGGATGCTTGGTAGCGGCGCTATTGTCAAAGTTTTTCGCCACCAGCGTGTTCTGAAGCAGCACCACCCCGCCGCCACGATAGAGACCTCCTCCCGCTCCTGTCCCATTTCCATCATAATCCGCCGTGTTGTTCGTCAACGTGACATTCCTCAAGAGGAGCGTGCCGGTGTTACTCCCGGCACTCGATGTGCGTATCCCGCCCCCACCCGTCTTCGCCGTGTTCCCACTGACTGTCACATTCGCCAGCCCCACTGTTCCCCCTGCGTTGCGTATCCCGCCGCCTGCGACTTCCGCGGTATTGCTCAAGACACTGCTATGCGTTAACGTCAATACCCCCGTGTTGTAGATGCCGCCTCCACTGATACCAGTCGAGTTGTTCACCACAGCGCTGTCGGCAAGCGTCAACGTGCCGCCCGCATTACGCAGGCCGCCACCGCTAAAGGAGCTACTGTTGCCGTGCTGAATCGTCAGCCCGCTGATTTGCACCGTAGCAGAAATGACGTGAAAGACACGGTCTAGTAGATTACCGTCCACCACTGTGGTGTCCGCACCCGCACCGATCAGTGTCAAGTCGCCGGTGATGTCCAGGTCTCCACGGTTGGCGTTATTATCCCCACTGCCGCGGGTCAGGACATAGAGACCAGGTGGTAAGGTGACCGTATCACTGCCAGGCAAGGCATTGGCTTCCTGGATAGCAGCGCGCAGCGTGCACACACGATTTCCCGTGGCGGTTTCACAGATCCCGTTACCCGGAGCCGCATCCACGACATCGGCGGAGTTGTTGATCGTGAAATTCGCCGCGTGCGCAACTGGGGCAGGCGTCACACTCAAAGCCAGCCCGGCCATCAGCGCCATTACACAACACAGACGTAGGCTTGTGGAAACAAGAGGCGTATTTAGGAGGTGGCCCATATGATCAACTCCCTCTCGAAATTCAGCGGCTATATTGACTTTACTCTAGTATCAGGGGATATGGAAAGTCAAGCCCTAGTACTACTACCAGGGCCGAAAACTGGGTCGTATTCTTAGAGGAATCCGATAGCTTTTCTACCCTTCGACCAGCCTCGTCCCGCAGGCCTGGCAGAAGAGCGCGTCGGACGTGTGGGCGCGCCCACACTTGGGGCAGACGCGCGGGAGGTCAACGGGCAGTGGCGCGCCGCAGGAAGTACACAGCTCAAGGCCGGGATCGTTGGCGGTCTGGCAGTGCATGCAGATTTTAGGATTCTTGGGCGCGTCCTTTTCCCCGGCCAGCGCGCGGCTGAGCGCGCACAGGTCGTTGATCGCGTCCCAGATTTTCGGCGGGAGATTCTCCTGCTTCATTTCGCCGATCACGTCTGGGAGCAGCGCAAGCAGCGAAACCGGGTTCGCCGCCGCGCGTTCGAGCAGCTCGCTCGCATCGGCGGCGCGGTCGAGCCAGTCACGGTCACGGCTCATCGTCACCAGCACGCCGCCCTCAATGTCGGCGACGTGGACGGTGATGGGCGTGCCGTGCTGGCTGCCGATCTGCACGAGAGCCGAATCGGCATAGCGGTCAATCTTCACGCGGTGCTGGCGGTCGTTGAAGCGCGCGGCGAGTTGGTCGGCGAGGGCCACCGCGCGGATGCGGCCATTGAACATGCGTTGGAGAGATAGAGATTGTTGAGACATCACAGATGATTATACGCCCCCGCGCCTCCGGCGACAATCGGCAGCTCAAGTTTCTCCTCTTTGTCCCCCGCCCCTTGACCCGTTATAATCCACCTGCATCCGTTCATCCGTTGCGAAGCAATCCGTTGACCAAAGGAAGCCCGCATGTTCAAAAAAGTCCTCATCGCCAACCGGGGCGAGATCGCCGTTCGCATCATCCGCGCCTGCCGCGAGCTGGGCATCCAGACCGTGGCCGTGTACTCGGAAGTGGACCGCCGCGCGCTCCACGTGCGCTACGCGGACGAGGCCTACCTGCTCGGCCCCGCGCCCTCGCGCGACAGCTATCTGCGAATGGACAAGATCATCGAGATCGCGAAAAAGGCCGAGGCCGACGCCATTCACCCGGGCTACGGCTTCCTCGCCGAGCGCGAGGACTTCGCCCAGGTCTGCGCCGACGAGGGGATCGTGTTCATCGGCCCCAAGCCCTCCGCGATTGCGGCGATGGGCGACAAGGCCGTGGCCCGCGCGACCGTGACGAAGGCGGGCGTCTCGGTGGTGCCGGGAACGGAAGGCGAGGGCGGGCTGCGCGACGAGGAGATCATCGCGGTCGCGCCGCAGATCGGCTTCCCCCTGCTCATCAAGGCGACCGCGGGCGGCGGCGGCAAGGGCATGCGCGAGGTGAACGCGCCGGAGGAACTCCCCGGCCTGCTCGCCGCCGCGCGCCGCGAGGCCGAGGCCGCCTTCGGCGACGGCGCGGTCTATCTGGAAAAGCTCATCCTCGGCGCGCGGCACATCGAGATCCAGCTGCTCGCCGACACGTTCGGGAACGTCCTCCACCTTGGTGAGCGCGAGTGTTCCCTCCAGCGGCGGCACCAGAAACTGCTCGAGGAATCCCCCTCGCCGTTCATTGACGACGACGACGACCTGCGGCAGCGCATGGGCGAGGTCGCGTGCAAGGCCGCCGCGGCCGTCGGCTACGTCAACGCCGGGACGATTGAGTTCCTGGTGGACAAAGACAAGAACTTCTACTTCCTCGAGATGAACACGCGCCTGCAGGTGGAGCATCCCGTGACGGAAATGGTCACGGGCGTGGACATCGTCAAAGAGCAAATCCGCATCGCGCGCGGGCGCAGGCTGCGTTACGAGCAGAGCGACATCGTCTTGAACGGCTGGGCCATCGAGTGCCGCATCAACGCCGAAGACCCCTACAACAACTTCCTGCCCTCCACCGGGCGCATCACCCTCAGCCACCTGCCCACCGGCCCCGGCGTGCGCGTGGACACCGGGGTGTATGCCGGTTTCGAAATCTCGCGCTATTACGACTCGCTTGTCTCCAAGCTTATCTGCTGGGGCGAAACACGCGGCGAGGCCATCCTGCGCATGCGGCGGGCGCTCGAGGAGTACCGCCTGCTCGGGATCCGCACCAACATCCCCTTTCACCAGACCATCATGGACTCGCACCGTTTCATCGCCGGGCACTTCGACACGCGTTTCGTCGAAGAACGCTTCAGCATGGAGGCGATGGAAGAAGGGAAGGCGACCTACGACGACATCGCCGCGATCATGGCGACCATCGTCGCGCACCGCGAGGCCCAGCAGGCCGCCCAGCTCGTCCAGCGCGGCGAGCGCGATACCAGCAACTGGAAATGGGTCGGGCGCTACGAGAGGATGCACCGATAGGACCGCAAGGGAGCAGGGGGGCCTGGGAGCGTGGGAGAGATTGTGGCTTCCCCGCTTCTCCACTCCCCTGCTCTCCAGCTCCTCATGTCCAAACCTCGTTTGCGAATTGATCCTGGCTTGGTCGTGGCCATTCTCGTCGCCACGTTTGCGGCGTGGCCGTTGCTCACCCGCCCCGGCTTGCCCACCAATACGGACGCCGATCTGCACATCTACCGGACACAACAGATCATGGCGGCCTGGGAACACCGTGTGCTGTACCCGCGTTGGGCGCCGGATTTCGCCTTTGGCTTCGGGTACCCGGTCTTCAATTACTACACCCCCCTCACCTACCATCTCGGCGCAGCCTATGGCCGGTTTTTCGGCGGGCCAGTGGCCGGGGTGAAATTCGTTTTGGTGATGTCAGCTTATTTGGGTGCAGCCGGGATGTACCTGTTTGCGCGCGATCACTGGAATAGCGTTGCCGGCGTCCTCGGCGCGGCTGCTTTCGCTCTGGCGCCCTACACGGTCTACATTGACCCGCACGCCCGGGGCGCCGCGCCGGAGACACTGGCGCTCGCTTTCGGCCCGCTGACGTTGTGGGCCTTCGCCCGGCTGCGCCGCGCGGCCTCGCCCGGCAACATCGGACTGGCCGCCCTCACTCTCGCAGCGTTGATCCTTTCACATAACCTGATGTCGTTCGTCCTCACAGGATTGTTGGTCGCCTGGCTGGCGTGGGAAGCAGTGTATGCGCACATGGTGAGCGACGCAGGCCATCGCCCGACGTGGGGCACGGTTTGGCCGTCGGGGGCCGCGCTCCTTGTAGGCGTGTGCCTCGCGGCATTCGTGTGGCTGCCTGCCATCCTGGAGCGCAACGCCGTCCAATTCCAGAGGGCCTTTGTGGACGTGTCCCGCCCGGAGGCCGCGCTCCAATTCGTTGGCGCGCAAGAACTCTTGGCTCTGGCCTCTACCACTGATCTCGAAAACTTGCCGGTCTCGGGCTGGAAGTTCCGGCTGGGAATGCCGCAGTGGGTGTTGGGCGGGCTGGGGACGTTGACGATTTTCCGAATGCGCGCGCGGCGAAGCACGGTGCTGTTCTTCGCGGCGGCGGCGCTTGCGTTGACGGGCCTTGTGTTGCCCGCTTCCGCTGCACTCTGGAAGACCGTCCCTCTGCTGACGTATTTGCAATTGCCGTGGCGATTGCTTGGCCCGGCGACTATGGCGCTCGGCGTGGTGGCGGGTGTGGCGGCCTGCTGGGCTGACGCTTTCCCCTGGCCGTGGGGCCGGTTGGCCTTTGGGGTCGCCGGAGTCGCGGCCTGTATCGCCGGGGCTATCCCGGTCATGGATCCGCTCCCGTGGGCGGATTATGGGCCGGTGACCCCGCAACGATTGTTCGTGTTTGAGCGCGAGGGCAACATCGGCACGACGGCGCAAAATGAATTCCTGCCCTCCGGCGTGAAGACGATGCCTGAGCTGCAAGAGGCGCTCGCCCGCTCCTACGACACCGGCCTGGTGGACAAGGTGAACCGCGCCGCACTGCCTGAGGGAACGCAGGTCGCCGTCGTCGAGCATGGGCCGCAGCACGATCGTTTTCAAATCTCCACGCCGACTGGCTTCGCGCTCACCCTTTTCACTTTTTATTTTCCGGGATGGAACGCTTACGTTGACGGTGTGAAGACGCCGACGGCGGCCACAGACCCGGAAGGGTTCATCACCTTTCACGTCCCGGCGGGCGCGCACGACGTGCTGGTGCGTCTGGAGGACACGCCCCTACGAAGGTGGGGTTGGCTTATCAGCGGATTGGCATGGGCGGCGCTCGCGGGTTTAGCAGTTTGGCACGTGCGCGCGAGACCCATCCTCCAACACGTTGAACCGCTCGCCGGGCGTCCCTCCGTAGTCTTCGCTGTCCTCATGCTCCTCGGGATGGGCGCGCGCTATGTGGCGGATCGAAACAGCCCCTGGCAAGTTGATCTGCGCAGCTACGACGTGCCCGAGGCGCGGCACCGGCGCCTTGAGAGGCTGGAGGGCAACGTCGCGCTGTTGGCCTACGACCTCCCGCGGGCCACGGCGCGGCCCGGCGATCAAGTTCCAATCACGCTCTACTGGAAAGCGCTAGGGCGCGCGCCGCGTGATATGAGCGTCTTCGTGCATTTCATCGGCCCGGACGGGCACCTGTGGGGCCAATCGGACAAAGTGCGGCCAGCGGCCTATTTCCCAACGGACCGGTGGCCCCTCAACCGTTACATTAGAGATGAGCACCTAGCCACGCTGCGGCCTGACACGCCGCCAGGTGAATACAAACTGGTGGCCGGGCTGTGGGATCGCTATACGGGCGTCAGGCTCCATCTGCTTGACTCCACTGGCGCAGTGACAGAGGCCGATGGCGTGGCGCTGACCAGCCTGTTCGTCGTACCGCCCTGACTGATGAATGGGAGGCAGCCCTGTGCGCGCAAGGCTATTCAAGCTTCTGGCAATTGACCCTGGCCTAGCAATGGCGCTGCTACTCGCCACTCTCGCGGCCTGGCCGTTTCTCACCCGTCACAGTCTCCCCACGTTCACGGACGTCGAGCATCACGTGTACCGCACCTACGAGATCATGTCGGCTTGGAAACAGGGAGTGCTTTACTTGCGCTGGGCGCCGGATTTGTTCTTTGGGTATGGCTATCCGATCTTCAATTACTATGCTCCCCTGACTCATTACCTGGGTGCGGCGTACGGCTGGTGTTTTGGAGGGCCGGTGGCCGGAGTGAAATTTGTGCTCGTCGCTTCCGCCTATGTCGGCGCAGTTGGGATGTATCTCCTTGGTCGTGACCATTATGGCGGGATGGCCGGAGTCGTGAGCGCCGCGACCTATGTATTCGCCCCATACGTCGTCTACATCAACCCGCATGCGCGCGGCGTATCACCGGAGACTTTCGCGGTGGCGCTGGGCCCGTGGCTGCTATGGGCCTTTGCGCGCCTGCGAAGCAGCCGCACGGCCTCACCCGGCGCTCTCGTCCTGGCTGCCCTGACACTGACAGCGCTGACGCTTTCCCACAACCTGGTGTCGTTCCTCTTTGTGGGGATGCTGTTAGCGTGGCTGGCGTGGGAATTGATCTTCGGGCCAAGCGGCACACCGCGGCGCCGGGTGATTTTACTGTCAGGGGCGGCGCTGCTGCTGGGGTTCGGCCTCGCCGCGTTTATGTGGCTGCCCGCCGCGCTTGAGCGCAGCGCCACCCAATTCCAGAGAGCGTTCACGCTGACACCCGCCCAGCTCCACTTTCTCGGCGTGCAGGAACTTTTCGGCCCGGCGTCGTTAGCCGAAGTCTCGCACGGAGACATCAAACAGGTTGGGCGGTTCCGGATAGGGATCGCGCAATGGGTGCTGGGAGCGTTGGGGACGATCACGATCGTGGGGTCACGTCTTTCCAGGCTGACCGCCCTTCGAGAGCGGCACAGCACCACGCTGTTTTTTACGCTGGCAGCGTTAGCCCTGATTTACTTCATGCTCCCGATTTCTCTCCCCATCTGGAGTCTAATTCCGCCGTTGATGTACTTGCAATTTCCGTGGCGTCTGCTCGGGCCGGCCGCGGTTGCATTCGGGATGTTGGCTGGCGCAGCGGCACGATGGGTCGGTCAGGCGCGGCCCGGGGGCAGGGTTGCCTTCAGCCTTGCCGCCGTCGCCGCGTGCATCGCAACGGCCATGCCCCTCATGGACCCGCTCCCGTGGGCGGACTATGGGCCGGTGACCCCGCAGCGCATTTTCGTGATGGAGCAAAATGGCGCTTTGGGCATAGGCACGACGATTCAGTGGGAATTCCTGCCAGTGGGCGTCACTTCGCGCCCCCTGCCCGTCGAGTCATTGATCCGCTCTTACGACATGGGCCTGGTAGACAAGATCAACCACGCGACCCTACCCGAAGGGACACAGGTCACGGTATTAGAGCATGGACCAGAGCATGATCGTTTCCTGGTCACGGGCCGCACTGACTTTGACCTCAACGTTTTTACTTTTTACTTCCCCGGGTGGACGGCTTACGTCGGCGATGTGCCGACGCCAATTTCTGTATTAGCACCCGAAGGGTTCATCACCTTTCGGGTGCCAGCCGGTAACCATGAGGTTCTTCTGCGACTGGAAAACACGCCGCCTCGCTGGTTAGGATGGGGCCTCAGCGCATTGGCGGGCATAGCGCTCCTGGGCTTCGCGCTCCGGCAACTTCGCTTTCGCCCTACCGGTCAACCCCGGGAGACATTGGCATGGCGCTTCGCCGTCATGCTGGGCACAGTGGTGCTGGGCGGGTCAGGCGCGCGCTACATCGCCGATCAGGCCAGTCCGTGGCGGGCTGACTTACCTGGCTATGAAGTCCCTGGGGCACAACATCAGCATTTTGAGCGTTGGGAGAGCAATCTCGCCCTGTTGGCCTATGATCTGGCGCAATCGGCGGCGCACCCTGGCGATCAAGTGCCTCTTACCTTGTATTGGAAAGCGCTGGGGCGCGTGCCGCTGGACTTGAGCGTCTTCGTGCATTTCATCGGTCCGGATGGACAGTTGTGGGGGCAGTCGGACAAGCTGGTCCCCGTGGAATATTTTCCGACAGGACGATGGCCCCTCAATCGTTACTTCCGAGACGATCACCAAGCAAATTTGCGACCCGACGCGCCGCCGGGCGAGTACACCGTCAGGGCGGGCCTATGGGATGAGTTTACAGGCGTGCGGATGCACGTGCTCGACGCGAATGGTAATGTAACTGACCAGGATGGTACTGTGTTGACCACGAAGTTTGTCGTGCAGCCCTAGCCAGCAAGCCATCATCCTGCCCATTGATTTGAGTGAGCGATGACTCTTGCCAAGCGACACCGGTTTGTCCTTTCCGCGGGTGTGCTCCTGATTGCCGCCGGGCTTCGGCTGTGGCACATCAGCCAATCGCCGCCCGGCCTCTACCTCGACGAAGCCTTTCACCTATTGCAGGCACAAGAGATTGCGCGGGGCGAGGCGCTGCCCGTTTTCATTACCGGCAACAACGGTTACGAGCCGCTCTTCGTCTATCTCGCCGTTATCCCGCTCAAGATTCTCGGCCCGGTGGCATGGGCCGGGCGGCTGGTCGCGGCCTGGGCCGGGCTGATAGGCGTCGCGCTGACCATGCGCGCCGGGCACGAACTGTTTCCGGGGCGCTCAGTCGGAATGCTGGCCGGGCTGGTGCTCGCGACACTCGTATGGAACCTCGCTTTCAGCCGGTTCGGATCGCAACCGATCCTAGCCGTGCCAACCGCAGCGGGCACTCTGGCAGGACTCTGGCTCGGCGCGCGCACGGGCAACCGCAAGCCATTTGCCCTGGCAGGTGTGAGCCTCGGCTTGGGGTTAGACGCCTATTTGGGATTCCGCTTGTTTCCTGCGATCCCTCTGGCGGCTGGTCTGGCGCTGTTGGCGGCGCGGCCTGAGAAGCGGCGCGAACTGGCGACCGGCGGGCTGCTCGCCGCGGCCGTGGCCGCACTGATCTTCGCGCCGCTTGCGCTGTTCTTTATCCGGAACCCACACTGGTTCTTCAACCGCTTTGGACAAACGACGGCAGAAACGCTCGGAGCAGGTAACTCCGGCGCTGCGCTCGCGGCAAACAGCATCAAGACAATCGGCGGCCTGTTCGTGCAGGGTGACAGCAATTGGCGGCATAACCTCGCTGGTCGCCCGGCTTTGGATGTCGCGCAGGCTTTCTTCTTCTTGGCCGGGACCGGCGTCTGTCTCCGGCAGTGGCGTAGACCAGAGACCTGGACCCTGCTCGTCTGGCTGATCGTCGGGCTTTCCCCGTCTATGCTCACATTCCAGGCTCCCCATTTTGGACGAGCCATTATGGCGACGCCGGCGATTGCCATACTGGCCGCAATAGGAATCGAGAACACTTGGAAATGGGCGAGGAGCCGGGCCGGCCACATGTTGATCGCAATCGCTGTTATATTATCAACAGCCCTGACGGTAAACGTTTTCTTTGGACAGTGGGCGAGCGATCCCCACCTGTTCGAATTCTTTGAGGTCCAGCAGGCCTGGATCGCGCGCGCACTGAAAACCGCTCCTGCCGACTCTGCCCTCTACGCGACTCCCTTACACATCGGCTATTACCACGACCTGTGGCCGATTGAGTTCTTTCTCGGGCGGGAAGCCTACGGGCGGTTTGGAGCGTTCAATGGACAGGCATGCAGCGTATTGCCCGCCCACGTCACCGCTGGTGCGACCTACGCGGTCATCGCTCCCGACGATCCGAACACACCCGCTGTCCTTGCAGCCGCTTTCTCCGGTGTGACCCACAGGACAATTGATTCCCTCGCGGGGACGCCCTACCTGGATGTGTATCAAATCCCGGCAGGGCGGACCGCACGGATCCAAGTGGCCACCCCGCGTCGGATTGACTTCGGCGATTTGGTGCGCATGGTAGGTTATACCTGGACCGCGGCGTCCCCCAGGCCCGGCGACGTGGCCCAATTGAAGGTCGTTTGGGAGACCAAGCAGACGACGCCGATAGACTACAAAGTTTTCGTTCACTTGATTGGCGCGCCCAAAGCAGATGGCACGATCATCTACACCCAACGGGATGCGCGTCCCTGCGCCGACACTTACCCCACCCGGCAATGGCATCCGGGCGAGCTGGTCATTGACACTTACTCCCTGGCACTTCCAGCCGATCTCCCCTCTGGAGACTATCTGCTCAAAATCGGCTGGTACGAAGGTGAAGGAGGCGCAGGCTCGCGCCTCCCCGCCTTTGACGAGGCGGGACAGTTCCTTGGCGACAGCGTGCTCTTGGAGCCTGTGCAGATCAGCGCGCCATAGATTACGATGAACAAGATCCACTGGCTGCTCCCATTGATATTGCTGGTCCACACCGCGTTGGGCGTTGCTTTCAGTCTGGCGACTCCTCTCTTCGAGCCGCCCGACGAAGCGAACCATTATCTATTCGTCCGGTATCTTCAGGTTCACCGCGCCCTGCCCGTGCAGGGACTGGACCGGGACGGACCGCGCGCCCATCACCCCCCGCTCTACTTCGTGCTGGGCGCGCTGCTCTCCGCGTGGGTTCCGAACGACGGCCCGGTGGATCGCATCGTGATGCAGTTGAACCCGCACGTCTGGTTTCGATACGGCGACCCGAACATGGACAACAAAGCCATGTGGATTCATTACACCCCGGATGAGCGCTGGCCCTATCAGGGGCAGGCGCTGGCCGTGCACGTCATCCGCCTGCTCTCGGTAGGCTTCTCGGCGCTGGCCGTCTGGTTGACCTATCTGACCGCGCGCCATCTGCGCCCGGGGGATGATACTTTTGCTCTGCTGGCTGCCGGTCTCCTCGGCTTCAACTCGATGGTCCTGTTCATGAGCGGCGTGGTTCAAAACAGCACCTCGGCTATCATGTCAACTGCCGCCGTCTTGTACGTGCTGGCCCGATTCGTACGAGAAGGCTTCACCTTCACCCGCTGGGTCTGGGTTGGCATGGCGTTTGCGGTGGGCGTGCTCTTCCAGACGAGCGGCCTGATTATGGCCGCGCCGATTGGGGTGGTCCTGCTCTACGAAGCGTGGCGCGCACGCCGCTGGCGAGTTCTGGCAGAAGGCGCGCTCGGCTTGTTCATCCCTATCGCAGCCTTGAATGGCTGGTGGTTCATTCGCAATCAAATACTTTACGGCGACTGGACGGCCAACTCGACGATTGCGGCGCTCTGGACGTACGGCCCCATCATGCCGCTGGACGTGGCCTTGTATTTGGTCGGGACGGGGATGGTCGGGCGCTTCGGGCAGGGGTTGATGATTGACTTCCCCAGCCCGGTCTACCTCGCCGCCGGCGCTCTCGCCTTGCTGGCTGTTGTGGGAATGATCAAGGCAGCTATTGCCAGCCTTCGTTCATCATTTCATAACTCCCCTTCTTCCGACGACGCCTTTCGTCGTCAGGAGTCCCACAAGGGTGCTTTGCGAAGGAGGCCAGGGGGTGAGGTGCTCACCCCGGACCTTGTGTTGTGGTCGCTTCAGCCGATTACGATCGTCGCCGTCTCTGTTTCGCTGACCATCTACGTGCTCAAGTACATTCACGGCGTGCATGGCCGCTACATGTTCACGGCTTTTCCTTCAATTGCGCTTCTGCTGGCGGCCGGCCTCCTGCACGGCTTCCGCCCTCGATGGCAAGCAACGGTTACCAGGCTGATCCTCGCCCTCACGCTCGGGCTGGCGCTCTACGGACTGTTCGGCTTGCTCCTCCCGACATACGCCATACCCCGCTCCCCGAGTCAAACTGAGCTGAACCAAATGCTCCCCCTCGACGCCGACATCGGCGACACCGCCCGCGTCCTCGGGTACACGCTGAGCGCCTCCTCGGTCAGGCCCGGCGAAGAGCTGGCGGTGACCATCTATTGGCGCATCGCATCGAGGACAGACGTCCCTTATGCCATCTTCCTTCACCTGTACGAGTCGGGCGTCGGGTCTATCACACAGCTCGACACCTATCCCGGTTTAGGCAACTATGCGACAACAATTTGGGATCCAGGGCGAATGTTTGCCGACACTTACCGCCTGCGCGTGCCGCCTGACGCGCCCTCTGTCGGTGATGCTAGGCTAGTGCTGGGCTTGTACGACGAGCAGACCGGGCAACGCCTGCCGGTGACGGGCGCGAACGCCGGGTCGCCGGAAGATGCCTGGGTGGAATTTGGCAATATTCAGGTACAGCCGTGAATAAACTTCTGAGCTTTCTGAAGGGCGGCAACCTTCCCCTGGCAGTCATCCTGATCACTCATAGTATGCTGGGGATCGCCTTCAATTTGGCGACGCCCATCTTCGAAGCGCCGGATGAACCGAATCATTATTTGTTCGTCCGTTATCTTCAGGTTCATCACAGCCTGCCGGTCCAGGCACATGACCCGGATGGGCCGCGCGCCCACCATCCTCCACTCTACTACTTGCTTGGCGCGCTACTCTCGGCCTGGGTACCTGTACGCGGTTCCGTAGACCGCATTGACATGCAACCGAATGGCAGGTTCCGGTTCCGGTTCGACGATCTGCACACGGATAACAAGGCTGTGTGGATTCATTACGGGCCGGAGGAACGCTGGCCCTACCACGGACAAGCCCTGGTCGTGCATATTGTCCGCCTGCTCTCTGTGGCCTTCTCCGCCCTGGCGGTCTGGCTGACGTATCAGGCCGCGCTTCAACTCCGTCCCATGGATACCGTGTTTGCCACACTGGCCACAGGCTTGCTGGCTTTCAACCCAATGGTTTTGTTTGCCAGCGGCGTGGTCAATAATGACTCGGCGGCCCTGGCCTCCGGCGCAGCGGTTGTTTACGTGCTGGGCCTGTTCACTCGACGCGGCTTTACATTCGTGCGCTGGCTCTGGATGGGCGTTGTCTTTTCCCTGGGGGTGCTGCTCAAGACCAGTGCTTTGGCCCTTGCCTTGCCGATCTCGTTCGTGCTCCTGCTTACAGCCTGGCGCGCTCAGAGACTCCGGGCATTAGTGGATGGCCTCGCGGGCCTGCTCCTTCCACTTGCGCTTTTAGACGGCTGGTGGTTTGCACGTAATCAAATCCTTTACGGTGACTGGACCGCTAACGCGGCAATCCTGGCACTGTGGGGACCCATATCCGTTTCGGCCGGCCAATGGTTTAACGCACACCTGTTTTGGACGGGCCTGCTTGGCCGCTTTGGGATGCATGGAATTATCTCCTTTCCCAATCGCATTTACTTGACGGCCCTCCTGGCCGTTATCTTTTCAATGGGCGGTTGGCTTTGGTTGTGGCTTACCAACCTGCGCACTTCTAAAGCAGCCTGGCGCCTGCGGAACATCTCTAGCCTGAAATGGCTGACCACTGATGTCGTGCTATGGATAGTTCAGATCATTGCGGTGTTGGCGGTCACAACGGCTCTGGCCGTCTACGCGGTAACAGTATCATGGAGCAGCCGCTATATGCTCACGGCCTATCCTTCCATTGCGCTTCTGTTGGCGGCGGGCTTCCTGACGTGGTTCCGTCCTGGGTGGCAAGCCGTAGCCTCCGGGTTGATCCTCGTCCTCACGCTCGGGTTGGCGCTCTACGCGTTGTTCGGGCTGCTCATCCCCACCTACGCCCTGCCCCGCTCCCCGTCCCAAGCCGAGTTGAATCAAATGGCGCCCCTAGACGCCGACATCGGTGACACCGCGCGCGTTTTAGGATATAAACTGAGCGCCCAGGCATTCAAGCCCGGGGATGAACTGGACGTGACCATCTACTGGCTGCCTCAAGCCCAGACGGACATCCCGTACACTGTCTTCGCCCATCTCTATGAGCCGAGCGTCGGGTCCATCACTCAGCTCGACACGTACCCGGGCCTGGGCAACTACGCCACCACCGTGTGGGACACCGGGCGCGTTTTTGCAGACACATACCGGTTGCGCCTCCCTGCCGACGCGCCCGCCGTGAATGGGGCTAAAATCGTGCTTGGCCTGTACGACGAACAGAGCGGCCAGCGCCTGCCGGTGACAGGGGCGAATGCCGGGACACCCGACGAGGCGTGGGTCGAGTTTGGTAACATTCGAGTACAGCCGTAAAGGTTTTTAGTTGAACAAAACGCCCATCGTCCAGCGCCTGGCCTTCATCGCCCTCGGTTTCGCCGGTATGATCTTCCTGATCGGGTTGCGCCTGCACCAGCCGCCGAACACCGTGGATGATGCCTACATCACTTTTCGCTATGCCCGCAACCTTGCGAACGGCGTGGGCTTCGTCTACAACGCGGGCGAGCGCGTGCTCGGCACGACGACCCCCGCGTACACCCTCCTGCTGGCGGCGCTCTCGCGCTTGAGCGGCTTCACCGATTACCCTCGTCTCGCGCTCATGGTGAATACGCTGTGCGACGCCGTCACCTTCGGCCTGCTCATCCGGTTGGTCACGCGCCTCACCGATTTGCGATGGCTCGGCTTGAGCGCGGCGCTGCTGTTCGCGCTTGACGGGCGCACGCTGGATTTCTCCACGGGCGGGATGGAGTCCAGCTTCAACGTGATGGCTATCATCCTGACCTTGATGTTATTCTTCGAAGGCCGCGCGTGGCTGACCGCACTCGCCGCCGGTCTCGTCGTGCTCATCCGCCCCGACGGGTTGACGCTCGCCGCCGCGATCTTCGCCGGGTGGGGCGTGACCGCGCTGCGCCGAGCCAACTGGAATCTGCGGCAAGCCTCGTGGCCGTGGAAAGAAGCGGCGCTCTTTGCGGCGGTCGTCGCGCCCTGGCTGATCTTCGCCAGCCTCTACTTCGGCCATCCCGTCCCGCAATCGGTTCTTGCCAAATCCGTTTCCTACCACGTCCCGCCGCTGATGGCCTTCCGCGCCTTCCTCGTCCAGCTGCGCACCGTCTTCCCCTTCAGCCTGCCGCCGCTGCAGGAAGGGCAAGGCCTCGGCCGTCAGCTTCTGCAAGCCCTCCTTCCAACTGCCTTGTGCGTGCTCGGCCTCGCCGCCCTTCAGCGCCGCCGCGCCCACGCCTGGGTGATCGGCCTCTACATTGCTCTTTTCATCGCCTTCTTTAGCGCGGGCAACCCGCTCTGGCTCGGCTGGTATGAAGTGCCGATGATGCCGTTGTATTGGACGCTCATTCTGGCAGCAATGGTGTGGATTGGAGAACGTGTTGCGTATTTCGTATTGCGTAACGCTGCGCCCTACGCAATACGAAATACCTTGCTATTCGCCTCCGTCCTCGTCATGTCCTTCCCCCACCTCTCGCGCCTCAACCTCGTCCCGTGGGAGACGCCTCGGAACAAACCGCTTGTGCTCAACGCGACTTACAATAAACAGCGGGAAGCGGATTACGAATTGCTGGCGCGCATGTTATGGCCCGCGGCGCGTAGCCGCCGGCAGGCCGCCATCCCCGAAATCGGCGCATTTGGCTACGTGTATCCCGGAAACGTGTTCGACACTACGGGCCTGATCTCTCCGGCCATGCTCAAGTACTTCCCTATCCCGACGAACGTCCCGATCGAGATTTACTCCGTCCCCCGGCAGGCGATCTTCGACCTGCGGCCCGACCTCTTCATCACGTTCGACAGCTTCATCCAGGCCACCCTCCCGCCGGACGATCCGGAGTTCCTCGGCCTCTACTCCCCCGCCATCGGGCTGACCAGCCACGCGGCTTTCGGCATCCAGCGCCTCATCGCCTACCGCCGCTCCGACCTCCCGATGGAGTCCGCCCTCCCGCCCGAGGCCCAGCGCGCGTACGTGCACTTCGGGCCGAGCATCGTCACCCTCGAGGGTCACACCACGCGCTTCTGGGCCGATCAGGAAAACAACTTTCTCGAAGTCACCCTCTTCTGGCGCAACGGCTTTGCGCCCGTCACGCGCGACGTGCTTGCGCGCGTCAATCTGCTCTCCGCCGACGGCCAGCAGACCTATCAGATTCTCAGCCAGCCTGGCGACACCCTGTTCCCCTCCCAAAGCTGGACGCCCGGCATGATGCTCGTGGATCGTTATCAACTCAAACGCCCCGCCCCGGACGCCGGGCCATACACTGTCACCGTGACGCTCTTCGACAGCAGCGAGGACGAGCCGCTCCCGGCCCAAGCCGACGGTGGCGCGCCGCTCGCCGACGGCGCCTTCATCATCCCATCCATCCGGGTTCCTTCCGTTCCCTGAGTTCCCACACCTCCAGAGGCCTCCATGAAATATGCCACCACCCTCAACGACAAAACGTACCTCATCGAGATCAACGAAGACCGCCGGGTGATCGTGAACGGCGTGGAGTATACGGTGGACTTCGAGTCCGTCAGCGGGCAGCCGGTGTACACCCTGCTCATTGATGGCCGCTCGTACGAAGCCTACATCTACGAAACCGAAGACCGGCAGGCGTGGCAGGTGCTCCTGCGCGGCGACCTGCATACCGTGCGCGTGGAAGACGAGCGCGAGAAGCGCCTGCGCGCGGCGGCGGGCGCGATGGTTCCGGCGGCCTCCGGCGAGTTCCATCTCAAAGCTCCCATGCCCGGCCTGATCGTCGCGGTCCCGGTGAGCGAAGGCCAGCCCGTGAAGAAGGGCGACAACCTCGTCATCCTCGAATCCATGAAAATGCAGAATGAGCTCAAGTGCCCGCGCGAAGGCGCCGTCACGCGCGTCAAAGTGAAACCGGGCGATAGTGTGGAGCAGAATCAGATATTGGTGACGGTGGTGTGATATGACCCGTATCATCGCCATCGCAAATCAAAAAGGCGGGGTGGGCAAAACCACCACCACCGTCAACCTCGGCGCGGCGCTGAGGGAGCGCGGGCGCTCGGCGCTGCTCGTAGACCTCGACCCGCAGGCCTCCCTCACCCTCGCGCTGTGCGGATCGCCGAACAGCCCCTTCCCGGACGAATTCCCCATTACCATTTACCATGCCCTCATGAAGGCCACACATGGTGAGGACAATCCATTCGACGGCGCAGTCTTCACGACCCCCGGCGGCCAGCCCCTCATCCCCGCGACCATCGAGCTTTCCGCCGCCGAGATTGACCTCATCCGCGAGCCGCTCGGCATCTTTGCGCTGCGCGACTGCCTGGCCGCGCTCCCCGAGGCCTACGACTACATCCTGCTCGACTGCCCGCCCTCGCTGGGCATCCTCACCGCCAACGCGCTCGCGGCGGCGGGCGAAGTCATCATCCCCCTGCAGGCTGATTACCTCGCGCTGCGCGGCGTGGACTTGCTCCTCAACACCATCGCCAAACTGCAGAAGCGCGCGAACCCCTCCCTCACCGTACTCGGCGTGCTGCTCACCCTCGCCGACCTGCGCACCCTGCACGCGCGCGAAGTCGTCGCCGCCGCCCGCGCCAACTTCGGCGCGCGCATCCCGGTCTTCGAAGACATCGTGCCGTACAGCGTACGGCTCAAAGAAGCGCCGTTGGCAAACGCGAGCATTTTGGAGTATGCTAACAATACTCCGGCTGCGGAGGCGTACCGCAAACTCGCCGAGGTCATTGACCGATGAAACGCGCCAGCCTGACCGTCCCGCCCGCCAAACCGAAAACCGAAGCACCCGATTTAACCGACCGCCTCCTGCCCCACGAGGTGGCGCCCGCCCCGAAGCGGACTTCGCGCAAGGGCGGGTCTGAGACCCGCCCCGA
>Ga0209108_10000227_pt1 | contig 30423 bp, 28 predicted proteins | sample Rifsed10ft1_FD_184003 | JGI IMG/M metagenome (GOLD analysis project Ga0209108, IMG submission 184003) | Soil microbial communities from Rifle, Colorado, USA - sediment 10ft 1 (version 2) | ecosystem: Environmental > Terrestrial > Deep subsurface > Rock core/Sediment | place: Rifle, Colorado...
CGCCCGCTGAGCGCAGGCCAGCCCGCCACTGCCGCCGCCAATAACGATAAGGTCGAATGAATCAACCATAGTTAAGCCTCTCAGTGGTCGCTGCCCGGTGGTCATGACCGGTGCTGCTACAATTCCAGCAGCTTTCGCCCGGTTCTCAAAGTCATGCTGAATCCGCTTCTGGTCGAGAAGGGTCTGCCGGCGTTCGACGCCATCCGCCCGGAACACGTCGAGCCCGCCTTGCGCACCCAGCTCGAGGGCAATCGTCGGCAGTTGCAGGATCTGCTTGCGTCCAGCGCCCAGACGTTCGCTGCGCTGGTCGAACCGATCGAAGCCCTGCAGCACCGGTTGAATCGCACCTGGTCCCCGGTCGGCCATCTCAACGGCGTGATGAATTCCGAGCCGCTGCGCGCCGCGTACAACGCCTGCCTGCCGCTCCTCAGCGAGTATCAGACGGAGATCGGCCAGAACGAGACGCTGCAACGAGCGTACGCGCGCATCCTCGCGAGCGAAGGTGCCACGCTCGACGCCGCGCAACGCAAGCTCCTCGAGAACGCGCTGCGCGATTTCCGGCTCGCGGGCGTTGCGCTCGATGCGGAACGCAAAGCGCGCTTCAAGGAATTGATGCAGAGGCTCGCGCGGGAGCAGGCCAGGTTCGAAGAGAACGTGCTGGACTCGGCCAACGCATGGTCCCGCGCAGTGACCGATGCCGCGCAACTGCGCGGATTGCCACCAGCGGTGGTGGCGCGCGCTGAGGCGCTCGCACGCGAGAAAGGGACCGCGGGCTGGCTGTTCACGCTCGACCAGCCCACCTATCTCGCCGTCCTGACGCATGCCGAGAGCTCCGAGCTGCGGCGCGAGTTCTACCAGGCCTGGAATACGCGCGCATCGGACCGAGGCCCGCTCGCCGGGCGCTGGGACAACTCGCCGGTGATCGAGAGCATCCTGCGCTGGCGTCACGAGGCTGCGCAGCTCGTCGGCTTTGCCCACTACACCGAATACTCGCTCGCCACCAAGATGGCGCGATCCGCCGAGGAGGTGCGCACGTTCCTCGAGAGCCTCGCCGCTCACTGTGTGCCGGCGGCGCGCCGCGAGCTCGAAGAGCTCGAGATCTTCGCGGGCACGAAACTCGAGGCGTGGGACGTACCGTTTCATGCGGAGCGGCTGCAGCGCGAGCGCTTCGCGATCTCCGCCGAGGAACTGCGACCCTACTTCCCGTTGCCGCGGGTCCTTGAGGGCCTGTTCCAGGTGGCCGCGCGCCTCTATGGGATCCACTTGAGCGAACGTCATGACGTGACCACCTGGCACGCCGACGTGCGTTTTTTCGACATCTGTGACGCGCAGGGGGAACTGGTCGGCGGTTTCTATCTCGATCCTTACGCGCGGCCTCACAAGCGCAGTGGCGCCTGGATGGATGAATGTCTCGGCCGTCTCGAACTCGGCTCGCGCCGCGAGCTACCGGTCGCCTACCTGGTGTGCAATTTTCTGCCGCCGGCCAGCGCGCGACCCGCGCTCCTGACTCACGACGAGGTGGTGACGCTGTTCCACGAGTTCGGCCATGGCCTGCATCACATGCTGACGCGCGTGCGCTATCCGAGCCTGGCAGGAATCAACGGGGTACCGTGGGACGCGGTGGAGCTGCCGAGCCAGTTCATGGAGAACTACGCCTGGCATCCCGACGTGCTGCCGCTGATCTCGAGTCACGTCGATACCGGAGCGCCGCTGCCGCGGCAGATGATCGAGCGGCTCAAGGGGTCGCGCACGTTCCATGCCGTGCTCAAGGCCGTGCGGCAAATCGAGTTCGCGCTCTTCGACCTGCGCCTGCACAGCGAGTACCAGCCGGAGCGCGGCGCACGGGTCGCCGAAACTCTGCGCGAGGTCCGCGCGCAGGTCGCCGTCGTCCCGGTCCCGGAGTTCAATCGGTTCGCCCACAGCTTCGGACACATCTTTGCGGGCGGTTACGCGGCCGGTTATTACAGCTATAAGTGGGCCGAAGTGCTCGCGGCCGATGCCTTCGCCGCGTTCGAAGAGGCCGGTGTCTTCAACGACGGCGTGGCCCGCCGCTTCCTCGAAACGATCCTCTCCCGCGGCGGCAGCCGCGACGCGCTCGAAGCTTTCGTCGAGTTCCGCGGCCGCAAGCCCGACATCAAGCCACTGCTCAGGCAGATTGGAATCGCCGCATGAAAATCTTCCCGGCTCTGCTGCTCGCGTTCACCGCCTTCACGACGTCGGCGGAAACGCTCTATGTCACCCAGAAACTAGAGACCGGCGTCTTCGCGCAACCCACACTCGACGGCGACCGCATCGCCGTCGTACGTGGCGGCGACGCCGTGGAATTGATCAACCGTGAAGGCGAGGCGGCGATGGTGGGCCTTCCCGATGGTACCGAGGGATGGATCAGCGCCGCGCATCTCGAAACCGATCCACCGCTCGCCGCTCGACTCGAGGCGCTCACCGAGGAGAACGAGCAGCTGCGCTCGGCGGCGCGCACGCAGGCTGGCGCCAGCGCGGATCTCAAGACTCTGCAGGGCCGCAACTCGCAGCTCGAGAGCGAGTTGGCGAGCGCACGCCGCGAGGTCGCCGCGCTGCAGGCAAGAACAGTCGCCCCTGCAGCGAGACCGGAGGATGAGATTCCGGTCGAAGCGGCGCGGCCCGCCAGGAACTCGCGTGCCGTTCTCACATTGTGGTTCACCGGTGGCATCGCACTCGCGCTCGCGCTCGGATTCTGGTGGGGATATCGCTCTCTGGAGCAGCGGGTACGACGCAAGTACGGCGGCCTCAAGGTGTACTGAGGACGCGCGAGGCATGCAGCTAGCGACCTGGAACGTCAACAGCTTGCGCGTGCGCATGCCGCACCTGTTGACCTGGCTCAATGGCAACGCTCTCGACCTGGTCGCTCTACAGGAATTGAAACTGCCGGATGCGGATTTCCCCAAGGCGGAGATCGAGCAAGCCGGCTGGCACGTGAGCTTCAACGGCCAGAAGACCTACAACGGCGTGGCGATCCTGGCGCGCGCCCAGGGCCGCGATATCGCGCGTGACATCCCGGGGTTCGAGGATCCACAGCGGCGCGTGCTCGCCGCGACGTTTGGCGATCTGCGCGTCATCAACGTCTATGTCCCCAACGGACAGGAAGTCGGCTCGGAGAAGTACGCTTACAAGCTCAAGTGGCTCGGGGCACTGCGCGACTGGCTCGCTGCGGAACTGAAACTGCATCCGTATCTGGTCGTGCTCGGCGACTGCAACATCGCGCCCGAGGATCGCGACGTGCACGATCCGCAGGCGTGGGAAGGATCCGTCCACGTGAGCGCGCCGGAGCGCGAGGCGCTGCGATCGCTGCTCAAGCTCGGACTCGAGGATGTGTTCCGCCGCTTCGAACAACCTGCCGGCACTTACAGCTGGTGGGACTATCGCGCCGCGGCGTTTCGCCGCAACCACGGACTGCGCATCGATCTGGTGCTCGCCAGCCCGACGCTCGCCGCGCGTTGTACGGCGTGCCGCATCGATCGCGAGCCGCGGACCTGGGAACGGCCGTCGGACCACGCCCCGGTGCTGGCGGCATTCGACCTCCCAGCGCTTATGTCGCATCCAGGCTAGCTGGGGGGTTACCTGACGCATAGTTTTTCGGTCGAATTGCCCCTAGACTGATTGCAATCAATGAGGGGGGACGTTGTGCGCCAATGCGCGCACCAGCGATGATGTCCAGAACGCGACGCAACGATTACGACGTCAGCAACACCGTGCAGGTGAGCTCGGTGCCCGCGGTCTCGGACGCCGTCGAGCAGCTCTTTCATGCTTCCTGGCCCGGCGCTTCATTCGAGCGCGCCGCGCAGGCCTTCGAGGATTTCGAGAAGCTCTTCTCGGGCAACATGCCCGGCTTTCACGGCGTCGACACCGTCTATCACGATCGCCAGCACACCCTCGACATGACGCTCGCCATGGCGCGCCTGCTCGCCGGCTACGAGCACGAGCACGGCGGCGAATCGCGGCTCGAGGCTGATCGCGCCACGATGGGCGTGGTGACCGCGCTGTTCCACGATTCGGGTTATATCCGCGAAACCGCGGATCATGCTCACCGCAACGGCGCAGAGTTCACTCTCAACCACGTCACTCGCAGCGCGCGTTACCTCGCACGCTATCTGCCGACGATCGGCATGGAGGACTGGGTACCGGTGGCCACGCGCATCGTTCACTTCACCGGCTACGAGGTGCAGTTTGACCAGATCCACCTGGCCGACGAGCGCGATCGCAAGGTCGGCCACCTGATCGGCACCGCGGACATGATCGCGCAGATGGCGGATCGCTGTTACCTGGAGAAATGCCGCGATCGCCTCTATCCCGAGTTCGTGCTCGGCGGCGTGGCGACGCCCTACGTCCAGACGGGTGGCTTGAACATCCGTTACAGCTCGGGCCTCGACTTGCTCCGCCAGACGCCGAAGTTCTTCGAGGAAGTGCGCGCGAAGCGGCTCGACGGCGAATTCGGCGGCGCCTACCGATACGTCGAGCCGTTGTTCGGCGGGCGCAATCCGTACATGGAAGCGATCCAGCAGAACCTCGCCTATCTTGCCGAGATCCTGCGAACCGAGAGTTGGCCGCTGCTCCGCCGCAATCCACCCTGCTTCACGTCCCACGACGCACCGCTACAGAACATCCGTTCGCTGATGCTTGGACACCTCAAAGAAGTCTGGTCGAGGGCGTGACGGCCGCGGTTGAGCGCCTGAGTCGCCAATTGCCCGCCAAGCGCGCCTTCCCGCGGCTGCGAGAGCAGCTTGTCGCGTCGATGCAGCGACGCCGCGCGGATGCTTCAGGCCGGTGACGACCGCTCGGGGACATCGACGCTCGCAACGTAGCGTCGATGGATCTCCACCAGCCGGCTTAAGACGGTCGCTTTCCCCTCGACCTCCCGCTCTTCCAGCGCGCTCCTCAAGACGGACACCGTCATCCGTTCGAGCGCCACCTCGGCCACCGGGCCGTAGCTCAGGTGCCAGGGCTCCGGAGAAACGCCCCCGCGAGCGATGCGATAGGGCCGGAAGAATCCATAGGCGCCCATGTGCTCATCCAGCCAGCGGTTCAAGCGCGAGAACGGCCCCGTGGGCCCGAATTCGACCGGCAACAGTTTCACGCCCTGGCCGGCGGGTAGCGCGTGTCGATCGATGACATCGATCTCGGTGCCCCAGTGATGGCGGCTCGCTCCGGGCACGGCCGACCACCACAGAAGCGCCTCGATCAGCTCCGGCTCACTCAAGCCCGAGCGCTCGAGCGGGCGCCCCTCGCGATCGTAGAGCTGGCGCGCGCCGCGATACTTTTCGTTCCAGATCGTCAGCTGTGCGTCGAAATCGCGGAAGCTGCTCACCGGCACGAGATCGATGCCGGCGACAGCGGCGGTAGCGCGCATGTCGAGGAAGGGCTGCACTGCATCTCGGTGCAGGAGGCAACGCGGGTCGATGACGTCGACGATGTGAGTGCGGGCGCGCCCGGTCAGTTCGAGTTCGTTCATCAGGTCACGAGCCGCGCTGGCGTCCAGCGCTCGCGTCGACGCTGCAGTCGCAATTCGGGCGTCTCGCGGTCGTAGCGCATCAAGGTCGGTGTGCCAAAGCGATCGCGCTCGGCGAGGACGCAGATGTTCAGCACACCGAGGCTGCGAGCCTCTTCCTGCATGAATGCGCCGAGGTACGCCCCGCATCGTGAACACAGCAGGAAATCGGCCAGCTTCAGGCCGAAGCGATAGCGCACCAGCAGCGAGGAGTCCCTGGCCCGGAAAGTCAGCAGCCCGGCCGGGTCAGTGACGCTCAGCGCTCCGTGCGCACGGCAGAATCCGCATTGACACGCGCGCACCTGGATCTGTTCCGGCGGCAGCTCGGTGTCGAACTCCACCCCAAGCGCCCCGCAATGACATTGGCCGGTGAGCTGCAAACTAGCCATCCACTATTCAGGACGCACTGGCCAGGCGCTGCAAGCGCTCGAACACCTGGAGGATCGCCGGGGCCGTAGCCCGCCTCGAAGTACGCCTCGCAGAGCATTTAACATATTGCACTCCCATTCCGTTTCGCTGCCACATGGAAAAGCAGGGCGGGCGCAGCGCGAGAGCTGCGAGCGCGACGCGTCTCTTACCGGCATAACGCCACGGACACATGGTGTCGGAATCGATCTCGATTCTCATGGGGCAGCCCTCCGCAGGCCCCGATTGTAGAGGGCCGCGCCGCGCCGGGAATCGCTGATCGCAGTGCAGCGAAGTGATTTCCCTTCGATCCAATCTCACATTGAGAGTATGCTTCGGCCAATAAATAACTGGGCCACAAGGGGATACGCGAAGCCCAGACCCCGGCAACCCAGGGACTGAACAGCCCAGAAGCCGGCTCAAATGAACCATGGGCATCCGCGCCTGACAGGCATGGCAAGGCCCGACAGGCCATCGAATTGTGGTGACCGCGCATAGCCTCAAGACCAAATACACCCTGAGCGCGCTCGGGATCGGCGCATTCGTTGCGCTGTTGCTCGCGGGCGTTCTCTTCTGGCAGCACCGGCTCGATGCGACGCGACTCAACGTGCTCGCCTACCGCGCCGTCGAGTCGCGGCTCGGCAGTGAGCTCGAGGCGCGCGCGGCCGCCATCGCCGACACGGCGATCCGCAGGTTGGCACCGGCACTCGCCGCGTACGACTCGTCGGCGGCGTCCGCAATCGCGAATGAGACGCTGACACTCAAGGACGTGGCCGCGATCGAGCTGCAGGACGGTCGCGGCACGGTCATGTTCGACGTCAGCAACCCGGTCGCGGCATCCAAGCGCGAACCCATCATCGTGTCGCGCGTGATCGAGAGCCCGGCCCCCGGCAAGGACCAGGAACAGAAGCGACGCGTCGGCGCGCTGACCGTGTCGATGTCGCCGGCAATGATCGACAGCACGCTCGCACAGCTCACCAACGACGTCGACAGCTCGCAGCAACGGCATTTGGCGAACCTGCTGGCACTCATCGGCACCATCTGCGCATTGCTCATTGGGCTCGGGCTCGTCGGCGCCTGGATTCTGGCGCGACGCATCGAGCGGCCGATCAGCGCGCTCATCCGCAGCGCCGATCGCATCGGCCAGGGCGATTACACGCGTCCCTTCAGCGTCGCGCGGCGCGACGAGCTCGGCGACCTGCAGCAGGCGCTCGAACGCATGCGCGTCAAGCTGCGCCAGACGACCATCACCAAGAACTACCTCAACATCGTGCTCAACAGCATGAGCGATGCGGTGCTGGTCACCTCGCCGGACGGCACCATCAAGGGCGCGAACGATGCAGCCCGCAGGCTCCTCGGCTACAGCGAGGAGGACCTCATCGGCAAGTCGCTGCTCTTCATCATCGCGGAGAACGAGCGCGCCACTTTCTCGATCGACGAGGCCGCGCAGTCGCAGGACACGCGCGAGACGGTGGTGTGCACGCGCAGCGGACAGACGATCCCGGTGTCCTTCTCGGGCTCGCAGATCACCACCGAGGACCCGCAGTTCCAGGGCAACATCTTCGTCGCGCACAACATCACCGAGCGCAAGCGCGCCGAACGCCGCATCCGCTATCTGGCGCGCTACGACACGCTTACCAAGATCCCGAATCGCATGCAGTTCCAGCACCTGCTGCAGCAGGCGATCGCGCGCGCTGCGCGCAGCGGCGCGGGCCTGGCGCTGCTCTACCTCGACATGGATCACTTCAAGGAAGTGAACGACACCTTTGGTCACTCCGCCGGGGATCGCACGCTCGAGATCCTCACCGAGCGGCTGTCTCACGCGCTGCCGAAGGAAACGGTGCTCGGCCGGCTGGCGGGCGACGAGTTCGCGCTGTTCATCGAGAACCTGCCGCGCGACCCCGAGACCGACCACCGCGGTCCCATCGCCAACCTCGCGCGCATCATCCTGAACGAGATCAGCAAGGCGTTCTACCTGGAGCAGCAGGAGGTGTTCCTGACCGCGAGCGTCGGCGTGGCTTTCTGCCCGATGGACGCGGAGAACGTCATCGATCTCATCCGCAATGCGGATGCCGCCATGTACTACGCGAAGCAGAACGGTGGCAATTCGTTCGCGTTCTATTCGCCCGAGATGAACGCGGCCGCGGTCGAGCGGTTGATGCTCAAGAGCAAGCTCCGGCGCGCACTCGAGCGCGACGAGCTGGTGATCCAGTATCAACCCAAGATCAACTTGCACAACGGTCACATCGTCGGAGCCGAGGCGCTGCTGCGCTGGCGGCTGCCAGGCCACGGCGACATCCCGCCTTCGCAATTCATCCCGCTGGCCGAGGAAACGAACCTGATTCTCGACATCGGCGAATGGGTGCTCAACCGCGTGTGTGACGATTACCGTCGCTGGCAGGATCAGCTCACGGATCCGGGCCGGGTCTCGATCAATCTGTCGCTCAAGCAGCTCCGGCAGGCGAGCTTCATCACGCGCTTCCGTTCGGTGTTCAAGAAACACGGCGTGTCGCCCACCTGTTTCGAGCTCGAGATCACCGAAACGACCCTGATGGCGGATGCCAAACGCACGGTGAGGCTTCTCAACGAGCTCTACTCGATGGGACTGCACCTCTCGATCGACGATTTCGGCACCGGCTATTCGAGCTTGAGCGCGCTCAAGCAGTTTCCCATCGGCACGCTCAAGATCGACCAGTCATTCGTGCGCGATGCGTCGATCGACAACGACAACGCCACCATCGTGCGCACCATCATCGACATGGGACGCAGCCTCGAGATGGACGTGGTCGCCGAGGGCGTGGAGTCCGAGGAACAGCTGGCATTTCTGCGGCGCCACAACTGCCATTACGCGCAGGGCCGGCTGTTCGGGGATGCGATGAGCGCCGAGGAGTTCCTGGCGATGCTGGTCGCGCAACAGGCAGGCAGCAGCAACATAGTGAGGTTGTTTGCGTGAAAGTGAGAAAAGGTTGACGGTTGACGGTCAAGATTCTCGGCGATCCTTGCTGACTGTCCACTGCCAACTGACAACTGCCAACCCTCCTCACTTCCCCGGCGGATACGGCGCAAACCCCAGCCGATCCTCATCCTCGTCCCAGAATCGATTGCGCTCGTGGGGCTCGCAGTCGATCACACCCTTCCGGCACAGCGTGTCACGCCATGCATATTTGATGAAGTATTTCAAGGCGGGTGCTCGTTGGGCCTCGAAAGCAACGACTCGCACCGGCGAATGGATCTCTTCACCGAAGCCGGTGCCCGGCTGATTTTCCGCGACTTCACCCAGGACGCCCGGCGACGCCGGCGCCTGTGCACTGCGTTCGGCAGCGGCTGGGGCGTCTTTTCGCAGGGACTGCAGGTCCGGCGCGCGCTCCCTGTAGACGGCCACCGCGATCACGCCGCGTGCCGAGCGGTCACCGAACGCTTCGGCATAGGAGTCCTTCCAGCGCGTAAAGTAGAACCCGTTCACGCGTTCCCTGCTGGTGCGCCACCCCTCGTAGGTCGCGCTCTCCCAGCCATCGAGGATGTACATCGACTCGCCCCGGGCGAGCTGGGACTTTTCGCCGGAAATGATGTTGCGGCCGTCAACGGCGATGACGAGGCCGACACGGCCACTGCCGCGGTTGTGCACGCGAATCTGGTAAGACGTCTGGTTCCGCGCCTCAAGATACGCGCGATAGACGTCAGCGCTCGAGCGACGCTCAACGGGATACGTCGCAAACGTCTGACCGCCGTCGCCGATGACCGCGACCTCGACATCGCCGCCCCAATGCCGCGCCTGCGTCGCCGTCGCGGCAGCAAGCAGGATCACGGCCAGAAACAAACCCGAGACTCGAGAATCCATCCGCATGACCAGACGCATTGCCGCACCTCCCGCCGACCGGTGACACTATCGGCGCTCTCCCGGTGAAACGCGGCCTGAAGCCGTTCGGGTTTGACATACGATGCTCAACTTCCGGAACGTCCAGCTCCGCCGCGGCACGCGCGTGCTCTTCGAGAGCGCGACCTTCACGATCTATCGCGGCGAGAAGGTCGGCATCACCGGCGCCAATGGCAGCGGCAAATCGAGCCTGCTGGCGCTGATCCGCGGCGAGCTGCACGCGGATGCCGGCGACTTCAGCCGCCCGGCCGCACTCAGCATCGCATCCGTCGAGCAGGAGACGCCCGCTTCGACGCGAAGCGCCATCGACTATGTAATGGATGGTGATACCGAGTTGCGCGCGGTGGAGCTCGCGATCGCCGAGTCGCAGGCCGATCACGACGGAACGCGACTCGCCGACCTGCACGGCCGTTACGCGGCGCTCGACGGTTACGCGGCGCCGAGCCGCGCCGCGCGTTTGCTGGCGGGCGTCGGATTCACGACGGCGGAACTCGAGCGCCCGGTCGCGAGCTTCTCGGGCGGCTGGCGCATGCGGCTCAATCTCGCGCGCGCCTTGATGTGCCGCTCCGATCTCCTGCTCCTCGACGAACCCACCAACCATCTCGACCTCGACGCCATCATCTGGCTCGAGTCCTGGCTCAAGGAGTACCGCGGCACCCTGCTCCTGATCGCGCACGACCGCGAGTTCCTCGACCGCGTGGTGTCACGGATCGCGCACCTGGAACGCCAGTCGATCCGCGCGTACGCGGGCAACTATTCCGCGTTCGAGACGCAGCGCGCGGCGGACCTGGCCCTGCAACAGTCGATGTACGACAAGCAGCAGCGCGAGATTCGCCACGTGACGCAGTTCGTCGAGCGTTTCCGCGCCAAGGCGAGTAAGGCCCGCCAGGCGCAGAGCCGGATGAAGCTCCTGGAACGCATGCAGCGCATTGCGCCCGCGCACGTCGATGCGCCGTTCGAGTTCGCCTTTATTCCGCCCGAGAAGCTGCCCCGCCCGCTGCTGGCGCTTGAGGATCAGTCGGCCGGCTACGCGCACCGACCGGTGTTGAGCGACGTCAGTCTGGTGCTGAACCCCGGCGACCGGATCGCGATACTCGGACGCAACGGTGCCGGCAAGTCCACCCTGATGAAACTGCTCGCCGGCACGCTCACCGGCAGCCGCGGCCGGCGCATTGAGGCCGCCGATCTGCGAGTGGGCTACTTTGCGCAACATCAGCTCGAACAACTCGATCCCAGCGCGAGCCCGTTCGAGCATCTGCGCCGCCACGGCGGTTCCGCCATGCAGGCCGCACCCGAGCAGGTGCTGCGCGATCACCTCGCCGGACTGGGCTTTCGTGGCGAGCGTGTCTTCGAACCGGTGGCGCCGTTCTCCGGCGGCGAGAAAGCCAGACTGGTGCTCGCATTGCTCGTGGCGCAGCGCCCCAACCTGCTGCTTCTCGACGAACCCACCAACCATCTCGATCTCGAGATGCGTCACGCGCTGGGCATGGCTCTGCAGGACTACGGTGGCGCGCTGGTCGTCGTGTCGCATGACCGGCATCTCATTCGCAGTGTCGCCGATACTCTGTGGATGCTGGCCGGTGGACGCGTCACGGAGTTCGATGGCGATCTCGAGGACTACGCGCGCGTGTTGATGCAGTCGGTCCCTCACGCAGAGCAAGCAGCGATCGACGACGGCACCAACGGCGCCGATTCGCGGCGGGCACAGAAACGTGCAGAGGCTGAGCGGCGCAACCGGTTGAGCCCGTTCAAGCAGGCGGTTAGCGAGCAAGAGGAGGAGATCGCCCGGCTGGAGCACGAGCGCTGTGCCAATGAGTCGACTCTCGCAGGCACTGCCCTGTACCAGAACGGCATGCAGGAGGAGCTCAAGCGAGCGCTCGCCAGGCGCGTGGAGCTGTCACGCGCGCTGGCTGAAGCCGAGGCCCGCTGGATTTCCCTGAGCGAGGCCCTCGAACAGGCCGAACGGTAGAGGGTGCGGCTACAATCCCCGACCCATGGCGCGACCCGCAGCGACCGCTTCGCAGTCTGCAACCGACCCCGTTGCCGCCCGACAACGACGCCGGTGGCGGCGCCGATGGATCGTTCGCGGTGCCCTGCTGGCGGTGGTTCTCGCCTGGTCAGGGGTTGGTGTGTGGCATAGCTACAAACCGATGCCGCCCGGGACGAACGTGGCGAGCGCGTGGTCCGAAGTACCCTTGAGCGACCTCAAGCTACTCACCGACGTTACGGTCACCGATGGCCGCGGCCAGGTCATCATCCGTCAGCAGATCTTCGACGAGGTGTTCCGCATCATCGACACCGCGCAGGAATTCATCGTCCTCGACTGGTTTCTCTTCAACGGCCATCGCGGATCGGCGGGTGACGATGCGCCGGCGGTGCACCGCGCGTTGAGCAATGAGCTCAGGGAGCGGCTGCTCGCGCGCCGCGCCGCGCTGCCCGAGCTGCGCGTCCTCTTCATCACCGATCCCATCAACGACATCTACGGAAGCGTGCCATCCGCTGACCTCGACGCATTGCGCGCCGGCGGTGTCGATATCGTGCTGACTGATCTCGATCGGCTGCGCGACTCCAATCCCATCTATTCGGCGCTCTGGCGCTTGGCGATCAAGTGGTGGACGGACGGCGCACAAGGGGCAGGCTCGCTCCCCAATCCACTCGACACGGGTCCCGCCAAACTCAGCCTGCATGCGTGGCTCAGGCTCCTCAACTTCAAGGCCAATCATCGCAAGCTGATCGTCGCGGACAACGGTGCGGGCCGGCTGGTCGCGCTGGTGACTTCCGCCAATCCACACGACGCGAGCAGCGCGCATTCCAACATCGGCCTCGAGTTTTCGGGTGCCACCGCCGAGGCGGCGCTGGCAAGCGAGCTCGCAGTCGCACGGTTCTCGGGTTGGACGGGCGATTGGCAGTTGCCAGCGGCGACGGTCACCGCGGAATCGGCGAACGTTGCGCGCCTCAAGCTGGTCTCCGAGAGCGCGATCAAGGACTCGCTCCTGAGCGCCATTCGCACCACTGAGGCCGGCGAGTCGATCCTCATCGCGATCTTCTATCTGTCGGATCGCGACACAGTGGACCAACTCATCGACGCAGCCGCACGCGGTGTGCGCATTCGCCTGATGCTCGATCCCAACAAGGACGCCTTCGGGCGCATCAAGGACGGCGTCCCGAATCGCCCCGTCGCTGCCGAGCTGCGCAGGCGCAGCGGCGGCAGGATCGAGATCCGCTGGTATCGTACACACGGCGAACAGTTCCACACCAAGCTGGCGCTGGTGCAGCGCGCGGATTCACTCTTTGCGCTCCTGGGCTCCGCGAACTTCACCCGCCGCAACATCGACGGCTACAACCTCGAAACCAATGTCGCGCTCGAGACCGGGCTCGCGACTCCGCTGGCGCAGCGACTGATCGATTACTTCGAGACGCTGTGGCAGAACGACCCGGTGGCGCTACGCGAATTCACCACCGACTTCCCCACGTATGAGGACCAGTCGTTCACCCGCTACTGGCGCTACCGGCTGATGGAAGCCACCGGCTTATCGACGTTCTGAGGAGCATCGTTGCGCTGCCGCGGGTGGGTGCGGCGCCAGCGCCAGGGCGGCTCGCGGTCAGCTTCGGGCAGCGCCCAAAGCCCCAATTGCTTGTCGCGCGCGGCGCGCTCGAGATCGTAGAGAGACTTGTCCTTCACGCGGTGTCGATAGACCCACACATGGCCGCGGCGAACGAGTTCTGCATTGATATCGATGCCGTCGGCGACACGATACACGCGCGCCACCTTGCGGTCGTAGCGGTCGGTGTCGAACACCACCACCCTGAGCTTGCGATCGAGGATCATGCCGCGCAACGCCGAGCGCGCGATGTCGGCGTACGGCTGATCTTTCTCGGGTGCGTCGATCTCGCCCAGCCGCACATCGACCTCGGGTCCTTCGATGACCCTCATGATGAAGCTGTCGCCATCGAAGACGCGCGTGGCCACGCCGATCAGCTCCTCGGCAGCGAGCGACCGGGCGGCAAGGAAACAGGTGACGAGAACGACAACGGCGCCGCGGCTTTTACGTGACATCCGTCGGCCTCGAGAACCGAGTGTCGAATTCAACCGCCAGAGTCGGCCGACGCCGGCTGCGCGGTGATGGCGGTCAGAGCTGCGAGCGTTTCATTGACGGCGATCGTCGCGGCCTGTCGATACGCGCTTTCGAATGCCGCAATGACGGCGGTCATTGTATTGTTCGACGCGGGCGCGGTGGCCGTCGCCGTGAATCCGGCCAGCGAGCGACGATCTTTGACGCGTCCGAGCGTACAGACGAGCGTCACGCGGACGATCGGGTCGCCGCCGCCCGCGGCGTACTCCGCCTGAAAATCATTGAGCTCACTTTGGAGCACATAGTCGGCCGAGAAAGGCGCGACGTCGCCCTGAACCGTGCGTAATCGGCCCGTGTTGCGCAGCGACTCCACCAGAAGATCCTGCACTACGGCGTCCGCTTCGCCACCCCAGCGGCCGCCGGCGTAGTAGTCGAGCCGCCGGTCGGTGTTGAGCACCGCAATCCGATCTGTGCCGAGCCCCGGCCGTGCGCTCGGGCGCGCGACGATCAGATCGACGGCCAGGGGTGCGCTGTCGCGTGCGGTCGGCGCGATTGCACTGATGACGTACACGCCCCGCTGCGGAATTTCGCTGTCAAAGGCTCCGGAGACGCATCCAGTTGTGAACAGAGGGCTCAGCACGATCGCCAGGAATGCGGGTCTCGGCCGGTGGTCGCTCATGGCTGAATCTCGAGACCGTGATAGCTCGGTTCATACAGCAGCTGCGACGGCTCGCGCTTCAGACTGCGCGACAGCTCGCGAAACTCCTGCGCCGCCTCGCGACTGTCGCGGATCAGCTGCTGGAACTCGAACAGGCCCTGATCGCTGAAGCGCGTGATGTTAGCCTGGTTGTCGACCACGAACGCATCGAGACGCGCGGACGTGCTGGCGAGATTGTCCATGACGGTGCGCACGCGTGCGACCGCCGCCTTGATGTCGGCCCCGGTGCCCTGGGTGATATCGCGAATACCGCTCGCCGCCCCCTCGATCTCCGCCACCGTACGCTCGAGCTCACCGGTCATCTGCCTGACGTCCTTCAGGATGTGCGGCAGCTCGACACTGGCCTGGCGGATATTGTCTAGCGTAACCGTCACGGCCTCGATGTTCGCGTCGCTCAGCACTCCGCTCATGCGATTGGCGAGCTCCGCGCCCCGGGTGACGAGATCCGGAAGGCTGCTCACGAGCAGGTCGAAATCCGATTGCACGGTGCGAATCACCGGATACCGCTCGCTCGGCACGAGTGGCATCACCGACCTTTCGCCCCGGTCGCGCTCCAGGTCGATGTACAGGAGCCCGGTGACGCCCTGCAGGCTGAGCGACGCCAGCGTCTCCGCGCTGATCGGCGCTTTCTCGTCGATGTCGGCGATGACCTGGACGCGATCGGCGGCGCGCCGGTCGAGGCGGATGTCCGCCACCCGACCCACGTCGACGCCCAGGTAACGCACCGGGCTGCCGTTGCTCAAGCCGCTGACGCTGCCCTGGAAGTAGATCTCGAAGCGCTCGTAGTGGCGCTTGTCCTGCGCGTCCGTGTACCAGATGACGAACCACGCGCCCAGGGCGAGCACCAGCAGCACGAAGGCGCCGACGGTGAGATAGTTGGCCTCACGCTCCACGCGCTGGTGCTCCCGCCGGCGGCACGGCCCGCGCGCGCGGGCCATGAAAATACTGCTGGATCCACGGATGCGGGTTGGAAACGATGCCGGCGACCGTGTCGACGATCATCCGCCGGTCGACGATCACGCCGACGCGGTTGCAGGTGCGGAAGATCGTGTCGAGATCGTGCGTGACCATCACCACCGTCAACTCGAGATTGCGCTGCAGATCGGCGAGCAGCTCGTCGAAGGCCGCCGCTGCGATCGGATCGAGTCCCGCCGTCGGCTCGTCGAGAAACAGCAGCGCCGGATCGAGCGCCAGCGAACGCGCGAGCGCCGCGCGCTTGATCATACCGCCCGAAAGCTGTGCCGGATACTTGTCGAGCGCCTCGGCCGGCAATCCCACCATCGCGACCTTGAGCGCCGCAAGCCCGTCGAGCGTCGCCTCGTCGAGCCGGAAGAACTCCGCCATCGGCAACTGGATGTTCTGCCGCACGGTCAGCGAACTGAAGAGCGCCCCGTGCTGAAACGTGACTCCGTAACCGCGCTTAACGTCGCGCAGTTCCCGTTCGCTGAGCGTGGTGATGTCGCGGCCGTACAGCTTGATGGTCCCGGCAGAGGGCCGCTGCAAGCCGAGAATCGTGCGCATCAGCACCGATTTGCCGCTTCCCGACCCGCCGACGATGCCGAACACCTCGCCCTCGAACACGTCCATGTCGAGCCCGTCGTGCACCACCTGCGCGCCGAAGCGATTGACGATGCCGCGCACCTCGATCACCACGCCGCTCATATGTCGAGCTCCAGGAACAGCACGGCGAACAACGCGTCGGCGAGAATCACCAGGAAGATCGACTGCACCACCGCGACCGTCGTCAGGCGCCCGAGCTCGCGCGAGGATTCGCGGACCTGCATGCCGCGCAGTGTCCCGATGTAGGCGATGAGGAACGCGAACACCGGCGCCTTGATGATCCCGACCCAGAAGGTCGTCGGCGCGATGGACTCCTGCACGCGCGCCAGGTATTGGGCCGGTGGGATGTCGAGCAGGTAATAGCAGAGCAGACCGCCGCCGGTGAGTCCCACTGCATCCGCAATCACGGTCAGCAAAGGCAGCGCGATCACAAGTCCGAGCACGCGCGGCATGACCAGGACCTCGACCGGGTTGGTGCCGATCGCGTTGAGCGCGTCGACCTCCTCGTTGAGCTTCATGACGCCGATCTCGGCGGCGAACGCGCTTCCGGAACGTCCCGCAACGATGATCGCAGTGAGCAGGACACCCAACTCGCGCAGCACGCCGATCGTGACCAGGTCCACGACAAAGATCTCGGCGCCGAAGCGGCGCAGCTCAGTGGCGCCCATGTAGGCGATGATCACGCTGATCAGGAACGCAATCAGGGAAACGATCGGCACCGCTTGCAGGCCGGTCTCGATGACGTGACGGACGAGCGCGGGCAGGCGCAGGCGTTTCGGGTTCGTGAAAGCGGACCCCAGCACAGCGCAGATCCGCCCGAAGAATGCCAGGCTGGTCTTTGCCGAGTCAGCCTGCGTGACCGCCCAGCGACCCAGGCTGCGCACGGGCTCGACCAGATTGAGCCACTCTGCGGTCGCCGCCGCCGGGTGCTCGCTGCCGGTCAGCCTGTGTTCGATGAAGCGGATCTGGTCGGGCGTTCGTCCGCGCCAGTTCACCGTCACTCCGCTCTGCTCGAGGCGCCGCATGCGCTCGAACAGGGCCCAGGCGCCCGAGAGATCGAGTTCTTCGAGGCCCGTGGTGTCGACGACCAGCGATTGCGCCGGTGTTCCCTCGAGCGCTCCGAGCTCCGATTCGATCGCGGCCAGATTCTCTATCAGCCAGCGGCCGCTGACACGCAGTGTGAGCACTCCGCCGTGCAGATGAGAGTCGAGGAACATTGGCTCAAAGGATGCTAAGTTCTCCTCAATAATCCGGCAACCGTTACCCGATGGCGCACGTCGCTCTGACGCAAGTCCTGGTCCTGCTGGCCGCTACGGTGGTGGTGATCTACGTCATGCGCCGGCTGCGCATGCCGCCGATCGTCGGGTATCTCGTCGTCGGCATGCTGCTCGGGCCGCACGCGCTCGGACTGGCGACCGACGATGCCGTCACCAGCGCGCTGGCCGAGTTCGGTGTCGTGTTCCTGGTGTTCACGCTCGGACTCGAGTTTTCGCTGCCGCGGCTCATCGCAATGAAATGGGAAGTGCTCGGCCTCGGCGGCGGGCAGGTCGTCGTCACAGCGGGCGTCGCGGCCGCCATCGCGTGGCATTACGGTGTCGATCCAGCCGTGGCTGTCGTGATGGGCGGCGCCGTGGCCATGTCCTCGACCGCCATCGTCGTGCGACAGCTGAGCGAGCAGGCCGAAGTCAACCGCACCCATGGGCGGCTCGCGGTCGCCATCGTGCTGTTCCAGGATATCGCCTTCGCGCCATTTCTCGCCGTCGTATCCGCGATCACGACCGGGGCCACTTCCGCGGATCTGTTGCGGACGGTGGTCGAGGGTGGCGCGGCGCTCCTGATCGTGCTCGCCGCGGGCCGTTGGCTGCTCAAGCCGCTGTTCCACGAAATCGCTCATGCGCGATCGCCGGAGCTCTTCCTGCTCGCAGTATTGCTGATCGCGCTGGGATCCGCGTGGACGACGGAATCCGTCGGCCTGTCGCTGGCGCTCGGCGCGTTCCTTGCGGGCGTGATGCTCGCGGAGACGGAATTCCGCCACCAGATCGAGGCGGTGATCCGCCCGTTCCGCGACGTGTTGCTCGGGATCTTCTTCATCACCATCGGCATGTTGTTGGACGTCGGGCTGCTCGGGCGGCAGAGCCTGCTGGTGACACTGCTGGTGCTCGCGCTGCTCATCGGCAAGACGCTCATCGTGACGCTCCTGGCCTACAAGTTCGCGGGCGGCAGCCCGTTCAAATCGCTGCGCACCGGCCTGGTCGTCAGCCTCGGCGGCGAGTTCGGTTTCGCGCTGCTCACGATCCTGTTGCAGGGCCGGCTGATCGACCCCGCATTGGTGCAGCCACTGCTCGCAGCCATCGTCATCAGCATGGTGGTGAGCCCACTGATCATCCGTCACAACAAGGCCATCGCGCGCTGGATCCTGCGCGAGAAGCGGCCCGAGCCGAGCGCAATTGAGCGCGAGGAGGCCATCACGCACGCCGTTGCCGAGCGCGAGCACGTGCTCATCTGCGGCTTTGGGCGCGTTGGCCAGAACATCGCACGCGTGCTCGAGCAAGAAGGCTTCGAGTACCTCGCGGTCGACATGGATCCGGCGCGGGTGCGCGCCGCACGGCAGGCGGGCGATCCAGTCGTGTACGGCGACGCGGCGCATGCCGAAGTGCTGGAGTCGGTCGGACTCGACCGCTCCAGCGTCGTCGTCATCAGCTTCGCGGATCCAGGCCTGGCACTGCGCATTCTCGAAACCATCCGCGCACACCGGCCGAACGTGCCGATCCTGGTGCGCACCCAGGACGATTCGCGCCTCGCTGAACTGCAGAAGGCGGGCGCGTCGACCGTGGTGCCGGAGACCTTCGAAGCGGCTCTCATGCTCGTGTGGCACGTGCTGCTCTTGCTGCAGGTGCCTGTGTCGCGCGTGATGAAGACCATCGGCGATATTCGCGGCAATCGTTACAACCTGATGCGAAGCCTCTTCCGGCTCGACGAAAACGAGCTGGTGCCGGACATCGAGGCGATGCGCGAGCAGCTCTACACGCTGGTGCTGCCACCTGGAGCGTGGGCCGTGGGTCGCACGATTGTGGAGGTGAAGGAACATGGCGCCGAAGTGACCGTGAGTGCGATCCGCCGTGCGGGCATCGTGGGTCGCGAACCGTCACCCGACACCGTGTTCGAAGAAGGCGACGTCCTGATCCTCTTCGGCACTCCCGAGGCCCTGGAGCACGCCGAAGCCGTGCTCTTGATGGGCTGACGCGTGCATTTGAGCGAGCGTGCTTGACGTGCGGTCGCTCCCGTCTGCGCCCGTACACGGAAGTGCGGGCCGGGTTGGTTCACACGGACGTATCCGCACGCCGCCTCGTTGGATTATTGGCCATATAGAACATTGACTTACACATGCCTCTTTACGGCCGCACCGCGGGTCCGTCATAGTCGCCCGCGCTGAACAGGGCAAACCCGCCGAAAGGTGGGGACGCAAAGCCACCGGTCTACGGGACACGAGTTCTACGACAGCGGGGTTGCCAGCGAGCCGAGATGCTTCCCGATCACTGCTCCCGCTGACTCTCCACGCAGATTCGTGCTCCCGCAGGCTCGCGGCCCGTCGCGCTGCCGGCATTGCGGTTAGCGAACCCGGGGGAGGATCTGCATGGCACCCAAAGTTGCGGTCGTGCGCAACTGGGAAGGCACAGTCGTCACGCGGCCGCGCGTGATCGTGCGTCCCAAGCGCGTCGAAGACATTCTCACCATCCTCGAGAACACCAGGGCCTTTCCGTCGCCCGTACGCGCGATCGGTGCCAACTACTCGCAGACGCGCTGCGGCGTCGCCGATGGCGGCACGATCATCGACATGACGGCGATGAATCACGTGCTCGAAATCAACGACCGCTGGGTGCGAGTACAGTCGGGCACTCCGCTCATCGATGTCGCCACGCAGCTCGAACAGCGCGGTCTGCAGCTCCCGGTCAATCCCGACCTCGGCAACCTCACGATGGGGGCAGCGGCTGTCGCCTGCACCAAGGACTCGTCCATGCCGGGCGCGCCCGGGCAGCTCTCATCGTGCCTCAAGGAAGTGAAGCTGGTGCTGCCGAGCGGCAAGCCAATGACGATCAACGAGTCGCAACCGGATCTGCTCAAGCTGGTGCGCTCGAGCTATGGCCTCATCGGCGTCGCCCAGGAGCTCACCTTCAAGGTCATGCCGCTGCGCGCCGTGCGGCTCGACTATGAGACTTACAGCCTCGCGGACTTCACGCAGCAATTCGCGGGGTTGTGCGAGCAGCCGGTCGGACTCAAGTTCTACCTGCTGCCGTTCCGCGATCGCATCACCGTCGAGTTCCGCAGCTACGACGATCAGCCGCTGACTTCGCGCTCCGGCATCTGGTCGATCCGCAAATCGGTGATGAACAACGTCCTGCCGGCGTTCGGCTCGACGGTGAGCAACGTCGTCTCGATGCCGTCGTTTCGCTACTTCCTCATCGAGCATTTCAACACCGTGATGCGTTCGACGCTCGATCGCGCCTCCCGCGACGTCACCGTGTACCCGATAGAATGGGTGCGCCGTCTGCCGAAGGACGCCGGACGCACGCGTTTCACCTACAGCACCTGGGCATTCCCGCAAGCCGGCTATCCCGAGCTGATCAGCGATTACTTCGGGTTCTGCCGCGACTACTACCAGCGACAGCGCTATCGCGCGAACCTGCTGCACCTCGGCCACCGCCTGCACCAGGATCAGTCCTCGGTGCTGTCGCCGAGTCTCACGGGCCCGGTGATCACGCTCGATCCGTCATCGACCGGGGACCAAGGGTGGGAAGACTTCGTGATCGAATTCAACGAATTCTGTTCACAGCGCGGCGGCACGCCACTGTTCAATCAGACGCGTTCGTTGACTCCCGAACAGGTCGCGCACGCGTTTGGCGCGAGGCTCAAGCTCTTCAATGGCCTGCGCAAGCGGCTCGATCCGGACGACCGGATGCTCAACGTCTACTTCGCGCAGCTGCTCGGCCAGTAATCCCTACCAGCCGCAGAACTCGAGCGCCCCCGCATCGCGGAGGTAGATCACCGGGCGCGCTCGCACGCTCGCGGGATGCACATATTCCAACGATGGCACGAGGAGCCACGCGCCGGCCGAGGATGGATCCTGAGCCGCATCGATAGCGATGGAATCGGCGGTCAGGTGAAAGTCGCCGACGCGCGGATCCGCCAGGGCGGCACGCGGGCCGATGACGTTGCCGACGAGTTCTGCCGCTCCTCTCACCGTCTGCGCTGGTGCGCCGGAGAATACGTTGTTGACTACACGCGCGGGGGAAGCGCTCTTGTTGTCGACGAAGATTCCGTCGAGCCACATGTTGTAGAACGTGTTGGAGGCGACGTAGAGCTCGTCGCCGGGGCCGGCAGCCTTTTCCGCGGCAAACGAGACGATCGCGGGATTTTCGGTTCGGCTGCCCTGCTGCAGCAGATTGCCGAGCAACAGCGCGCGACCGCCGTCCGGCAGATCGACGTTGTAACTCGACGTCCCGTCTGTTTCATCCGTGAGGCGGTTGTACAGAATCTGGTTGACTTGAGCCCGGCTCTTGACGAGGTGACCCACCCGCGCCTCATGCGAGTACGAGCCACGCAGCACGAACGAGGCGGAGTGCCCTATGTAGATGTTGTGCGTGTAGCCATCGCCCACGCCGTTGCGCGCGAACTCGCAGAACTCGATCACGACCTCCGCGTCGTCGCGATTGCTCGTCAGAATGCCGTTCTCGTTGTCGTGGAAATAACTGTTGCGAACCGTCAGCCGGCGCCCTTCGAAGCGGATTCCCGCACCGTTGCCATCGGGTACGCTCGCGCCGGAAAACTCGATGTTCTCCACCGTCGCGTTGTCGCCGCTGATCACCCAGATGCCCTTTCCCTGGCTGTTGCGCTCGGCGGCGCGCAGGTGCGGACGCCCTCCGACTCCGCGCAGCACCAGATCGTTCTGCTCCCAGGCCGCCACGTCGCCAGAATAGTCGCCCGCCGCGATCTCCACCAGATCGCCATCGCGCGCCTCACGGGCGGCAGCCGCGATCGTCGCGTAACTCCCGCCCGGGCCGACGCGTAACACACGCGCCGGCTTGCGAACGTCGACCGAATCAGCGGCGGACGCGGGAGCCGGTGCGGATGGGGAGCGCGCACACTCGTAGTGCTCGAGCCCACCGCGCGCCAGCGGCTCGGCCTGGCGCCATGCTGCCAGGACCGCGTCGATGCGCTCGAGCTCCGTCCCGCCGCTCGCGTCTGCCCCGGCTGATTCGCGGCGTCGCGCGAATTCCGCCACGGCGCGAACGATGCGCCGGTCGTCACGATCCGGCAGCGCCGCCTGGGCGCGCAGGCCGAGGAGGTCGGCCTGCAATTGGGCCAGCGGCGTCGAACCCTGAGTCGACTTGGCCAGCTCAAGGGCCTCCCAGTACTTCTTCTGCGCCAGCAGCGCATCGCCGAGATCCTCGAGCAATTGCTCGGAAGGGACACCGCGGGCGAGGAGCTGGCGGAGCGACGCCTCGCCGGCGGCGGCGTCTCCATTGCGCAGATGCAGGCGTGCTTCCAGCCGACGCAGTTCGATGTTGTCCGGCGCGGTGGCTAACGCGTCTTGAAGCGTACGGATCGCTCCACCCAGATCACCCTGGGCGGCAAGCGCGTTGGCGGTCTCGAGGATCTGCGCGGGCGATTGCGTCTCGGAACGCGCGCAACCCGCCGACAGCAGCAATACCGCTGTCGCAGCCAGCGCCGATGACCACTGATCTCGTTTCAGGACCGATCCTGCACGTGCGCTTCGAGGAACCAGAGGTACTTGTCGACGTCGCGCGAAATTTCGGTGAATAGATCCGAGGTTCCCGCGTCCTTCAGTTTGGCCGCGTCGTCGATCGCGCGGCGCACCTTGCGCCCGAAATCGGCGAGCGCAGCGGCGAGCGCCGCCACGTGGGCCAGGCCATCGACCGCTTCCGCGGGATACGGATCGAGTGACGTGCGCTTGGCGACCGTTGCCAGCGCGCCTTCGGCGGTGCCGCCGAAGGCGGTGATGCGCTCCGCCAGCGTATCGACGTGCCCTTCGATGTTTTCAGCGACGTCGTCGAACAGCTCATGCAGCGCGATGAAGTTGGCGCCCTTGACGTTCCAGTGCGCCTGCTTGGCCTGAGTCTGCAGATCGATGGCGTCTGCGAGCCGTGCATTCAACAGGTCTGCCATCCTGCGGCGCGTCTTTTCCGGCAAATCATTTCTCGTCTGGTGCATGGCGACTCCTCGAATCCCACCGATCTGGTCGATCGCTTGACCGTCGTATTGTCCACACCGGGCACCAAATGCCCAACTGTTTGTCTCGATGGGGCCGATCGATAGCAGCTATTGTCCCGGCACAACCCGCAGCTGGCTGCCGCCGAGCTGTATCCCGAAGTGGAGTGCGATGTCCGGCGAGGCGCCCACGCGCAGGTCCTCGGTGATTGCGAACTGCAGGCGCCAGCCGCCCGCCTGGCGATATTCGGCACCCAGGGTCAGTTGCAGGGCGGGGCTCAGGAGCCGCAGTTCTGTGTCTTCGACAAAGCTGTCGTGGGCGTCGAGTTGCAACCGCAGATCGAGCGCGGGTAGCGCGCCCCACGTCGCCCCCAGGCTGCCAAAAGCAACCCAGCTCGCGGACTCGAGCGGCAACGGCGCGGCCGAACCTGGATGGATTGCGCCGATGCGTCCATCCAGTCGCAAGCGTTGTGACGGCGAACCGGCGCCTTCGATCCACGCGGCAAGGTCCCACGCCTCGTTGCCGGCGAGGCGCGATCGGTCACCTGTCGGCATCTCCACGCCGAGCCAGGCACCCAGTGTCGCAGCAGTCGTCTGCTTGAGCACGTAGCCGGCCTCAACCGCGGTGTCGCCCAAGGCCGTTCCAGAATCCGACTCCTGCACCGTGCCGACCGCGGACGAGTACCGATATTCGAACTCGCCTCGCGGCACAATTGGCCGCGAGCCCTCCGCGAAGTCAAAGGCGTCGTGCCATTCGTCGATTGCGCCGTCGATCACGCCGCCGCTGTAGTGCACCAGGGGAACCGTGAAGCGGACCTGCAGCCGTTCCGCGGGTTGCCAGGCCGCGAGCCAGCGCAGCTCGGTCGCCTCGCCATCCACCCGCAATGATTCGCCGCCGCGCGTCTCGACATTAGCCGTGTTGCTGAGTGTCAGCTGCAACTGATGCACGAGACGGCCGTCCGCGGGCGCGCGGGTGACCGCATGAGGCAGGTATTGACCGCGCAGCAACGGATTCTGGTCGCGAATGGCGAAGGATTGCGGCCATGCCGCTTGCGCCAGGATTGCCGACAGAAGCGTGCCGAGAATGGCGAACGCCTGCCGCGCGCTACGGGTCACACGGGTCCCGCAGGGAACTCCGCCAGCATCTGCGTCACGGCGCCGCGCAGCGTTTCGACGTTGTCGCGGCGCGAGACGGCGGCACCGACCACCGCGCCCTGCCACAGCAGATTGCGCGTGGTCGGATCAACCACGAACACCACCAGGGTTCCCTGGCGAACCATTCGCGGATTGAGGGTCGTGCCATCGCACACTTCGATCTCGTCGAGCGCCGGCGTGGAGACCGAATACTGGAAGATGATGTGGCGGCGGGAGCAGAGTTCGGGCTCGGTCATCACGGTGGTGACGACCAGGTGAAAGCTCACCAGGAAATCGGGCTCGGCATTCTGGGCCTCGTGGAAGCCTTTGAGTGCCAGCTGTTCGACGACGGTGTCGCGGATCGCACGCTTGACTGCCTCAACATCCGGCTCGGGGGGCTGGGGATCGTAGGACGCCTGGGATTCCTGCCACGCGAACGTGTGACGAGTAGTGAAATCCGCCGCCGGCGCCACTTCCGTATCGACGCGCCGCGGCGCCGAACAGGCCGCGAGCGTGGCCGTCGCACCGATCGCGGCGACGAAGGCGACGAGCTGGCGGCGAGCGGGCTGGTATCGGGTCGGCATTGCGGTTTCTCCCCGACGGCAGTGTACTTTCGTACACAAAAAACAGCCAAGCGATTGCTTGGCTGTCAGGTTGGCAGGCCCCAGGGGTGGGTTAGCCTGCATGAGCCGGTATGCGCTAGGTGTCGGTGCGGTGCCGTCGCGCCACGATCGCCGCCCAGACGAAGAGCCCTGCCACCACGATGCCGATCCACAGACCCGGGCTCGCGAGGAACCCGGTGGGGTCGACAATGGACTCGATGCGCGCCGACCAGGGAGTCGTTTCACCGTCGATGATGATCAGGCGCTCTCCGGATGGATCACTCCTGAGCGCAGCGTCGATCCAGCCGACGAACCGGCCGCGCAACACGCCCGCGAAGTAGGAGGTGTCGAACAATACTTTTTCGAGGAACATGGCCATCAGCGGCGGCAGCACCGCCCACAGGATCACCGCGCGCCGGGCCCACGCCGAGACCAGCAACAGCCAGGCGACGAGCGGCAAGTACCAAAGCATCGCGGCGACGATGCCGTAAAGGATCAGCGCGTGCGCGCCGAACCACGCGTACGGCTCCCAGACCAGCGCCCAGATGTCGTGACCCCCGATGCTCGAACGGATCGACTCGATCAGCGCGAAGACAAAGTTGCTCAGGACGATCGCGCCGAAAGTGAGCAGCGGCAGCACGACAGCCGCAGTGACCAGCTTGGCCAGCACGGTGGAGCGGTCCGACACCGGCAGTGACTTCCAGAACAGCACGCTCCGGTCCTTGCGATCCGCGTACAGGCAGTCAAGCAGATAGAACACAATCACGCAGCCGATCACGATCACGTACGGCAGGGCGAGCGCGGTCAGGATGCCGCCGATGATCGCCACGTGCTTCTCCATGAGCTCGGGTTGCTCCGTGAACTTCACCGACGCGCCGCCAAAATCCATATGGCCGAACATTGCGCCGAGCAGCAGGATGGCGGCGACGACGGCCGGGGCGATTACGAACGCCCGGTGCTCCCAGAATTCGCGACGCACGAGCAATGGCAGGTGATTCATGCGATGGCTCCCTTGATCTTGGCCACGAACAGGTCGGCGACGCTCGGCGTGTGCGCCTCTCCCAGCCGGCGGAGCGCATCGGCAGTGGCATTCTGGAAGAACATGACCGTACGGCCGAATACTTCGCGCTCGTAGAACGGCTTGAGCTCGCGCGCGGCGGCGACATGGTCCGGGTTCACGGTGAGCTGCACGAAGTTCGCGGCAACGTCCTCCATGCTGCTATCGAGCACGATGCGACCGCGATCGATGAAGAGCAGATCGGTCAGGATGTTCTCGACCTCCTCCACCTGGTGCGTCGTGAGCAGGATGGTCCGCTCGTGATCGAAATAGTCCGACAGCAGCGTTTCGTAAAACTGCTTGCGGTAGATAATGTCGAGTCCCAGCGTGGGCTCATCGAGCACCAGCAAGCGCGCGTCGATTGCCATCACGAGCGCCAGGTGCAGCTGCGTGATCATGCCTTTCGACAGCTCGCGCACGCGGCTCGAGCGCTTGATCGCGGTGCGGCTTAGGAATTCTTCGGCGCGGTCGGGGCGAAATCGCGGGTGTACGCCGGCGACGAACCGCACGGCCTGGTGCACGCGCAGCCAACCGGGGAGGACCGCGACATCGGCGATGAAACACACGTCCTGCATCAGGCGATCGCGTTCCCTATAGGGATCGAGCCCCAGGACCTTGAGTTCTCCCTCGTAATTGGTGAGCCCGAGAATCGCACGCAGTGCCGTGGTCTTGCCGGCGCCGTTGGGGCCGATCAGGCCCATGATTCGGCCCGGCTGCGCGGTGAAGCTCACGTTGTCGAGCGCCTTCGTCTGCTTGAAGGACTTGCTGACGCCGCGCATTTCAATCATTGCGGTCATCGTCGCTCTCCTTCGACTTGGGCGCAGGGGCAGCGGCCGGCTTCGAGTCGGCGCGCGCGAGCAGGTCGGCGGCGCTCAGACCCAGTCGCGAGATCGTTGCCACGACGTTCGGCCATTCATCCTCCAGGAATTTCTGGCGTTCGTCTTTCATCAGGGCTCGGGTGGCGCCTTCGCTGACGTACATGCCGCGACCGCGCTTCTTCTCCACCAGCTGCTCATCGACCAGCTGCTGGTAGCCTTTGAGAACAGTCAGCGGATTGAGTTGGTACTCGGCGGCGACGCTACGCACGGAGGGCAACGCGTCGCCGTCCTTCAGCACGCCTTCGAGAATCATCGCGACGACGCGATCCCGAAGCTGCCGGTAGATGGGCTGACTGTCGTTCCAGTTCGGATCCATGCTGTGTGCCTGGTCAACCGCTGTGCGGGACGACTAGCGAACTACTGTACCAGAACGGCGCGCGGCGACCGGGTGCGCACCGCGGGCTCGCCGGCACCCGCCGGCTGCTTGCTCTGCTCAGCGAGAGTCGGCAGCCGCGTCGCCGTCACGGTCATGCGACCAATGACCGGGAGCGACTCGAGCTTCTGCACGATCTGGCCGAGGCTGTCCGCCGCGAGATGCACGGGGCGCGCGGTCACTTCGATGTGGCCCATCATTGCGGGCGCGCGTTCGGACTGTGCGTTGGCCTTGTTGGCCCAGGTTGTCATGGCCACCAGCGACAAGAGGCCGATGGCGGCAATCCGCTCTGTGCGCACAACCGGCTTGCGAATCTGCGTGGTCATTTGCTCATCCTCCAGCTCCTCAAGCCCTTTAGCTTTGGAGCGACTGTGAATTCGGGTCTCTTTCCTCTCTCGGCCCTGGCTCATCTGCCGATCAGCTAGCGCCTTGGTGTTATAGTTGACTACAACACTAACCACATTGCAAGCCCTTTTTGATCGCCCGTTCGACCCGACCGCTTAGTCTTTTGCAATCAATAAGTTACTGGATAGTGTGACCCGGAAAAGCCCAGTCTGCGTTCAATCTCGAGGCTGAGATTGCGCGAGCAGCAGCCGAGTTGAGACCCAGATAAGGAGTGTCAGTGACCGCCGGTGCGCTCACACAGCCGTTTGCGATACCTATCCGCCCCAGTATCGTCACGCGCATGCCGGCGCAGGACGACGATGGCACGCTGATGTTGCGTTACGCCCAGGGCGATCTACACGCGTTCACGCGGCTGTACGAACGCCACAAGGGCGCGCTGTTTCGATATCTGTTGCGCCAAACGCGCGACCACGCCGCGACCGAGGATCTGTTCCAGGAAGTGTGGAGTCGGGTGATCGTCAGCCGCGAGCGTTACCAGTCGCTCGCGAAGTTCTCGACGTTTCTGTTCTCCATCGCGCACAACTGCTTCATCGATCATTGCCGGCGTGCGGGGACAGCGCCGACTGCGCGCGCTGAATCGCTCGATGATGCCAGTGATGCGCTCGCGGATTCGGAGCACCGTGGCCCGGAGCGGCAAGCGGATAGCGCGCAAGTTGCATCCCGGTTGCGTGGGGCGTTGGAGCGCCTGCCGATCGAGCAGCGCGAGGTATTCGTTCTCTATGAAGAAACGGGCTTGAGCCTCGAGGAGATCGGCGAGCTCACCGGCGTCGGCATGGAAACCGCGAAGAGCCGGCTGCGTTACGCGCTCGCCAAGCTCAGGCAAAGTCTGAGCGATACGCGCGGCGACACGACGGTGACCGCTCTGCGCCGCGAGAGTCGCGGTGACACGAGGTCGGTGAAATGAGCGCGACGGACGATCGCGAGCTCGAGCGCTACCTGCAACGCAAGGACGCGCTGTCGCGCGCCTACGGGGAGCTCAAGTCCGAGCGGCCAACACCCGCGCTCGATCAGGCCGTGCTCAAACAGGCACGAGACGCTCTGCAGGCTCAGCCGCGTAAACATCGCACCCACTTTCGCGCCTCGCCCGCGCTGGCCGCGATCGCGGCCACCGTGGTGCTGTCATTCGCGCTCGTGATGCGCGTGGTGCTCGAGCCGGAGATGCCGCGCGAGATCTCGCCGGTCGCACCGGCCCCATCCGCGACGTCGGCGTACGATGCTCCGGCACCGAAGGCACTCGAGGACCACGAAACATCGCGTGCCGAACCCGTTGCGACCTTGGCGACTCCGCCGGCGTCAACCCCGGCACCATCTTCAATCGAAAAGAGCCGGCCGGTGATCGAAGCGGAAATCCGCGCCACCGCCGCACAAGCCCCGGCGAATGCCGAGCCGGCACTGCAGGAATCAGTCCCGCAGACCTCCAGGGATGAGCAAGCCAAGCAGGCACCGAGTGATTTCGCCGTCGCACCCGGTGTCGTTGCGGCTCCCGCTCGGGAGTTGGCGCGCGAACGCGCAGCTGCGTCTTCGCTGCCCTCTCAGTACAACGACCAGCCAGAGACCCCGGCCGCGCGGAAAGAACCACTGAAGCCGCCGCAGGAATGGCTGGAGGAGATCGAACGACTGCGCTCGGCCGGCGACAGCGAAGCGGCCGATCGCGAGCTCGCACTCTTCAAGAAGGCGTATCCCGGCTACATCGACCAGCAGGCTTCGCCGGCAGACAGGTAGCCGGTAGAATCGGCGCCCTTTTCGGCGCACCGCCGCCGCTAGTCAAGCCTGGAGCCGTCCATGAAGAAACCCGTCACCGTCGCGATCACCGGCGCCGCCGGCCACATTGGCTATGCACTCGCTTTCCGTGTGGCTTCGGGACAGATGCTGGGGGCCGATCAGCCGGTCCGGCTGCACCTGCTCGAGATCACGCCGGCGTTGCCGTCGCTCCAGGGCGTAGTCATGGAACTCAGCGATTGCGCGTTTCCGACGCTGCATTCGGTGGTGGCGAGCGACGATGCCAACGTGGCATTTCGCGACTGCAACGTCGCCATGCTCGTCGGCGCGCGACCCCGCGGCCCCGGGATGGAGCGCAAGGATCTGTTGCTCGCCAATGCACAGATTTTCTCGGCGCAGGGCAAAGCGCTTGATGCGGTGGCCGATCGCGCCGTGAAAGTACTGGTCGTGGGCAATCCCGCCAACACCAATGCGCTCATCGCACAACGCAACGCGCCCGGACTCGATGTTCGCAACTTCACGGCGATGACGCGGCTCGACCACAACCGCGCGCTGTTCCAGCTCGCCGACAAGACTTCGAGCCATGTGACGCGCATCCGCCGGATGATCATCTGGGGCAATCACTCCTCGACGCAATATCCCGATCTGAACCACGCCACGGTCGACGGCAAGCCAGCGCGCGCCCTCGTGGATGAAAAGTGGGTCACCGAGACATTCATCCCGGTGGTGCAGCAGCGCGGAGCGGCGGTCATCAAGGCGCGGGGCTCGTCGTCGGCGGCCTCGGCCGCTTCCGCGGCAATGGATCACGTGCGCACCTGGATCAAGGGAACCGCGGAGGGCGACTGGGCCAGCATGGCGGTCCCATCCGATGGCAGCT
>Ga0209108_10000228_pt1 | contig 30406 bp, 26 predicted proteins | sample Rifsed10ft1_FD_184003 | JGI IMG/M metagenome (GOLD analysis project Ga0209108, IMG submission 184003) | Soil microbial communities from Rifle, Colorado, USA - sediment 10ft 1 (version 2) | ecosystem: Environmental > Terrestrial > Deep subsurface > Rock core/Sediment | place: Rifle, Colorado...
GAGTGGCTAGCGACGCGCGCACGTGCCGAGGAACGCATAAGCGTCTGTGCCGCGGCCGAAGTGACCGAGGCGGAGAAGCTGCCGGTGGCGGAGGAGACTTATCGCGCCACGCGCAGCCGCCGGGATGAGTTTCAGAGCCACCTGTCGCAGATCGAGCAGGCGGGGCAGGTCGAACAGACCAAACTCGAGCACGCGCGGCGGCTGGCCGAGCAGCTTGGACAGCGCCGCGAACGCCTGCTCGAGGAGCAGGCTGCGCTCGCGCCGTCCGACAGCGATGGCATGGTGCGCTTGCAGCAGGAGATCCAGTCCGGAGAGCAGGACCTGGCCGCGCGTCGCGCGGCCCTCGGCGAGAAGGAACAAGGACTGCTGCGGTTCGAACAGTCGTTGCGCGAAAAAAACGAGGCGCTCGATGCCGCCGCACAGCAACTCACGGAGCTCGGGGCGAGGCGTCACGCGCTGCAGCAACTGCAGGATCGCCTGGCGCGCGGGGCGAACATGGAGGGATGGCTCGCGCGCTACCGGCTGCAAGACATGCCGCGGGTGTGGCAGGGGATCAGCATCGAACCCGGTTGGGAGGATGCGCTCGAGGCGGTGCTGCGCGAGCGGCTGAACGGCATCACACTCGACCGGCTCGAGAGATCGCGCGACTGGTTCGGCGACGCGCCGCCGGGAAGGATGACGGTGGTCGCTGCCGCGGATGTGCAGCCCGCCGCACTTCCCGGCATGCCTGAACTCAAGCCCTTGTTGCAATACCTCACCTGCGGCGAGGCGGGACTGCAGGCGGCGCTCGCGGAATGGCTGCACGATGTTTTCGTGGTGGACGATGTGAGCCGCGGCATGGAACTGTGCGGGCGTCTGCGTGCCGGCGCCATTCTGGTCTCAAGAGAAGGGCACGTCTTTACGCAGCATTCCATCAACTTTTACGCGCCGGATTCGGAACTTCACGGCGTGCTGTCGCGTCAGCGCGAGATCGAGGAGTTGCGGCGCGCCACCGGGGTTCATCAGGTGGAACTGGATGCTTTGCGCGAAGCGGCGGCGGCGGTGGATTTCGACATCGGCCGGGCCAAGGACGAGTTGGGGGCGTTGCGGCGGGCGGTGGACGAGACGCAGCAGCGCACGCACGATCTGGAACTCGAGTCGCTGCGGTTGTCCGAGCAGGCCCAGCGCATCACCCAGCGCGGACAGCAGATTGCGACCGAGTTGCAGGAGGTATCCACGCAACTCGCGGAGGAAGCCGCTCGCGCGGAGTCCGCCGGAACGGCTTTGACTCGATTGCAGGCGCAGGCTGAGGAGCTGCGGCGCCAGTTCGAATTGTCGACCGATCTCTATGGTCGCGCCGACGCGGTGCTGCGCATGCAGCGCGACGCATTGCAGAAGGCGCAGATCGAGCATCAGGAAGCCTCCTTCAGCCTGCGTGCCGCCCAGCTCAAGATTGCCGAAGTCGAAAACGCCATCCGGAATGCGTCCGCGACGGTCGCGGGACTGCGCGAAGGCATCGGCGCCCAGGAACGCGAGCTCGGTACTTACGATGACGCACCTCTGCAGGAGCGGCTCCAGCAAGCGCTCGCCAATCGCGCGCGGCGCGAGCTGGCGCTTGCCCAGGCGCGTGACGCACTCGAGGGGCTGGAGACGCGGCTCAAGGAAGTCGAACAGGAGCGCTTCGCGAGCGAGCAGAAACTCGATCCGCTGCGCGAGCGCATCAGCGGTGCAAGGTTACGAGAGCAGGAAGCGCGGCTCATCGAGGAGCAGTTTGCGCAGCAGCTCGCGGCGGCCGGGGCGCGTGAAGACGAACTCGGGCTGATGCTCGAGAAAGGCGTGCGCTCGGGGGCGCTGCAAGGAGAGATCACCCGCGTCAATGAGGAGATACAGGCATTGGGAGCGGTGAATCTGGCCGCGCTCGAGGAACTGCAGGCAAGCCAGGAGCGCAAGGCATATCTCGACGCACAGTCCCGGGATCTGTCGGAGGCGATGGGAACGCTCCAGGACGCGATCCGGCGTATCGACCGCGAGACGCGCGAGCGCCTGCAGCAGACCTTCGATGATGTCAATCGTCATTTCGGGGAGATGTTCCCGGCGCTCTTTGGCGGCGGGCACGCGCGGCTGGTGCTGACGGGAGAGGAGATTCTGGACAGCGGCGTGCACGTCGTCGCGCAGCCTCCCGGAAAGCGCAATACCACCATACACCTGCTGTCGGGGGGCGAGAAGGCACTGACGGCGCTCTCGCTGGTGTTCGCGCTTTTCCAGTTGAACCCCGCGCCGTTCTGCCTGCTGGACGAGGTCGATGCGCCACTCGACGACCACAACACGGAGCGTTTCTGTGATCTCGTGAGGAAGATGTCGGCACAGTCCCAGTTCGTGTTCATCAGCCATAACAAGATCACGATGGAGATCGCCAACCAGTTGCTCGGTATCACCATGCAGGAAGCGGGCGTATCACGGGTGGTCGCGGTCGACATTGAAGAAGCCATGAAGCTTACGGAAGAAGCTGCCTGAGGAGAGGCGCGGGCATGAGCGACTTGCAGTTGAGCCTGGTCGTCGTCGGTCTGCTCGTCGTCGCCGGTGTGTATCTGGCCAACTGGATCCAGGAGCGCCGGTTTCGCCGCCGCCTGGGGGAAGCTTTCGATAGCGACCGTGGGGACGTGTTGCGCGACCCGGCGCCGGCGCCGACGTTGCGCGTCGAGCCTCAGATCACGGGCCCCGTCAGCGTGCGTGCGGATGAAGCAGGTGCGCCAGGCCCGCGCGGCGGGGAGGCGGTTCCCGCCGCTGCGGCGAGCGGGCCGCTGACGGAATTTGATTCGCTCATCGACTATGTGGCGCAGATCGACGGCAATACTCCGTTGCCCGAGCGCGCTTTGGATGAGCTGATCGCGAGGACCACGGCGTGCGGAAAGCCGTACCGGATTGCCGCATTTAATCCCCACAGCGGACAGTGGAGCGACCTGTCGCGAGCGGGCCGTGGAGCGTACACCAAGTTGCGCGTAGCGGTGCAGCTCGTCAATCGCTCGGGCTCGATCACGCCGGCGCAGCTTTCCATGTTTTGCGATGCCGTGCGCCATTGCGCCGAACAGAGTGCGGCGATGGCATCCTGTCCGGAGACGTTGGCGGCACTGGAGGCGGCGCGTGAACTCGACGCGTTTTGCGCGGAGGTCGACATCGCAATCGGCGCGAACGTCGTCGCCGGTGAACATCGCCCTTTCCCGGGCGCCGAGATCCGGGTACTCGCGGAGGGCGCGGGCTTCCGGCTGGAGCCGGACGGCGTTTTCAGACTGCGCGACGACCAGCGCCGGACGCTGTTCACGCTCGACAATCACGAACCAGCCCCCTTTCTCCCGGAAAAAATCAAGAATCTCGCCACGCGCGGTCTCACCCTGATGCTCGATGTCCCCCGGGTGCCCGATGGTCTCAAGGTGCTCGACCGGATGTTCGATGCCGGTGCGCATCTCGCACAGGCGCTCGGCGGCAGCCTGGTCGATGACAACCGCGTATTGCTCAGCGCCGCCGGCATCGCCAGGATTCGCCAGCAGGTGGCGGACATCTACGCCAGGATGGAGGCACGCGGCGTCGGCGCCGGCAGCGTGCGCGCGCTGCGGCTGTTCTCGTGACCGCCCCCCCGGGCGCTCTGAAGCGCGTCAGGCAGCTGCGCGGGGAGATCGAGCGTCACAACTATCAGTATTACGTTCTTGACCAACCTCTCATCTCCGATGCGGAGTACGACCGCCTGTTCCGCGAGTTGCAGGAACTCGAAGCGAGTCACCGGGAACTGATCACGCCCGACTCGCCGACTCAGCGGGTGGGGGGGAGGGGGCTCGACGCGTTCGAACCGGTGCGGCATGCCGTGCCGATGCTGTCCATCCGCACCGAGACGGACACCGAGGACTCGGGCGCCATCAAGTTCGATGCGCGCATCCGGCGTGAACTCGGGCTCGTCGCTACCGATCCGCCTGTCGAATATCTGGCTGAACTCAAGTTCGACGGGCTCGCGATCAGCCTGCGGTATGAACTCGGAGTGCTGGTGCGGGCCGCGACGCGCGGCGACGGCGAGACCGGCGAGGATGTCACGCAGAACATCCGCACGATTCGGTGTATTCCGCTGAGATTGCGCCATGATCCTCCGGCCGTACTGGAGGCGCGTGGCGAAGTCTATATGAGGCGGGAGGACTTCAAGCGTCTGAACGAAGCGCAACGCGCGAACGGTGAGAGGGTCTTCGTCAACCTGCGCAACGCCGCGGCTGGCGGCGTACGGCAACTCGACCCGAAAATAACAGCCAGGCGGCCGCTGTCTTTTTCCGCGTATGGGCTTGGGGCAGTGGCGGGATGGGCGCTCCCCTCCACCCATAGCGGGATTCTGGATGCGCTTGCCGCGTTCGGTTTGCCTGTCAGCAGTGAACGGACGGTGGCACTGGGTGCTGAGGGCCTCGCGGCTTTTCATCGAGACATTGGCGCCCGCCGTGACAAGTTGCCATTCGACATAGATGGCGTGGTGTATAAGGTCAACAGTCTCGAACTGCAGCGGCGGCTCGGATTTGTCACGCGCGAGCCGCGCTGGGCCGTGGCCCACAAATTCCCCGCTGAGGAGGCAATCAGCCAGGTGCTGGCCATCGACGTGCAGGTCGGCCGCACCGGAGCGCTGACGCCGGTGGCGCGGTTGAAGCCGGTGTTCGTCGGCGGGGTGACGGTAACCAATGCCACCCTTCACAATGAGGACGAAATCCGGCGCAAGGATGTCCATGTCGGGGATACGGTAGTGGTGCGGCGTGCCGGTGACGTGATTCCGGAAGTGGCGCGCGTGATCTCGGAACGGCGATCGGCGCACGCCCGGCGTTTCGTGATGCCGGCAAAGTGTCCGGTTTGCGGTTCGGCGGTAAGGCGGCTGGAGGACGAGGCGGTTGCCCGCTGCACGGCGGGCCTCTTTTGTCCCGCTCAACGCAAGCAGGCGTTACGGCACTTCGCTTCGAGACGCGCCATGGATATCGAAGGCTTGGGGGAAAAGCTGATCGATCAACTCGTGGACAGCGGGTTGGTCGCGACGCCGGCCGATCTCTACAGGCTCGGCGCCGGCGCGCTCGAAGGCCTTGGGCGCATGGCAGAAAAATCGGCGGGCAACGTGATTGCTGCGATCGAGAGGAGCAAACGCACGACGCTCGCGCGCTTCATATACGCGCTGGGGATCCGCAACGTCGGCGAGAGCACGGCGCGCGATCTTGCCCGTCATTTCGGCGGCATCGACGCCCTGATCGCGGCGGACGCGGAAGCATTGCAGGAGGTGCCGGACGTTGGACCGGTGGTGGCCGAGAGCATCGCGCAGTTTCTTGCCGAGCGCCACAATCGTGAGGTGATCAGTGAGCTGCTGGCCGCGGGCATGAGTTTTGAACCGGTTGCCGTCGACGCGGCGGCGTCGAGCGACGTCAAGGGAAAGACATTCGTGCTGACTGGTACACTACCCGGCCTGACGCGGGACGAAGCGAAAGCACGAATCGAGGCCCGGGGGGGACGCGTTTCGGGCAGCGTGTCGAAGAAAACCGACTACGTGGTGGCCGGCTCTGATCCCGGCAGCAAGCATGACAAGGCCGAGCAGCTCGGCGTAACCATACTCGATGAGGAAGGGTTGCTGAAGCTGCTGAAATAGTGCGGCGGGACAAGTACGGGAGAGCGATATGTCAAGGCACAAAGCGGGATCCGAAATCGTGCGCCGCCTGTTGCAGAACGATGACTTGCGGGTCATGTTGGATGCGCCGGAGGGCGACTATCGCGTCGAGTACTATACGACCACGATCAAGGACGCCGGTGCCGACGCCCCACGGCGCGTCCGGACATACCGGCTCGTGGACCTGTTCAGAGGCGGCATCACCCAGGAACCCTGGGAAAGGTACGACCTGGACAAACAGACGACGCTTGTCACCAACTTGATGGAGTTTGGAGGTTATCGCGTTTCAAAGGTCGTTGCGGGCTGGAAGGTGCAGTGTCCGGCTTGCGGCCACCTCATGCGCGGGAAGATCTGGGAATCAGTCCCAACAACCTGCGCACGGAAGGGGCCTCCCAGATGCAGGCAAAAATTCACCGATGACGACATCTCTGAAGAGGCGCACGCCGCCAGTTGACCACAGGATAAACGACATATGTCAGTGATCAGGAAAGCAGTGTTTCCGGTGGCCGGACTGGGCACGCGCTTCCTTCCGGCGACCAAGGCGAGCCCCAAGGAAATGCTGCCGATCGTCGACAAGCCGCTGATCCAGTACGCCGTGGAAGAGGCGGTCGCGGCGGGGATTACCGAGATGATCTTCGTCACCGGTCGTAGCAAGCGGGCGATCGAGGATCATTTCGACCAGGCGACCGAACTTGAGACGGAACTGGAACGCAAGGGCAGCCGGCATCTGCTGCACATGGTGCGAAACATCGTGCCCCCGGCCGTTAGCTGTATCTACCTGAGACAGCCCCGCGCACTCGGGCTGGGCCACGCCATCATGTGCGCTGCGCCCGTGGTGAAGGACGAACCCTTTGCCGTGCTGCTGGCCGATGACCTGATCAATGCCGGCATCCCGGTCCTGCAGCAGATGAAAGAGGCGTTTGAGCAATGCCGTTGTTCGATACTTGCGGTGCAGAACGTCGCGCGCCGCCAGACGCGGCAATACGGCATCGTCAAGGTAAAGGGGCGCGGGGGAAACCTGCGGCAGGTGACGGCGATTGTGGAGAAACCGGCGCCGAGCGCAGCGCCATCAACCCTGGCAGTGGTCGGGCGTTATATTCTCACGCCGCGTATCTTCCACCACTTGCGTCGTGTCCGCGCTGGATCGGGAGGCGAGATCCAACTGACTGATGGCATTGCGTCGCTGCTTGGCGAACAGGAGGTGATGGCCTACCGCTTCAATGGCGTGCGCTACGATTGCGGCGACAAGCTGGGTTATCTCAAGGCTAACGTTGCATACGGGATCGCACGCCCGGAGTTCGGAGTAAAGTTCAGGAGCTATTTGCGCTGCCTCATGCGACAAGGGCAAAAATGAGTTCAATCGGCGTATTACCATGTGCTAATATTCGTCGGACCCGGGTTAAGGAGCCACCATGGCCGACAAACTGATGATCGTGATGGTCAACACCGACCCCAAGAACCCCGCCGAACTTGGCGCGCCGTTCTTCCAGGCCGCCGTCGCGGCCGCCATGGATTACGAGGTCGAGGTGATACTGACGGCGCGCGCGGGCGAGCTGGCGATGAAGGGTGTCGCCGAGAAACTCTACGTGAAGGAAGGTTCCCCCAAGAGCGTCTACGACTTCATCAAGGACGCTCACGAGGCCGGTGTCCATTTCAAGGTCTGCACGCCGACACTGGACCTGTGGGGTAATGATCTGATTCCGGAGATCGAAGAAACCGTTGGCGGTGCCTATGTCATTCAGAAGGCCATGGATGATGACGTCGTCACTTTCACTTATTGATCGTGCCGGCGGGCTGCCCGCGGTGCATCGGCGGTGAGGGTCGCCGGTCACGTGACACGCGTGTTCCAGGGAGCCTGCCTGGCGGACGGCAGGACACGGAACGGCATTGGGTAATGGGCACGGCCGAAAGCGCCTGGGAAGTACTCGCAGGTGCAGAGGAGGTCTGCTCGCCCGAGGCCGTGATGGCGGCCGTGGCGCGCGTTGCGCGCGAGATCACGGCACGGCTCGAGCACTGCAATCCGCTTGCGCTGGCAGTCATGCGCGGCGGCGTCGTATTTGCCGGCCATCTGCTGCCCCTGTTGAGATTCCCGCTTGAATTCGACTACATCGATGTGACACGCTACGGTGACGCGACCCGCGGCGGCGAGATCGAGTGGCGCACCGGACCGGCCAGGTCAGTCGCCGGGAGAGTGGTGCTCGTGATCGACGACATCCTGGACGAGGGACACACGCTGGCGTTGATCCGTGAAAGGATTCTTGCGGCCGGGGCTGCTGCGTTCCACAGCGCGGTTTTCGCCGGAAAGGACACTGGCCGCCCCAAACGCGCGGCGGCCGATTTCCTGGGCGTCACGGTTCCCGACCGCTACGTGTTCGGGTTCGGCATGGACGTGCGCGGCGCCTGGCGCAACCTTCCCGCGGTCTATGCGCTCAAGGACAGCAAGTGCTAGGCGTCATCGGCGGCAGTGGGCTCAGCGTGCTTGCCAATCTCGAGGGCGTGCGGCGCGAGATTGTGCGCACGCCATACGGCGAACCCTCCTGCGCGCTGACGTTCGGCGCCATACGGGGCCGCGAGGTCGTCTTTCTGGCGCGCCACGGCTACGGCCATACCATACCGCCGCATCAGGTGAACTATCGCGCCAACCTCTGGGCGCTGCGCTCGCAGCAGGTTAACGACGTGGTTGCCATAGCATCGGTCGGTGCGATCCGGGACGACCTCATGCCCGGCGCCCTGGTGGTGCCGCATCAGATTCTGGATTACACCCATGGCAGGGAATCGACCTTTGCCACCGGCGCCGATCACGGCGTCCTGCATATTGATTTCACCGACCCGTACTGCCAGAAACTGCGCCGCCGCATACTCGAGGCTGCTGCCGAGGCCGGCCACCACGCGGCTGACGGCGCGACCTATGCCGCGACCCAGGGGCCGCGCCTGGAGACGGCCGCCGAGATCGATCGGCTGGAACGCGATGGTGCGGATGTCGTCGGGATGACCGGCATGCCGGAGGCGGCACTCGCACGCGAACTCGAACTCTGTTACGCGGCGCTGGCGGTAGTGGTCAACGCTGCCGCCGGACGGGGCGCGAGCACCCGTGGCATACGGATGGAGGAGATCAACGCCATTTCGAAGCTTGCCATGGAGCACGTGCGCAGCACCCTCGAACGGCTGGTGGAAATCGATGGCGATTAGACCGGTACTGAGGATGGGTGACCCGCGGCTCCTCCGCGTCTCGTCGCCGGTCGCGCAGTTCGATACGCCGGAACTGCATGCGTTGATTGCCGACATGCAGGATACGATGCGCGCGCTCAATGGGGCGGGTCTTGCGGCGCCACAGATCGGCGTCGCGTTGCGGGTGGTGATCTTCGGGATCGATCACAATCCCCGTTATCCGGACGCTGAAGCGGTGCCTTTTACGGTGCTGGTGAATCCGCTTCTCACGCCGCTCGACGCCGTCACCGAGGATGGGTGGGAGGGGTGCCTGAGCGTGCCCGGGATGCGCGGCCTGGTGCCGCGCTTGAAGCGTCTTGAGTACAGCGGTTGCGATCAGCATGGCGCGCGCGTGCATCGCCGCGTGGATGATTTTCACGCGCGGGTGGTACAGCACGAATGCGACCACCTTGACGGCATCCTGTATCCGCTGCGCATCCGCGACCTGCGTCAATTTGGCTTTAATGCAGAGCTGTTTCCGGGGCAGGACCTGCAGGAAGAGTAGCGTTTAGCGTTCGGGCGCGGGCGAACCGTCGTCATTGAGTCGTCAACCCGGCACTGGACACTCAACGCCAAGCGCAAGACTTTAAACACCGGGTCAGGTGCGCAACTGCGCGACGAGATCGCTCTCCATCCTAATGACACTCTTTGGATCCCGCAGCGCTTCCCCGGTGAGCAGAAACGTATCCTCGGCGCGGGCGCCCAGCGTGTTTATCCTTGCGGTATGCAGGTTGATGTCGTATCGGGTCAGCACGCGGGCGATACGCGAAAGCAGGCCCGGGCGGTCGCCCGCTATCACCGACAGCACCTGGTAGGTTCCCTTTTCGTCGGGCTGGATATTCACCTCGGGCGAGATCGGAAAGTGCCGCAACTGCCGGCTGAGCCGACCCTTGGTCAGTTCCGGCAGCGGCGTCCGGTGCAGTAACCGCTGCGTGAGCTCGTGCTCGATATAGCTGATCAGGTCACGGTAACGCGGCTGGCGGTTGTCGGGGTCCTGCACCTGGAAGCTGTCGAGCGCGTAGCCGTGTCGCGTGGTGTAGATCTTGGCTTCGAAAATGTCATAGCTGATGCTCTCGAAAAAGCTGCAGATGCGCGCGAACAGTTCCTTCTGGTCGGGGACGTACACCATGATCTGCAGCCCTTCTCCGGCGGGTGACAGGCGCGCCTTCACGACGGGCGTCTCGGTGTTGACCCGATAGTAGAGCAGACGGGTGTGCCACGTGATTTCTTGCGGTTCATGCCGCAGGAAGTACGCAGTGTCCAGGTTCTTCCACAAGATTTCGTGGGCGCCATCCGGTACCGCGTAGAGGCGCAGTTTCGTCAGTGCTTCCGCCTGCCGCGATTGCAGACTCGACGCAAGACTCGCTTCCCGTCCCGTCAACCGCCTGCGCGTGGCGTGGAACAGGTCTTCCAGCAACTTGGCCTTCCAGGCATTCCATACCTTGGGGCTCGTGCCCCGTATGTCGGCCACCGTGAGCAGGTAGAGCGCGATGAGCCGGCGCTCGGAGCCGACCTTCTGGGCGAAAGCCTGGAGTACGTCGGCGTCGCTCAGATCCTGTTTTTGCGCCGTCATCGACATCGTAAGGTGGTGCTCGACCAGCCATGCGACCAGCTCCGCGTCCTCTACCGACACGCAATGTGCGCGGCAGAAGCGCCGCGCGTCCGCCTTGCCGAGCCGGGAATGATCGCCCCCGCGTCCCTTGGCGATGTCATGAAACAGTCCCGCCAGGTAGAGCAGCTCTGGAGCCGCAAAATCGCTCATCAACCTGCTGCACAGCGGAAACTCGTGCGCGAGTTCCGGTATGGCAAAGCGCCGCAGGTTGCGGATAACCTTGAGTATGTGTTCATCCACGGTGTACACGTGGTACAGATCGTGCTGCATCTGGCCCACGATACGGCCAAACGCCGGGAGGTAGGCTCCGAGGATGTCGTACTGGTGCATGCGCCTCAACTCCCGAACGACGCGGGTCGGGCTGCGCAGGATTTGCAGGAACAGGCCGCGGTTCGCCGGGTCACGCCGGAAAGCGGGATTGATGCGGCGCCGGGCGCGCCACAGCGCACGCAGCGTTCCCGCCGTCATGCCTTTCAGCTCGTGGTGCTGCTGGAGGAGAAGGAAACTCTCGAACACGGACTCGGGTCTGCGGGAAAAGAGCTGCTCGTCGCGCGCCTCGAGGAATTCGCCGCGAATGCCGAAGTGTGCGTCGATTTCGCGGTACTCGCGGTCGCGCACCGGCGCAATGCGCCCCCGGATGTTCTGCAGCAGGATAATGTTAAGCTGCGATACCGATTTCGCCGTGCGGTAGTAGCGTTGCATGAGCTGCTCGCTCGCCAACCGGTGCGGGCGATCACAGAGCTTGAACTGGCGGGCGAGGGCTGACTGGTGGTCGAAGAGGAGGCGGTCCTCACGCCGCCCCGCGAGGTAATGCAGCCGCACGCGCAGCGTCTGCAGAAAAGCCTCATGGCGCTGAATCTCGCGCGCTTCCTGCAACGTGATGACACCGCGTCGCGCGAGCTCGCGCCAGGTGTTGCCGATCCCTCCTGCCCGGGCGATCCACAGGATGGTGTGCAGATCCCGCAGTCCGCCGGCGCGTTCCTTGATATTCGGCTCGAGATTGGTTTCTTCGTAGCGCGCATGACGCTGCTGTTGCTCGAGGCGCTTTGCCTGCAGGAAAGCAGCAGGATCCCGGGCGCTTTCCATGCGGCCAACGAACCGGCGGAAGAGCGCGCGGTTGCCCGCGATCAATCTTGCCTCCAGGAGGTTCGTCTGTACCGTGATGTCCTGCTGGGCGAGATCGATGCATTCCCCGATGGTGCGCACGCTGTGGCCGACTTCGAGTCCCATGTCCCAAAGCATGCCGATGAAGGCTTCGATTTCTTCCCGATGCGGAGCACGCGGAGTCTCCGGAAGGAGAATCAGGAGGTCCACGTCCGAACGCGGAAATAGCAGGCCGCGCCCGTACCCGCCGACCGCGACCAGGGCGGTTTCGCCAGGAAGCGCGCAGCAGCGCCACGTCTGCCGCAACTGCCGGTCGACCGCCCTGCTCAGGCGCCGCAGCAGTTCCCCGGCACCGAGTCCCGTGAAAAAAGCATGGCGCAACGCGTCGCGCTCGCGCGCGAGCGCGGTCCTGAACTGGTGAGCAAGCTTCCGGGGCGCGGTTTCGGCGCCCCGCGGGACGACACCTGTCATGGGATCAGGGGTGATGCGGACGCGCGACCCGGTTCCTCAAGTCGCAATTCCGCTCGGCGTATGGGCCGCTTCCGTCTTGCGCCGCGGCGCCCCGGGCGATACGGTAAGCACCTCGTAACCCGTCTCGGTCACCAGGATGGTGTGCTCCCACTGGGCCGAGAGGCTGTGGTCCTTGGTCACTATGGTCCAGCCGTCTGCAAGCTGCCGGATATCCGCTTTTCCGGCGTTGATCATGGGCTCCACTGTAAACGTCATGCCGGCTCGAAGTTCGAGGCCGGTTCCAGGGTAGCCATAGTGCAGGACCTGCGGTTCCTCGTGGAACTTGGTGCCGATGCCGTGGCCGCAGAATTCACGCACAACACTGTATCCCTGCCTTTCGGCGTAAACCTGTATCGCATGCCCGATGTCGCCAAGGCGCGCGCCGGGGCTCACCGTCTCGATCCCCCGCCACATGCACTCGAACGTCACCTCGCACAAACGCTTCGCCTGGATCGATGGCTGAGCGACGAAGAACATCCGGCTGGTGTCACCGTGGTAACCGTCCTTGATAACCGTGATGTCGAGGTTGACGATGTCACCCGACTTGAGCTTCTTTTCGCCCGGCACCCCGTGGCAAACGACGTGATTGACCGAGGTGCAGATCGACTTCGGAAACGGCACGTAGCCGGGTGGGGCGTAGTTCAGCGGCGCCGGTATGGTGCGCTGGTATTCCACCATGTAGTTGTGGCACAGCCGGTCAAGCTCGGCCGTTGCAATGCCGGGTTTTACATAGGGAGCAATAAAATCAAGCACTTCTGCCGCGAGCCGGCCCGCAACTCGCATTTTCTCGATCTCTTCCCCGGATTTGAGCTGGACCGCCATGAATCGGATATCACTCACTCGCGCAACGATAAATTGCGACTCGGCAGGACAAAAAACCGTAATTTTAGTCGACAATCAGTACCGCAGGGGAAACTCTGCCAACGCCTCAATCAAAGCTTGAGCGCATTGGATTTCCTACGCTATAATAACAAGTTAGCTCGCTCCTTATGTACTCTTGCAGCGGGCAATTCGCACATCCGCGCAGGATTGGGGTGCCGGCCCGTCACGGGTCGGTTGCAACCGCGGATGGAGGTTCAACCCTATCACAGGAGTTTAAATGTCGGTCACGATGCGTCAAATGCTGGAAGCGGGGGTGCATTTTGGACACCAGACCCGCTATTGGAATCCGAAGATGGCAGATTACATTTTCGGGCATCGCAACAGGATCCACATCATCAACCTCGAGAAGACGCTGATGATGTACCAGGGGGCGCTCAAGTTCGTCCATCAGTTGTCGTCCAACAAAGGCACAGTCCTGTTCGTGGGCACCAAGCGCCAGGCGCGCGATATCATCAAGGAAGAGGCGCAACGGTGCGGCTCGCCATTCGTGGACTACCGCTGGCTGGGCGGCATGCTGACGAACTACAAGACGGTCAAGCAGTCGATCAAGCGACTGAAGGACATGGAAGCTATGATCCAGGACGGCTCGATCGAAAAGTTGCCCAAGAAGGAGGCATTGCGGTACGAGCGCGAGATCGCGAAGCTGGACCGAAGCCTCGGCGGCATCAAGGACATGAACGGTCTGCCCGACGCCATGTTCGTGATCGACGTGGGATACCAGAAAAACGCTGTGGCGGAGGCGAACAAGCTCGGGATTCCGGTGATCGGCGTGGTCGACACCAACCATACGCCGGACGGCATTGAATACGTGATCCCCGGCAACGATGATTCGAGTCGCGCGATCCGCCTGTACGCGCGCGGCATCGCCGACGCGGTGCTTGAAGGGCGCAGTGACACCGTGAAGGAGATCGTGGGCGGCGGTGACGAGTTCGTCGAGATCGAAGATGCCGAGGAAGCGGAAGGCTGACACAAGGCGCTGCGGGGACAAGGGGCGCGAGCCCCTTTTTTTTAACCAATGGAGCAGTTGATGGCGGAAATCACCGCAAGCATGGTTCGGGAGCTGCGCGAGAAGACCGACGCCCCCATGATGGAATGCAAGAGGGCCTTGACCGAGGCCGCGGGCGATATGGCGAAGGCAGAAGAGATCCTCCGTGTGAAACTGGGCAACAAGGCGAGCAAGGCCGCCTCCCGCATTACCGCGGAAGGCGTGGTCGCAGTGTGGATCGCTGACGGCGGCAAGTCGGGGGGCATGGTCGAACTCAATTGTGAAACAGATTTCGTCGCCAGGAATCCGGACTTTCTGGCGCTGGCGGACGCGCTGGCACAGCTGGTTGTGGCACACGATCCGGCCGACGTGGTGGGACTTGCGCGGCTGTCGCTCGATGGCTCCACGGTCGAGGAGGCGAGACAGGCATTGGTCGGCAGGATCGGCGAGAACATCACGATACGCCGCTCTATCCGCCTTGCCGCCAAAGGTCGCCTTTCGAGTTACGTTCATGGCGGCGCGCGGATAGGCGTCATCGTTGACTGCGTGGCGGGCGACGAAGCGCTGGGCAAGGACCTTGCAATGCATATCGCCGCCAGCAAACCGGTCGCCCTGGTGGCGGCCAACGTTGCCCCGGGGTTAATCCGGAAGGAACGGGACATCGCCGTAGCCAAGGCGGCGGCGTCCGGGAAGCCCGCAAACATCGTCGAGAAGATGGTGGAAGGCGCCATCCAGAAATTTCTGAAGGAAGTCACGCTGCTCGGTCAGCCCTTCGTCAAGAACGACAAGCAAACGGTGGAACAATTACTCAAGTCGAAGGGCGCCTCGGTGGCCAGCTTCGTGCTTTACGTGGTCGGAGAGGGCATTGAGAAGAAAAAGGACGACTTCGCCGCGGAGGTCATGGCGCAGGTCGGGCAGGCCGTCAGAAGCGAAACGCGTGCGGCGCCTGCATCCTGAGCGACGAGTTTCCTGATTCGAACGAGACCAGCATGCCGGAGACACCCGCCTACAAGCGAATTTTGCTGAAGTTGAGCGGCGAGGCGCTGATGGGCGACGAGAGCTACGGAATCCACCGCCCCACCGTGGAGCGCATCGTGGACGAGATCGCCGAGGTGGTCCAGCTCGGCGTCGAAGTCGCCGTGGTCATCGGTGGCGGCAATATCTTTCGTGGCGTGGCGCCCGCGGCGGCAAACATGGACCGGGCAACCGCCGATTACATGGGCATGCTCGCGACCGTGATGAACGCACTGGCGCTGCAGGACGCGATGCGACGGGCCCATCTGGTCAGCCGGGTGCAGTCGGCGCTTAACATCGAGCAGATCGTGGAGCCCTATATCCGCGGCAAGGCGATGCGTTACCTCGAAGACGGGCGCGTGGTGATCTTTGCCGCCGGAACGGGCAACCCATTTTTCACCACGGATACGGCGGCGGCGCTGCGCGGCATGGAAATGAACGTGGATCTGGTCCTGAAAGCGACCAAGGTGGACGGCGTCTATACGGACGACCCCAGGACCCACCCCGATGCCATGCGTTACAAGCGGCTCACCTTCGACGAGGCAATCATCAAGAATCTCAAGGTCATGGACGCGACTGCACTGACCCTGTGCCGGGACCAGAAGCTTCCCATAAACGTATTCAGCATTTTCAAACAGAAGGCGCTCAAGCGCGTGGTGCTCGGAGAAGACGAAGGCACGATGGTTCACGTTTAATGCGGAGGCCCGGATGATAGCCGACGTGAAGAAGACTGCGGAGCAGAAGATGAAAAAGACGCTCGAAGCGCTCAAGCATGACCTTGCAAAAGTGCGTACGGGGCGCGCTCATACGGGGCTGCTGGACCACATCACGGTCGACTATTACGGGACCGCTACGCCGGTGCCGCAAATGGGAAGCGTGACGCTGATCGATTCGCGCACGATCGGAGTGACTCCGTGGGACAAGAAAATGACGGGGGCGATCGAGAAAGCGATCCGCGATGCCGGCCTGGGCCTGAATCCCGCGACCCAGGGGGAGGTGGTGAGGGTGCCGATGCCGGCGCTTACCGAAGATCGGCGCCGGGAGCTGATCAAGGTCGTGCGCACCGAGGCCGAGAATGGGCGAGTCGCCGTGCGCAATGTTCGCCGCGACGCCATCAGTCATCTCAAGGATCTGCTCAAGCAAAAGAAGGTCGCCGAGGACGAGGAGCGGCGCGCCCAGGACGACATCCAGAAGCTGACGGATCGCCATATTGCAGAGATCGACAAGATGCTGCAGGTCAAGGAAGCCGACCTGCTGGCGGTGTAGCGCGGTGAGCATGGGTGCAGACCGTTCGAGTCGCCCGGGCGCCGAGGCTCGCGCGGCACGCTCCGACCCGCATCATGTTGCGATCGTCATGGATGGCAACGGGCGCTGGGCGCGGCAACGCTTCCTGCCGCGGGTTGCCGGCCACAGGCGTGGGGTGGAGGCGGTGCGTGAGGTGGTGCGGGCCTGCCGCGAGCGCAAGATTGGATTCCTGACGCTGTTTGCGTTCAGCAGCGAAAACTGGCATCGCCCAGCCGATGAAGTGTCGTACCTGATGGAACTGTTTGCGCTCGCGCTCGAGGACGAAGTGGGCAAACTGCACCAGCATGGCGTCCGCTTCCGCGTGGTCGGCGATTCGTCCCGCTTCGGTTCGCGACTGACCGATCTCATCGCCCGGGCTGAGCACCTGACCCGCGAAAATGCCGGGCTGGCGCTGACCGTGGCCGCGAACTACGGCGGACGCTGGGACATGGTGCAGGCGATCAATCGCATGCTTGTCGAGCGGCCGCCGACGGGCGCGCCGATCTCGGAGGCGGATCTGGCCCCGTTTCTCGCGCTGAGTTATGCTCCGGAACCCGATTTGTTCATCCGCACCGGAGGTGAGCAGCGTATCAGCAATTTCCTGCTGTGGCAGATCGCCTATACGGAACTCTATTTTACCGACACGCTGTGGCCCGATTTCGACGCAGCCGCGTTCGAGGAAGCCCTTGCCGCCTATCGTCGCCGCGAGCGCCGCTTCGGCCGCCTCGAGGCAAGCGTGTCGCAGGCGGCCGCCGGCTGACCCCGGCGCGCCTGTCCCGGCGTCGGGTACCCGCCAGCGATGTTCCCCCAGCGCCTGCTTACCGCGGTTGCCCTTCTGTCCGTTTTTGTCGGCGCCATGTACGTTTTGCCCCGCGTTTGGTGGTCAGCGTTCCTTGTGCCCGGACTATTCGTTGCCAGCATGGAGTGGGCGCGGCTCGCGCGATGCGGGCGCGGACAAGGTGTGCTCTTCGCGGCCATGACTCTGGCGTCATTCCTGGCGCTTCTTTGTGCGGCGGAGCTGGGAGCGCGCGATCGGCCGAGCGTGAATCTTCCCGCCACCCTGACTTACCTGGCCGCAACCGTTTTCTGGTTGGCCATCGTTCCCATCTGGCTTGCGGCCGGATGGCGGACGCGGCACCCGGTGGTGCTGGGAGTCGCGGGCTGGCTGGTGCTGGTCCCCACGTGGCTCGCATTGGTCGAGATGCAGGCCGCTCCTTCGCAAAGTCTGTTCGTTCTGGGCGTCGTCTGGATCGCGGATACCGCCGCTTATCTGGTGGGGAGGCGTTTCGGACGTCACCGGCTGGCACCGACGATCAGTCCGGGGAAAACGTGGGAGGGCGTGGCTGGAGCGGGTCTAGCAGTGGCGGTGTATTATGCATTGGCTTGGGCGGCCGGTTTTCCACAGAACGTGACATGGAATGTGGCCGGCGGCTCGGTCGTCGTTGCACTGGTTGCCGTGATGAGCATCGAAGGGGATCTGTTCGAGTCGTGGATGAAGCGCCAGGCGGGGGTGAAAGACAGCGGAACTCTGCTGCCCGGCCACGGCGGCCTGCTCGACCGGATCGACGGGCTGACCGCGAGCGTTCCGGCAATGGCCCTGCTCATGCAGGTACTGCCAGCCACGATGAGCGCGTGACGATGGCGGCATTGCGGCACCTGACCATCCTTGGATCGACCGGGAGTGTCGGAATCAATACGCTCGATGTCGTGGCACGACATCCGGAGCGGTTCCGCATTGCTGCCCTCGCGGCGCGTAGCCGCGTCGACGTCCTGTTCGATCAATGCGTCCGCTTCCGGCCCGATGTGGCGGTGATGCTGGAAGCGCGGGCCGCAGAGCAGCTCGATCACAGGTTGAGGAGTGCGGGTGTCGAGTGCAGCGTGCGCTGCGGCACCCATGCGCTTGAGCAGGCCGCGGCATTGCCTCACGTCGATACCGTCATGGCTGCGATCGTGGGCATCGCCGGTTTGCGTCCTACGCTGGCGGCGGCGAAAGCCGGAAAGAAGGTCTTGCTCGCCAACAAGGAATCGCTGGTGACCGCCGGTCCCGTGCTGATGGACGCCGTGCGCGAAGGCGGGGCGACGCTGCTGCCGATCGACAGCGAGCACAATGCCATATTTCAGGCGTTGCCGCGAGCGCACCAGCAGGGGCTGGAGTCGGTCGGCGTCAGACGCGTTCTCCTGACCGCGTCCGGCGGGCCGTTTCGCATGACGCCGCTGCGCCAGCTTGAGCACGTCACCCCAGACGAAGCCTGCGCGCATCCAACGTGGGTCATGGGACGGAAGATCTCGGTCGACTCGGCGACCATGATGAACAAGGGCCTCGAGGTGATCGAAGCACACTGGCTGTTTGGTGCGGGAGCCGATCAGATTGAAGTGCTCATCCACCCCGAAAGCGTGATTCATTCCCTGGTCGAGTATGTTGACGGATCGGTAATCGCGCAGCTCGGCAATCCTGATATGCGCACTCCGATCGCATTCGCCTTGGGCTTCCCCGAACGCATTGACGCGGGCGTGGAGTATCTGGATCTGTCGCGCATCGGCGCGCTGCATTTCGAGCGGCCAGACATGAAACGCTTCCCGTGCCTGAAGCTCGCTTTTGCGGCGTTACGGGCGGGCGGCAGCGCGGCAGCGGTGCTCAATGCTGCCAATGAAGTGGCAGTGGAAAGTTTCCTGGATGGGCGTTTGAGTTTTTCCCGGATTCCGGCGTTGATCGAGTCGGTGCTCGAACGCACTGCGCCGTCCGCCCCGCGCAGCCTCGAAGACGTACTGGCCGCTGACAGCGAGGCGCGGCTGCAGGCCGGACGGTGGTTGGCGGACGCGCGGACGGGAACGCGTTCCGTCCGCAAAACCCGAAGCGCTTGAGTCTCGACACACATGGGCCGACAATTGCCGCAATGAATATCGTGTTGACCGTCGTCGCTTTCGTCGCCGCGTTGGGCTGTCTTATCGTCGTGCATGAGCTGGGCCATTACGTCGTTGCAGGCTGGTGCAACGTCAAGGTGCTGCGCTTCTCGGTGGGGTTCGGGCGACCTCTCTGGCGCACCCGGCGCGGCCCCGATGATACGGAATGGGTGATCGCGGTTTTCCCGCTGGGCGGGTATGTCAAGATGGCCGACGAGCGCGAAGCGCCGGTGGCTGCGCGGGACCTCCCACGGGCGTTCAACCGCCAGTCGGTCTACCGGCGCATCGCGATCGTGAGTGCGGGGCCGATCGCGAACTTTCTGTTTGCAATCGTGCTCTACTGGGCGTTGTTCCTCCACGGAGTACCCGGGTTGAAGCCTGTCGTCGGGCCCGTCGTTGCCGGCACCCCTGCCGCTGTGGCCGGTTTCACTGCCGGGGACCTGATCACCAGTATCGACGGCGATACGACCGCCACATGGCAGGACGCGCGCTGGGTCCTGTTGCAGCACGCAGTACAACGGAGCCGGGTCGAAGTGGAGGTGCGCACCGGGCGCGGCGCGCATGCCGTGCGCACGCTCGATCTGTCAAGTCTGAGCCCATCCGACCTGGATGGAGATTTCCTGCGCGTGGTCGGTTTCGCGCGCTACCAACCCGTGCTGAAGCCAATCATCGGCAGTGTCGTAAGCGGCGGTGCCGCGGCTGGCGCCGGAATGCAGGCGGGCGACGAGATTGTCGCGGTCAACAATCAGCGCATCACGAGCTGGGATCAGGTGGTGAACGTCGTGCGCGGCCACCCGAACGCCGCTCTCACGTTCGAATTGAGGCGCCACGGCGCGTTGCTTCCGGCGATCCCGGTCACGCCGACGCCGGTCAGGGAGGAGGGCAGGACGATCGGGCGCATCGGCGCCGCGCCCATGGTGGATCGCAATGCGCTGGCGGAGTTGTGGACCGAGGTGCGTTATGGGCCGGGCGAAGCGCTGGTGAGGGCGCTGTACAAGACCTGGGACACGTCCGTCTTCAGCCTGAAGATGCTCGGCAAGATGATGATTGGCGAAGTCTCGCTGAAAAACCTCAGTGGACCGATCACGATCGCCGATTACGCCGGTCAGACCGCGCAAAGCGGGTGGATTCCGTACCTGCTTTTTATCGCACTGATCAGCATCAGTCTCGGCGTGCTCAATCTGCTGCCAATCCCGTTATTGGACGGTGGGCATTTGATGTATTATATGGTCGAGTTGGTCAAAGGCAATCCGGTCTCCGAGCGCACGATGGAGATCGGCCAGCAGGTCGGCATGGCGCTGCTGTTCACCCTGATGGTCTTCGCGCTGTATAACGACATAAGTCGCCTTTTCAACGGTTAGCCGGGAATGAATCTGTTACGCGCGGTTTTGGGTTTGCTCCTGGCGCTGGCGTTGCCTGCGATTGCGATCGAGCCGTTCGTCATCAAGGACATCCGCATCGAAGGCATACAGCGTACGGAAGCCGGTACCGTGTTCAGCTACCTTCCCGTCAAGGTCGGCGACACCATGACGGACGAGAAGGCGGCTCAGACCATCCGGGCGCTGTTCGCGACCGGTTTTTTCCGTGACGTGACGCTCGAGGCCGAAGCGGGTGTGCTGGTGGTGGTGGTGCAGGAACGGCCGTCCATCGCGCAGATTGAATTCGTCGGCATGCGGGAGTTTGACAAGGACGCCGTACTCAAGGGGTTGCGCCAGGTGGGTCTTGCCGACGGGCGTATTTTCGACAAGGGGCTCCTGGATCGCGCCGAACAGGAACTCAAACGCCAGTACCTCACTCGGGGCATGTACGCCGTCAACGTCAGCACCACGGTGACGCCGCTGGAGCGCAACCGGGTCGCGATCAATTTCAGTATCGACGAGGGGACGGTCTCCAAGATCCGCCAGATCACGATAATCGGCGCCAACGCGTTCCGCGAACGCGATCTGCTGGGATTGATGACGTTGAGGACGCCGGGGCTGATGACATGGTTCAGCAAACAGGATCAGTATTCACGGCAAAAGCTGTCGGCCGACCTCGAAACGCTGCGTTCGCATTACCTCGACCGCGGCTATATCGAGTTCAACGTGGAATCGACGCAGGTTTCCATCACGCCGGACAAGCAGGATATCTACATCACGATCAGCATCACCGAAGGCCCCAAGTACAGCGTGTCCGGGGTGAAGGTTGACGGCGCGAAACTGATCCCGGATGAGGAAATCACCAAGCTGATCAAGGTCAAGCCGGGCGATACGTTTTCGCGCGCGACCTTGACCGAGTCGAGCAAGGCGATAAGCGAGCGGCTCGGCAACGATGGTTACGCGTTCGCCAACGTCAATGCCATTCCGGAACTGGACAAGCAGAAGCACCAGGTGGCGTTCACGTTTTTCATCGATCCGGGCCGCCGCGTTTACGTCCGTCGCATCAACGTCAGTGGAAACAACCGTACCCGGGACGAAGTCATACGCCGCGAGATGCGCCAGCTTGAAGGGGGATGGTATTCGGGAGAAAAGATCAACCTGTCGCGTCGGCGCATAGACAAGCTCGGGTATTTCACCGAGGTCAACGTTGAGACGCCCGCGGTCCAGGGCGCGACCGACCAGGTCGATGTGAATGTTACCGTCGTGGAGAAGCCGACCGGAACGTTCCTGCTGGGCGCCGGTTTTGGGAGCGGCAGCGGCGTGTTGCTGTCAGGGTCGGTAACGCAGCAGAACATATTCGGGTCCGGCAAGCACCTGAGTGCGGCTATCAACACCAGCAACAATTCGACGATCTACTCGTTGTCGTACACCGATCCCTATTTCACGGTGGACGGGGTGAGCCAGGGGTTTGACCTGTACCTGCGCGAGCTCGATGCGGCTGACGCGGGCCTTGGGCGCTACGAGACCAAGACGGCCGGGGCGGCGGTACGCCTGGGAGTCCCGATATCGGAGATCGATACTATCAACTATGGCCTGGGTGTGGAAGACACGAGGCTCACGACGTTTCCGGACAGCCCTTTGATCTACCGCGATTACGTGGCGACTTTCGGCGAGAAGAACACGGCGCTGCTCGGGACGATCGGCTGGGCCCGCGATGCGCGCGACAGCCTGATCTATCCGACTTCAGGTTCGTACCAGAAGGCGAACGGCGAGGTTGGCCTCCCCGGTGGATCGCTCAAGTACTACAAGGCATCGTATCAATATCAGCGTTATTTTCCGTTGTCCCGCCTCTACACGCTGATGCTCAACGGCGAGGTGGGTTATGGTGACGGGTACGGGGGGAAGCCGCTGCCCTTTTTCCGAAACTTTTTCACCGGCGGCGTGACTTCAGTGAGGGGTTATCGCAACTTCACAATCGGACCGAAGGACTCGGAGAGCAACCCACGGGGCGGCAGCCGCAAGCTCCTGGGCAACGCCGAGTTCCTGTTTCCATTCCCGGGGCTGGAAAGCGATCGCTCGGTCAGAATGAGCGCGTTTGTGGACGCAGGGATGGTTGCCGACACTTACGCCCTTGGCGATTTCAGGTACTCGACGGGGATTGCCGTACTCTGGGTATCGCCGCTGGGGCCGCTGAAAATCAGCGCTGCGCTGCCGATAGGAGACAAGCCGGAGGACCGCAGGCAGCCATTTCAGTTCACGATCGGCGGCGTATTCCAGTGAATACCCGACCGCGGGGCACGCATGAAACCTGGCGCTGTCGGGGCGGTAAACTGTTGCGAACAGGGGAGACGCATCTCTTCGCGCCCCGTGATTCGGGGCCATTTCGGTGATGCTGGGACGGATTCTAAGGAGATGACATTGCGGTACAGCTATTCTCTTGCATTTGGCTTGGCGATGATGCTCGGCGTCACATTGGCGGTAGCAGCGGATCTCAAGATCGGATTCGTAGACCCGGAACGCATCAACCGGGAATCAGTGCCCGCGGAGCGGGCGAGCAAGCAGCTCGAGAAGGAATTCTCGCCCCGCGCCCAGGAACTGCAGCGCAGGGAAGGGCAGATCAAGTCGTTGCAGGGGCAACTCGAGCGCGAGGCGATGACCTTGAGCGAAAGCGACCGGCGCGCGCGCGAGCAGGAGTTGACGCGCTTGAGTGTGGAATTCCAGCGCATGCAGCGCGAATACCGCGAGGATCTCAACCTGCGCCGAAATCAGGAGCTCACTGCGTTGCTCGAGCGTGCGAATCGGATCATCCGGCAGATCGCTGAGGCGGAAAAATTCGACCTCATCCTGCAGGAGGCGGTGTATCGCAATCCGCGCATCGATATCACCGACCGGGTGCTCAAGGCGCTCGCAGCCGACAGCAAATAGGCGAAGCGCGCCGCTGCGTCGTCTGCCGGGCGCCTGTCGACGAGGGGCGATCTGATCATGACAGGCGGCGAGCAGGCATCTTACACGTTGCGCGACATAGCCGTGCGCTTCGGCGGCGAGGTGATCGGTGATCCACAGACGCGCGTCACGCAGGTTGCGTCACTGGAGAACGCAACGCCGGACGCGGTAGCGTTTCTCGCCAACGAACGCTACCTGCAGCAGTTGAGGATGACCCGCGCCGGCGCGGTCATTCTCGGATCGGCGCTGCGGGACGAGACGCCTCTGCCACGCATCGTATGCGACAACCCTTATGCCTATTTCGCGCGCGTGTCGGCACTTCTCAATCCACCGCGCGCGCCGGTGCCGGGCGCGCATGCGAGCGCGGTCGTGGATGGCTCTGCCGCACTCGAGGCCGACGTCGAGATTGGCGCGCTCGCCGTAGTGGGACGCAACGCCACGATCGGCGCAGGTTCGATCGTGGGACCGGGTTGCATCATCGGCGACGAGGCGGTGCTCGGGCGCGCCGTCAGACTGTATCCCAACGTGACCATTTATCACGGCTGCCGCGTGGGCGATCGTACGATCGTTCACGCGGGAGCTGTCATCGGAGCGGATGGATTCGGCATCGCGATGTCAGACGAGAGGTGGGTCAAGATTCCCCAGATCGGGCGCGTGGTGATCGGCGTCGACGTTGAAATCGGCGCCAACACCACGATTGACCGGGGCGCGATCGATGACACGATCATCGAGGACGGCGTCAAGCTCGACAACCAGATCCAGGTCGGACACAACGTGAGGATCGGCGCACATACCGCGATTGCCGCCTGCGTCGGTATCGCCGGCAGTTCGCGGGTGGGGCGCTATTGCCGCATCGGCGGCGCGTCGGGAATCGCCGGACATCTCTCGATTGCCGACCACGTTGAGATTTCAGCCCATACGCTGATTACGAAGTCGATCGACCGGCCAGGCACTTACACCGGCGCATATCCATTTGACGCGAATTCCGACTGGCGCAGAAATGCGGCGCAGTTGCGACATCTCGGGGAACTCGCCGACCGGGTCAGGGTACTTGAAAAGAAGCTCGCAGCGAAGGAAAGGAGCCAATCTTGAATGGCATGAATATCCATGATGTCCTCAAGCACCTGCCCCACCGCTATCCTTTCCTGCTGATCGACCGGGTGATTTCATGCGAACCGGGAAAGACCCTGGTCGCGTTGAAGAACGTCACCATCAACGAACCGTTCTTCGCGGGTCATTTCCCCCGGCATCCGGTGATGCCCGGGGTCCTGATCGTGGAGGCGCTCGCGCAGGCTTCCGCGCTGCTGTCGTTCAAGACCATGCAGGCGCAGATGGACGAGGAATCGGTCTATTACTTCGTCGGTATCGACAAGGCGCGCTTCAAGAAACCCGTCACCCCCGGTGATGCGTTGATACTGGAGGTGGCCCTGCAGCGCCATATGCGAGGTATCTGGAAGTTCTGGGGCGAGGCCAGGGTCGATGGCACCCTGGTATCGGAAGCCGAGTTGATGTGCACGGTGCGTTCGCTGAAAGACATCAACGGTTAGGACCGCTGCGGAATCAGCATGCCGGCCCAGGGCCTATGAGCATTCACCCAACCGCCATTGTCGATCCGGGGGCCAGACTCGCCGTGGATGTCGAGGTGGGCCCGTATAGCGTGATCGGCGGGCATGTGGAAATCGGCGCCGACTCCCGCATCGGCGCACATACGGTCATCACCGGACACACGCGTATCGGCGCGCGGAATCGCATCTATCATTTTGCCTCGCTGGGGGAAGCCCCGCAGGACAAGAAGTATGGCGGAGAGGCGACCCGCCTCGAGATCGGCGATGACAATACGATACGGGAGTTCTGCACCTTCAACCGCGGCACCGTTCAGGACGCGGGTGTGACGTGCATCGGCAGCCATAACTGGATCATGGCTTACGTGCACGTCGCGCACGACTGTCATGTGGGTGACCACACCATCTTCGCCAACAATGCCCAGCTTGCCGGCCATGTCCACGTCGGCGATTACGCGGTTCTTGGGGGGTTTACGGGCGTACACCAGTTCTGCCGCGTCGGAGCGCACAGCATCACCGCGATCGGGGCGGTCGTGCTGCAGGACATCCCGCCGTACGTCACGGCGTCGGGCAATAGCGCCAAACCGTTTGGCATCAATAGCGAAGGACTCAAGCGACGTGGCTTCGCCCCGCTGACGATCAACCAGCTTAAGCGCGCGTATCGCACGCTCTACAAGTCCGGCTTCACGCTCGAGGAAGCCAAGCGGGAACTCATGCAACAGGTCGCGGAATGTGCGGAAGTGAAATTGCTTGTCGATTTCCTGGCCACGAGCACGCGCGGCATCATCCGGTAGGAGTTTGTCGGGCTTGCGGCCGACAAACTCCTATGGCAAGAACGCTTTCCAGGAAAGCAAATTAGTATGGCCTTGACTGCTGGTGCTGCGCCTACGATCGGCATCGTCGCGGGCGAGGCATCAGGCGATCTGCTTGGCGCGAATTTGATAAGAGCGGTGCGCGGGCAGTACCCGCAGGCGCGATTTGTGGGCGTCGGCGGTCCACTCATGGATTCCGCCGGGATGGACATCCTCTTCCCCATGGAAAAGCTGGCGGTGCGGGGTTATATCGAGGTGCTGCGCCATTATCCGGAGCTCCTCGGCGTTCGGCGCAGACTCGTGCGCCACTTCCTGCGGTCGCCTCCCGTGTGCTTCATCGGGATCGATGCGCCCGATTTCAACCTCGACCTCGAACTCCAGTTGAAGAATGCGGGCATCGCGGTCGTTCACTACGTGAGTCCGGCAATCTGGGCCTGGCGTGCGAAGCGAGTGCACAAGATCCGGCGCGCGGTAAGCAGGATGCTGGTCGTGTTCCCGTTCGAAGAACGCATCTACCAGGAGGCGGGCATCCCGGTTTCATACGTGGGCCATCCTCTCGCCGACACGCTGGCACGACATCCGGGCCGCCTGGCGGCCCGCCTGCAGCTGCGGGTGCCGCCGGATACACCTGTGATCGCGCTCCTGCCGGGCAGCCGCGTGAGCGAGGTCGACCAAATGGCCGGCCTGTTTCTGGGCGCTGCACGCGAGATTGCACGCAGCGTCCCTGGTGCGATGTTTCTGCTTCCTGCGGCCAGTCGCGCCGCGCGCGAGCGCGTGGAAGGTGCCCTGCAACGCATGGGGCGTGAGCCGCTGAACGTGACCATACTCGCCGGGCACGCGCATGACGCCATGGCGGCGGCCGACGTGGTGCTGGTTGCCTCTGGTACCGCGACACTCGAGGCGGCGCTGCTCAGGCGGCCGATGGTCGTTGCCTACCGGATGCCGCGCATCTCCTGGTGGCTCATGAACAGCCGCAGAAGAGTGCCGTACGTCAGCTTGCCGAATATACTCGCCGGGGAGTCGCTGGTGCCGGAATTCCTGCAGGATGCCGCCACGCCAGTAACCCTGGCGAACGCGGCGATCGACTTGCTGCGCGATCCGGTCGCGCGCGCGCGTCTGGAGACGCGCTTTGCGGCCTTGCTTGCCAGCTTGAGGCTGGACACTGCAACCAGGCTTGTCGCGGCGTTGCAACCGTTCATTCAGGGTCCTCGGGCGTGATGGCGCACGCGCTCGTCTGCGGGGTCGATGAAGCGGGGCGGGGGCCGCTGGCGGGTCCGGTGTATGCCGCGGCGGTGATCCTTGGAAGCGAGGCGCGCATCGATGGCATTGCCGATTCAAAGACGTTGACGTCGCAGCGGCGCGATACGCTTGCGGCGGAGATCAAGGCGCGGTCGCTCGCATGGTCCGTGGCAAGCGCATCGGTGACGGAGATCGACTCCCTCAACATTCTTCAGGCGAGCCTGCTCGCCATGCGCCGCGCGGTGGAAGGGCTCACGATGGCTCCGGCATTGGCGCTCATCGATGGTCTGCATTGCCCAGTGCTACCGTGCCCGGCGAGGGCGGTGGTGAGGGGGGATGCCAGCGTCGCCGAGATTGCAGCAGCATCGATCCTTGCCAAGGTGGCGCGCGACGCGGAGATGCTCGCTGTGCATCGCGCCTTTCCGCAATACGGGTTTGACCGCCACAAAGGCTACCCGACGCCGGAGCACCTCGCGGCATTACGCTTGCACGGCGTGACGGCGGTTCATCGCGTGAGCTTCGCGCCGGTAAGGGCGGTCATCGCGCTCGGTGCCGGCGCTGACGGCGCTCGCGACCCGTAACAGCGGGAACGACTTCAGATAACAGACGGGCGAGCGCTTTCTTTTCGCGGTTGCGTCGCACCAGCGTGCTCCGCGCCGCGCACTGACTCCGCAACAAGCGCAGGAACCGCGGGTCCGTTTCGACGCGCAGCAGCGCCCGCGCCAGCGCACGTTCGTTTTCCACGGCGTAATACCCCGCGTAGCCGCGCCCGAGCATGCCGATATTGCCGGAAATCCGGGAAGCGATGACCGGTATGCCGGCAGCGAGCGCCTCGCACACGACGTTCGCGCCACCCTCCATGCGGGAACTGATCACCATGACCCGGCAGCGTGCGAGCAGTTGTAGCGCCTCCCAGTGCGCGCGTTCTCCCAGCCAGCGGTAGCGCGGCTCGCGCGCCATCCAGGCACGGGCCTCGCGCTCCATCGCGTTATTCATCGCGCCACCGACATGGGTCACATGGATGCGGCTTTGCGGCGGCAGCAAACTCAACGCAGCCGCCGCGCGGAATGGGTCCTTCTCCTCGCGTAGATGCCCACTCACGACCACCTCGAAACGCGATCTCAACGGCGCCCGGGATGCCGCTTGCGCCGCCGACTGGTAGATGACGCGGGTTTTGCGCCGCATGGCGGGTGCGAGCTCCCTCAACCCCATATCCTGAAGCACGATCAGGCGGTCCGCGACCGCCATCGACAGCCGCGCGCTGGCATCGGAACGGATGTCGCGATAGAGATCGGTGCCGGTCAGCGCGAGCACCAGCGGACGCTCCGGGAAGGCGGCGCGAAAACGTATCATGGAATCGTGGCTGCGCCGCGCATGCAAGGCGATCATGAGATGAGCTGGCGCGCCATCCCACGTTACCTGGACCGCGACCCGGTGTCCCAGCTCGCGCAGCAAGCCGGCCCAACGCGCGGCGGTGTTGCGATTGCCGTAGCGGGAACGAGGGGCCGCCGGCGTGATGAGCGCAATTTTCACGATACGTCATCCGCGATACACTTCAAGTCTGACTATAGCAAAGTCCTGACCCGTGAGTTCCCATCCGCAGCCCGACGTGCCACTGTTGCGCAACATGCTGCTCGCAGCCCGTGAGCGCACGCTGCTGCTCGCCGAGGACCTGCGGGGTGATCGCCTTCTGGGCCCCAGGCTTGCCGTTGTGAACCCGCCGCTGTGGGAGCTGGGACATGTCGGCTGGTTCCAGGAATACTGGTGCCTGCGGCAGCGGCGCGGAGCTGCTTCCACTGCGTCGCGAATTGATGATGCCGACGCCCTGTACGACTCGGCGTTGGTGCCTCACCGAACGCGCTGGGACCTCCCGCTTCCAGACCTGGATGCGACACTCGCTTATCTCGCGCGAACGTTCGCGCGGGTGATCGAACGTCTCGAGCAGGAGGGCGCGACGGAGCAGCTCGCCTATTTTGCACAGCTGGCGGCATTCCACGAGGAGATGCATTGCGAGGCATTGACTTATTCCCGTCACACGCTGGGGTACCCGGCTCCGCGCACCGAGCCGCCACGCGAGAGCGGCGGACACGATGCGGGATCCTGGCGGGGTGACGTGGAGCTCCGCGGGGGCACGTTCCAGCTTGGGGCGACCGCAGCGGACGGGTTTGTCTTCGATAACGAGAAATGGGCCCATCAAGCGTACGTGCCGGCGTTCCAGATTGCGCGCGCGCCAGTGACCAATGCCGAGTTTGCGGCGTTTGTCGATGACGGCGGCTATCGGCGCGCGGAACTCTGGTGTCCGGACGGCTGGCACTGGCGGAAGGAGGCGCAGGCCGCGCGCCCGGCGTACTGGAGGCAGGAAGGTGCCGACTGGCATCAACGCGCCTATGATCGTTGGGGGCCCATCCGCCCTCACCAGCCCGTCATTCATGTGAACTGGTACGAAGCAGATGCCTATTGTCGTTGGGCGCACCGCCGGCTGCCGACCGAGGCGGAATGGGAATTTGCCGCGACGACCGTGCGCGATGGCGCCGGGCCCAAGCGTCGCTACCCATGGGGCGGCGCGCGCCCCGGGGTCACGCACGCGAACCTGTTCGGGATGAGCAAAGGCGTGGTCGACGTGGCGGCGTTCCCTGGTGGCGACAGTGATTGGGGCTGCCGGCAGATGTTCGGGAACGTATGGGAATGGACAGCCGACTGGTTTGGCCCCTACCCGGGCTTCGTGCGCGACCCCTACCGTGAATATTCCGAGCCCTGGTTCGGAAACCACAAAGTGCTGCGCGGCGGGTGTTTCGCGACCCGCGCAAGCCTGCTGCGCGGAACCTGGCGCAATTTCTATACGCCGGACCGATGCGATGTCTTCGCCGGGTTCCGAACCTGTGCACTGCCGTGAAAGAGATCCATTCAAGGGACAATCCGCGCTACAAAGCGCTGCGCCGTCTGGTGCAATCGTCGCAGGAGCGCCGGCACGCCGGCCTTTCGGTCCTCGATGGCGTGCATCTGGTGGCCGCGTACTGCGAGCACCTCGGCCGGCCCGAATACGTCGTCGTCAATCGCGCGGGCCTCGCCGGCGGTGAGGCGATGGACTCGACGGGGAAGCTCCCGATCCGCGCGCCGATCGCGGGCGTCGTCGCGAGCCGGAGCGTCACGCCCGGCAGCCGGGTCCTGCCCGGGGAGTTGCTGTTCAGCATCGTGGACCCGTCGGTCGTCTGGCTCGCGGTGCACGTGCCAGCGGCCCGCGCGTCGCGCCTGAGCGCCGCAACCGGCGCCACCTTCCGCGTGGAGGGAAGCGAGCGGATCTACCCGGCGCGGCGGACCGTGTCGGTCGGGAGCGTGGTGGATTCGCTCA
>Ga0209108_10000230_pt1 | contig 30296 bp, 29 predicted proteins | sample Rifsed10ft1_FD_184003 | JGI IMG/M metagenome (GOLD analysis project Ga0209108, IMG submission 184003) | Soil microbial communities from Rifle, Colorado, USA - sediment 10ft 1 (version 2) | ecosystem: Environmental > Terrestrial > Deep subsurface > Rock core/Sediment | place: Rifle, Colorado...
GGAGGGCAGCTTGAGGACCACCTTGCCGCCGGTGCCCATCTGGGCCGCGCAGCCGACAAGGACCAGCGCGATCAGGCTTGCACCGAGTAGGAGCACCGTGCGGGGTCGACTGGTCGACATAACACCCCTCCCTTTCTGAAGCCCTACGTTCCTTTGCAGTGGGAGGCATCACCCATGGTCCAGCCTTTCTTCACGTACGTGACAGGTAAACGGGCTTCAGGTAGCGACGGAGAATTTCGTGGCAGGCATCCCGCCTTCCCCCGAATCCCTCCCTTTGGAGAACCGGTATCCTCTATCACCCCTCGCCCAGGCGAGTCAATCAGAAAAGACCTCCGTCTGTTCTCTGCCCAGGTTGCCCCAGTGCCTTCGTTTATCACCACCCGACGTCTCGGGGCTCAACGCTTGGCGCCGGGTTCTCACCGCGAAGGCGGCCTTCCACGATGCGCTGTCCTACTCAGGTTCGAAAATACAGACATCGAAGAAGAAATGACGAATGGCATGAATTACCATCCGGGAGATCTGGGATGCGCCTGTTCCGCTTCCAGTGCGGTCGCCTTGCATGGGATCTGGGTTGGGCACCGGGGAATTGACAAACCAAAACCGGCAGCCTGACCAGGCTGCCGGTTTTGCCATTGCGCTCGCCCTATTCGTGAGGTCCGCTTCTACTTCCTGCAAACTGCGAACGGGCAGGGGGCCATTCTCCCTGCTCCTTGACCCGAGCCATCCGGGCTACTTGAATCGCAGGATCTGGTACTGACCGTCCCCATACGTCGTGTGGCCGGGCGGGATCTCCCCGCGGCCGGAGTTGTTGAAGATGGAGACGCTGAACTCGTACTCCCGCGACTTGGCCAGGTCGAAGATCACGTCGTCCGCAGGGTTCCCGGTGTTCAGCCGCCGTTTGAACTCGTTGATCCAGACCCCGTCCTTCCACACGGCCGAGTGGCGGACATCGCCGCGGCTTCCCTCGAGGTTCCGCAGGATCCGCTCCGGGACGGCCGCGTTGTACTTCGCGTAGATGGCCCAAGCCTCATCAACCTTCCGCTTGTCGAACTTGGGATCGGACGGATCCGCCACGATCGTTCGGCCTTCGGCGATGTCCTTCTGCGTGATCACCATGGCGTCCAGGTAGCTCTGGGGGGCCGCCTTCATCACCAGCGGGCCGGTGCGATCTCGGTTGCGGTTCCGGGTTTCGGGTCCTCGCCCCTTGTCCGGCCGCCGGCCGGCGTCCTCGGTGTCGTACCCCTCCTCGTAGGCCTGGTACCACACCCAGTACTTGTCATCCAGCCAGCCCTCGAGCTGGAAATGTCCCGCCGTCGCCTGGTGGGTCACCAGATCCACCGTCGCCGGGCCCACCTGGGTGAGTCGGATCGCCCCCAGGCCGCGAGCCGCCTTGCTGTGCCAGCTATCGGCCTTCTGGCCCTTGATGTCGGTGAACTCCGATGCACCCGGGATGTTGCCGTGGCACTTGATGGCGCAGCCGTAGGCGGCCTTGTAGTTGGGGATGGTCATGTTCCAGGTGAAGGCGACCCGGTCCTCGGACTGCTTGGTGTTGTCCACGTCCTTGGGGTCAAAGTACGGTGGCTTCCAGGCGCTGCCGGTCCACTCCCACGAATCGCTTCGGGTCATGCTCAGGGTCCTGTCCCTGTACTCGGCCCGGACGTAAAGATACTGGTCCGAATACAGCGCCTTGAGTTTGACCTCGTTCACCGGCGTGTAGACGGTGGGAACGAGGCGAACCGCGTGTTCCGGGGCCGCGCGCCAGGCGGGATGGTCCCCGGCCCCGGTGATCTCGAAGTCCTGCGCGGTCCGGACGGCATCAAGATAGGGATCATAGTCCAGGGACCGGTTGACCGAGGTGCTGTCCACCCACCGGCTGATGGTGGCCACCTCTTCCGGCTTGAGGTACTTCGCCATGAAGCCCCCCGGCTGGATCCACTGGCGGAGCGTGCCCAACCGGGCCGCCGAGACGATCTGGGCCTCGCTGGTCAGGGGGGGATACCCCATCCCCTTCGGGTTCTTCCCTCCCTTGACGTGGCAGGCGACGCACTTCTCTTCCGCCTTGGGGGCGAACTGGGCCTGCGTGATCGCATGCTGCGCGGGAGTGTCCTTGGCGTTGAAGTCGCGCAGGTTGAAGTGGGTCACGCTCGGGGATGTGTGACACGTGACACAGTCGGTCTGGGAATGGTCCGACTTGAACGGCACGTGGCAGGCACCGCACTGGATTGCAGATTTCGGGAAGGCGGCAGCATGGGCCGCGGGCGGTGTCCGGTGACACCCGGCGCACTTGGCGTCAACGAGGGCCTTCACCTCGCCTGGAACGGACACCCGGGCCCCAGGCAGAGTAGCGCAGGCTGCAGCCAAGGCGCCGAGACCCAGGATCAGGAAGAATAATCGCATCCGTATTCCTCGCATGATGTCCCTCCTTTCGATAGCACCCGTCTGTTGAAGGGAACCAGGCCCCTCGGGCGACAGGGAGAGCAAGGTCGCCGTGATCGCGTTCAACTGAATTCCCTCCCTAGGCACTCTCCTCCCTTCCCATCCGCGTTCTGGGGATCCCGCACGTAACCCGTCGCCAACGACTCTGCAACTCCTGGCCTCGGGTGATACAAGCTGATAGCAGTACGTGTTGTCATTTTCAACGCGTATGCGTGAAACGTCCTTCGCCCCTGACAACTCAAATTCGACCCCCTAGGTCCCAGATGTCCTCCACGAGAGCAGAGGAATCAGCAAGCTGGACCGACTGAGGTATTTGACACGCTTGTCAAAGCAGGCCTGCAGGTTTCCACGCCGTCATTGATTAAGCGACTACCAAACGCCGTTCAGATACGTGCCACCGGCAGACGTGCCTTGAAGGTCCGAGTTTGCGCCGGGGGCGGGCATGTACGATGCATTATTGGCTTTCAGAAGAGCCTTCGTCGGGTATAATGCGCCCCGCGTTGCGTGGGGCAAGCTTTGTCACTCACACAAGGAGGAATGCATGGGAGCGATGAAGGAGTTTGCGGGCGTGTTCTACCGAGAGGGGGCGCTGGACCCGAAGACCATGCAATTGGTGGCGATGGCCGCCATGGCCGCGGCCGGCTGCACCAGTTGAGTGCCGGCACGCTTCGCGGCCGCGAAGCAAGCCGGAGCCACCGACGACGAGGTGATGGAGACCCTCTACTACGCCATGCGGGGCGCAGCCCGGGCCACCTGGAGCACCATCAAGTACATTGACGGCGTCGACGACCTGAACAAGAAGTACAAGGACAAGTTCGAGCGCGACGGGAAGTAAGTCCGGCGGCTCCTCTCACCCCACGGCCCCTCCGTTCCCCCGCAGGGGCCGTGGCGTTTTCTGAAGTCGGCGTGTGGGCATGCAGGTCCAGATCCATCGCCGGTTGGCACACCTCCGTTGTAGTCCCACGACGGCACTTTCCCCAGCGTGGCGTCACGGAAGGGACGAACGAGGCGTGCACCTCACCAAGTTTCATGTACACGAGCACGCCCGTGGGCCGGCGAGAGGCCGGACCCGGGCTCCGGCCTCTGCCGCTGTGCAGAATCCTCCCTACTTCTTAGCCACCGGCAGGCACCCGCACCCGCAGGTATTCGCGGCGGGCGGTTTCGTCGCCTTGGCTTTCTTGTTGACGGCCTGCTTGCGCATCTTCTTCACCTCCTTCTGGTCAGGATTTCCTCCTCGGGGGTCGCCTGACCAGGGCGGCCACCGGGAGGACTGGACCCTTCCGGGATGGTTCATCGAGGCATGAGCAGCCCACGCCGGTGGGCGGCGGTGCGGCGGGCTTGCACAAGGCTGCGTGATGGCCCTGCAGTTCCCGCCGCAGGGCTTGGAGGTCTTTCATGCGTGCCTCGATCTCGGAGAGCTGCGCGGCGATCAACTCCTTACTGTGCGGTGCATAAGATAGACGGCAGTTCACCCAGGACCGCACAGTCCGGGGGAGAGTCCGAGGAGGGGCGGCGGCCCGCCCCTCTCGGTAGGGCCCGCGGGGAGGGCCGAGAACTTGCCCCGCGCTTTGCAAGGGCGAGGGCCTTCCCCGCGAACGAGGCGGCGCGAACGAACGTGCAGCCCAAGTTTCGCGCCGCCGAGTAAGGCGAGGGCGCAGGTGCTGGCAGCTTCCGGTCTCCGCGTACGTGGTGATCTGCCGGATGCTCGCCAGAGGGAGCCCGATCTGCTTGGCGCGGCGGATGAACTGGAGGCGCCGGAGGTCTCGCTCCGAGTAGGTCCGGTGCCCCGAGGGCGCACGGGCAGCCTTGGGCAGGAGACCAAAGGCTTCGTAGTACCGGATGGTCTTGGGGTTGACGTCGCACGCACGGGCCAGTTCGCCGATCCGCATTGGCCGCCTCCTCCTGAGAGGGCTCCTCACCGCCCGCAGGCAATATAGGTCTTCCAGTGGACTGGAAATGCAAGTGATTTGTTTTCGGCGTGCGCCAACAAACCGCAGCGAGCGTTTTGGTAGGAGGCCTGCCCGGGCTGGTTGACCGCTACCCAACGAGCGATCGTCGCAAGAGGAGTTGCGCTGAACTGAGCCGCAGCAAGATTGCCCGCATGGCCGCCACCAACCCAAAGTCGATGTCGCCCTGCGTGGCCATGGCGTCCTTCTTTTCGTTCCGGACTCAGGCGTTCCCCGCGGCAGCCACGGCGATCCTCTGTTCCGCCGCAGTGATCTCGGCGTACGCAACCTCAACCGCCTGCGTGGACAGCTTTCGCGCCCCGTCCAGCCAGGGCGACCGTGGCGCGCGGACCTTCATCTTGATCTGCTCACGCATCCGGTCCCAGAAGGCCTCCCCCGGTTCCGACAGGGGCATCCCGTGGATGGCTGCAGCAAGGCCGAAGAGAAGCCGCTCGGCCCGCCCACCTTCCTGGTAGGCCCGGACGTGGGCGGCCGGGGCGGCGTGGTCGGCCCCAGCGGGCCCGAGGGTGCTCCTTCCGCTCTCGGGCTCGTCACGACGCCGCTGCACGATCCACACGTAGTGTTCTGGCGTCTGCCGTCGGTAGGCCAGGGGGAGAAGGCCCGCCGCCTCACACCAGTCCCGTACCTGTTCGGGCGTCACCCGCACCCGCTGCGGCGGCCCCACGAGGCACGGGCCCTCCGGGTGGAATTCCGCCACTGCGCCCAGGGCGCCCCCCGGCATGAGCCGGGCCACGTTCCCGAGCAGACGTGCCGGATCATCGGTGTGGTGCAGGATCATGGTGATCAAGGCCGCATCCACGCCGTCGAGGCTCTCGGGCTGAAGAGTCGCCGCGTCCGCCACCACCCGCCGGATCTGGGAGATGCCCCGTTCGCCCTGCAGGCGTTCCAGGTAGGCCAAGGCCTCGGACGAACGATCCACGGCGTACACCAGGCCATCGGGCCCCACCCGACCCGCCACCACCAGGCTCACGTAGCCGGGCCCAGCCCCCACATCCAACACGCGATCGCCCGGCTTCACGCCGATGGCCGTCAGCCAGTCTTCCACCAGAGGGGCCCGCTGGACCTGGCGGGCGAAGACCTCATCCCAGGTAATGTGGCTCAGGTCTTTCCGGAACGGCTCCTCCACGGTGTCCCTCCTCTAAAAGCCGAACTGCAGGATGGACCAAGCCACCAGCGAGAGGGTGACCAGGACCGACACGCCGCCCATGATGCGCATCGGGAGCGTCCGCTTCGAATTCCGAACTTGATACAGGATCACGACCACCATGAGAAGCGACATGAGGAGCATCGCCCGCCGGATCAGCGGGAACGTGGTGATGAAACTCGTGCCGGCACCACCGATGCCGATGGCGAACAATAGCATGTGCAAGTTATGATGCTGGCTCGCCAGAAACGCCAGCACGACGGCGCCGGCCGAAGTGAGCCATTCTCTAGCCACCGTACCTCCCTTCATTCCCCTGGTCGAGGAGCGCCGAGGATCTTCGCCTTCTACCCTCTTGGTCGCGGGACGTCTCCAGCCATGAGCGACAGCTCCCCAGCATCACCGTGTCGGCGATTGAGGACCACCGCTGGGCACCTCGTAGCCGCGCACGGTCTTGTACCGAGCGATCTGGTCGGCCGTGAGCAGGGCCCGAGTCGTCAGGTGCGTGCGCAGGTGGATGAACCGGAGCTCGGCGCGGAGCTGGCCGATGTGCGCTAGGCTCTCGCGCAGACTGGCCTCATCGATGTGGCCCTGTCGGAAACGTTGCGCTAGGTGAGCTTCCGCCTGGAGAATTTCTTTCCCTTTCGCCTGCGCTTCCTCTAGCATCTGAGCATTCAGGCGCTCGACTGCCGCGCGCTGGTCGGACCGGAGCGCGAGCTGGCCCGCATCGGCCGCATCCAGGACGTGGCGAGTCCCAGGGTACCCGTTCACCTCCGCGGCCAGCGCCAACGCCATGCCCTTCCCGCTGAGGAGGCCTTCGACCTCCTCGGGAAGTAGGCCGGTGGCTGCGGTGCCCCGGAGCACGGCGTACGGTGAGGGCACATTATCCGAGGCCGCGCCGCCCGAGTGATGCGGGCTGCTCTTGGCATCCTGAAGCGTCTCCGCAGTGATCCCAGGACTTGAAAGTGTGGCGAGGATAGCAATCGCCAGTGCAAGTACACGCCCCGGCGGTAACAACGAATCGATCATCGGATGCCCCCTTTTGACAACACCCATCTTCCCTTCCTCTGGACCCGCAGCCCCACCCTTCCGGCGTGGTCATCAGAACAGCAGGGAGGGTCGGCGAAGTCGGCGCTGCGGCCAAGTCTCACTTTGATTGCATGACCCTCTTGACCGCGTCTCCTGCAGTCCCCTTCGATTCAACAGTCCTTATCCCTTTGCCCTTCAGGACCTCAACGATTCTTGGCCCATAGGCTTCGGCCACGAGCACCGTGACCCCCTTGCTCGCCAGGAAGTCTGCCACGGAGATCCCGGCGCCTCCCGCTTGCTCTTTGTAGTAAGGGTTTTCGATCCCTTGTACAAAGGTACCCTTCTCGTCGAAGATGAGGAAAAACGGGGTCCGCCCGGGTTGCTTGCCGACCGTGGATGCGGGGGTCTGGCCGTTCGCAGCCACGGCTATCCTCTCCGTCCTGTCCTCTCCGGCGAGGGCGAACACCGAGATCGTCAAGAGGGGCACGGCAAGACCTACAAGGATGAGATTCTTCACGGACTTCTTCATGGACTTCCTCCTGAGTTCGGCGCCTTCCCGCGGCGCCATCTGAGATAAGTGGGTCATGATGCGTGAGGCTCCTGGGTCACCAGTGGAGGTGCCCCTGCACTCCCGGGTACGGCCGCATCGAAATGTTTCGGCAGCCCACCGACCGATGCAAGCGCTTCCAGAACGTGCTGCTCGGTTTCGGCGGGCCGTGTCTCCTCAACATTCGGCCCCCCGCCACTGGCTCCTTACTCCGCCCGCAACGCCACGATCGGGTCCAGGCGGGCGGCGCGACGCGCCGGGTAGGCGCCGAAGAACACTCCCACGGCTGCTGCGACGCCGAATGCCAACAGGATTCCCGCGGGCGAGATGGCCGTCGGCCAGCCGGTGACGCGTGAGAGGATGAAGCCCCCCGCGACCCCGACCAAGCTGCCGACGAAACCGCCGGTCAGGCTCAAGGTGGTGGCCTCGAGGATGAACTGGAGCAGGATGTCCCGGCGCCGGGCGCCGACGGCGCGACGGACGCCGATCTCCCTCGTCCGCTCCCGTACGGAGATGACCATCATCGCGAGGATGCCGACCCCGCCGACGAGGAGGGAGATGCCAGCGATGCTCCCGAGGAGGAGGCTGAAGGTCTGGCTCGTCTCCTGCGCTGCCTCCAGGATCTCCGCCTGGGTTTGGAGGGTGAAATCGTCGGGGCGGTCCCCTCGGATCCGGTGCCGCTCCCGGAGCAGTTCCATCACCTGGCGGGCCGCAGTGCCCATCAGCCGCTCATCTTTCGCCTGGATGTACAGGCTGCCCAGGTAAGTGAGGCTGAACAGCCGGCGGAGCGCGGTGTTGACCGGGATGAAGATCTGGTCATCCTCGTCAATGCCCGCATAGTTCACGCCCTTCGGCTCCAAAATCCCGATCACTTCGAAGGGCACGTTGCCGACGCGAATGATTTCGCCTACCACCCCTCGCCCTGTGGCCAGATTGGTGAGGACTGTCTGCCCGACGACAGCGACCCGCTGGGCCCCCTGTACCTCGTCGGCATCGAAGAACCGACCGACGATCGTCCGGAACTCCCGCACGGTGGGGAAGTCCGCCGAGGTTCCGACGACACTGGTGTTGGTCGTGCCCGTGCCGTATTTCACGGCGAGCTTCCGGGTCTGGATAGGCGCCACGCGGGCCACCGCCGGGCACTCCTCTGTTATTGCCTTGGCGTCCCGGGGATCCAGCGTTGTGACATTGCCGACGAGTTGCGGTCGTCCCGCGACGTTCTTGAGTTGGCCGGCGCTCACAATGAGGATGTTGGTCCCCAAGCCTTGGATCTTCCCCAGGACATCCTGCTTCGCCCCCTCGCCCACGGCGAGCATGACGATAACCGCCGCGACGCCCACGACGATCCCGAGAATCGCCAGGAGCGCCCGGAGCTTGTGGGCCGTCAGCGCTTTGAGGGCAATGCGAGAGCCTTTCATCAGACGCACAGTCGAACCTCAGAAGACGAGCATGGAAATGGCCGCCCCTACTCCCACCACCAGGAGCAGGTCCACTTTGCGCCAGAGCGCGAGCCATGCCGCCGCCATCAATCCCCACGTCTTCCAATCGCCCAACGCTTCGTGGCCGAACCGATAGCCTACCAGGAGCAGCATTCCGAGAAAGGCCGCCAGGATGCCCCGGACCATGAGCTGGATGGGCCTCGACCCCTTGATCCGCTCGTAGTGGGGCGCCAGGGTGGTGAGCACCAGGAATGATGGGAAGAACACGGCGATGGTCCCAAGAAGCGCCCCGAGCAGGCCGCCCGCCTTGTACCCGACGAAGGTCGCCGTGATCACGATGGGGCCTGGTGTCACCTGGCCCAGGGCGATCCCGTCAATGAACTCCCGCGTGCTCACCCACCCGAAGCGATCCACGACTTCCCGTTGAATCAGCGGAATCGTCGTGAAGCCGCCCCCAAACGCCATGAGATCCACCTTCATGAAGATCAGGTTCAGTTGGGCCAGCACGGGAGCAAACGCCAAAGGGACGACCAAGACACACACAGCCACGCCGGTCGCGACAATCCACCCGCGGGGCGTCATCGGCCGGGCCCTTTCCCGGCGGGCGCCGGCGCCTGCTCCCCACGGAACAGAGCCAGCGCCAGTAGGGCTGCTCCCAGCAGAACCAGCACCAGATTCACCCGGAGGGCGAGGGCGGTGAAGGCCAGCGCCATCAGGAGAACGCCCGGCCACCCGTGAACGGCCGTGCGCGCCAGGGACACGCAGGCGTTCAGGATGATGGCGACGACGAGGGCAGCCAGCCCTCGGAAGAGGGCCTTGACCAGAGCAAGCTCCCCGAATGCGAAGTAGGCAGCCGACAGGCCCGTCATCAGGAGGAAGGCCGGCAGGACAAAGGCCACGGCGGCCACGGTTGCCCCGGAAAGCCCGCGCAGGCGGTAGCCCATGTAGGTCGCCATCTGCATCATGGTGGCCCCAGGGATGACCTGGCAGAGCGCCATCCCCTCCTTGAACTCCGCCTCGGTGAGCCAGTGCCGCTTCCCGACGCACTCCTGCCGGAAATAGGCCATCATGGCGGGGCCACCGTAGGCCGTGGCCCCCAGGCGGAGGAAGGACAGGAACAGGCCCCCCAGGGTGATGTCAGGCATGGGATGCATCACCTTTATCCACGGAGCGCCTCGACGGGATGAAGAGCTGCGGCCTTGCGGGCCGGCTGGACCCCGAAGATGAGGCCGACAATCCCGGCAAAGATCACGGCACCCACAATCGCCGGCCAGGAGACGGCAGCAGGCCAGCCCATCAGGCTCGAGGCGAATATGGCCCCGCCCACGCCCAGCAGGACGCCGATTAGGCCGCCAGCCGCGGTTACGGCCCCCGCCTCCAGGATGAACTGCACGAGGATGTCCCGACGCCGAGCGCCGACGGCCCGGCGAAGGCCGATCTCCTTCGTCCGCTCGCTCACCGAGATCAGCATGATATTCATCACGATGAACCCGCCCACCAAGAGAGAAAGAGCGGCGACGATGGAGAGGAAGATCGTAAGCGTTTGGGAGGTCCCGGTCAGGATGCCGAGCATCTGCTCCGCGATCCGGACGCCGAAGTCATCCGGCATCCCCGGTGCGATGTGATGGCGTTCCCGGAGTAGCTGCTTCACCTGCTCGGCCGCGCCAGGGACCTGGTCCCTTCCTTTGATCTGAATAACCAGTTGCGTCATGTTGGTCGCGTTGAACAGCCGGCGGCCCGCGGTGGCCTGGGGGATCAGGATGCGGTCATCCAGATTCCCACCCCCGGGGCTGGCACCCATTCTCTTCTGAAGGCCGATCACCTTGAAGGGGACGTTTTCAATACGGATGGTCTGTTCCAGCGGGTCAGCGGCGCCAAACAGGGCCGCGGCCGTGTCTTGCCCGAGGACAGCCACCCGGGCTTGGGACGATTGTTCCTCCACGCCGAAAAACTCGCCTCGAGTCACGGGCGTCGGCCGGATCGCCGGATAGTTCGGTGTCACCCCCCAGACCATGGTCGTCGTGGACTGGCCGCCAAACTTGATGGCCACGCCCTGCTTGGACTGCACCATGGCCACGCCTTGGACGTTCGGCACCTCCGCCTGGATCGCCTGGGCATCCTCGGCGGTCAAAGTGGCCGGCACGGTATCCACACTGCCGAGGCCGCGTGTCATTCCACCCCCCGGCACCACCATGACGGCGCCGAAGGCGCTCAAGTTCTCCATCCTCTGCATCACCTGGACCTTCGCCCCCTGCCCCACGGAGACGATGACCGTCAAAGCGGTGATCCCTATGAGTACCCCCAGCATCATGAAGAAGGTCCGGATCTTGTTCGCGGTCAGGCCTTTCAGGCTGACCCGCACCGTGCTGATGATCTTCATGCCCGCCCTCCTGTGGCCGCCGCAACCGGCACGTCTTCGGGCCGGGTCTCCCAGACGACTTGGCCGTCTTTCAGGTGAATGGTGCGCTCTGCGTGCCGGGCAATGTCCGGCTCATGGGTGACCAGGACGATCGTTCGCCCCTGGCGATGCAGATCCTTGAGCAAGGCCATGATTTCCTCGCTGGCCTTGGTGTCCAGGTTCCCGGTGGGCTCATCGGCCATCAGTATGGCCGGATCCGTGACCAGCGCCCGCGCGGTGGCCACCCGTTGCTGTTGCCCGCCAGACAGTTCCGTCGGCTTGTGCTGCGCGCGCTCCGCGAGGCCAACGCTCGCCAGGGCTGCCGCCGCTTTCGCCTTGATCCCGCCCTCATCCCGGTAGATCAGGGGGAGTTCCACGTTCTCCAAGGCGGTGGCCCGGGGCAGCAGATTGTAGCTCTGGAACACGAAACCGATCTTCCGGTTGCGGATGGTTGAGAGGGCATCATCATCCAGGCCGGCCACCTCCTGCCCATCCAGCAGGTAGGAGCCTGAGGTGGGTGTATCGAGACACCCCATCAGGTTCATCAAAGTGGACTTGCCACAGCCCGAGGGGCCCATGATCGCAACGAACTCTCCCTTCCGGATGTGGAGGGAGATGCCACGCACGGCCGGCACCTCGACGTCGCCCACGCGGTAGGTCTTTTGAATCCCGTCCATTTTGATCATCGTCGTCTGCTCCCTTCAGTCTATGCTCACTTTGCCCCCGGTGGCAGGGTCCCCTTGGCCGCGGCCTTCCCGTTCTCGATCTCCCCCACGACCACCCGTTCGGCTTCCTTGAGCCCGGTCAGGACCTCGGTGTACGTCTTGTCCTTCCATCCCGTCTTGACCGGACGACGTACCAGTCGATCCCCCTCCTGGACGAACACCACGCGGTCCCCATCCTCACGGCGGACCGCCTGGTTGGGGATGGCCAGCACCTTCTCCCGCTTGGCCACGGTGATGGTGGTGTTCGTCGTCATGTCGGGCCGAAGCAGGCCCTCCCGGTTGTCAATGGCGATCACCACGTCATACGTCACCACATTCTGCTGGATCAGGGCCTTCGGGTAGATCGCCGTAACTTTTCCCCGGAACTCCTTGTCCGGGTAGGCGTCCACACCGAAGGTCGCCTCTTGCCCTACGCGGACCTTGCCGATGTCCGTCTCGTCCACATAGGCATCCACCTGGAGCCGATTCAGGTCGATGATCGTGACAAAGGTGGGAGCTTGCGCCGCGGCGCTCCCCGAGGTCACGGTCTCCCCCTGCTGGGTGGAGACCGAGGCCACGACGCCTCTCATGGGTGCGGTGATATTGGCATACCCGAGATTGGCCTCGACGATCCGGAGCGCCGCCTTGGCCTGGAGCACCTGTGCTTCGGCGTACTGGAGATCCTCCGGCGTATACTTTTCCCGTGTCAGGCTAAGCTGCTCTCGGGCTGTGCCGACCTGTGCGACCGTTACGTCGTAATCGCGGGCCGCCGTATCCACAACCTGGAGCGCGATCCCACCATCCTGGTAGAGCTGCCGGTACCGGTCGAGGTTCACCTCGGCCAAGAGGCGGTTGGCTTCCGCCTGGCGCAGGGTGGCCTCGGCGGTCTGGACTTCCTGGGCGCGGGCCCCGTTCTTCACCGTCAACAGCTTCGCCTCCGCTGCTGCCAAGTCGGCCCGGGCCTTCTCCACAGCGGCGCGCAGGTCGTCCTGCTCCAGCCGGGCGATCACCTGGCCTGCCTTGACCTGGTCACCGACCTGCACCGCTAGCTGCTCCACTCGGCCCGGGATGCGGGATCCCACCTTCACCTCGGCCCCCACCATGGCCTTGATCGTCCCGGTCGCGGTCACTGTGGCGCTGAGGTCTCGGCGCATGACCGGTGCCAGGGCCGGGCCGGTCGGGTCGGCCGGCTGCCTGAGTGCGTACCACACGCCGCCTCCGGCAAGCGCGATCGCCAGCACGGCCATGCCGATCCAAACCAGTTTCCGTCCCTTGCCCATGGTCCGGGCTCTTTTCTCCCTGCGATCGGCGATCCCGCCCTGCGGAATCGCATCGAATGCGTCCCGGGTCAGCTCGCTCTGCATAACCCACCTACCTCCCATTCCTCTGGTGTGACCGCTGCGGGCTCGCCGTGGCGGCGGACGATTCCTCTGCTACGAGGTCTGGCGTCTCTCGCGCCGGGCCATCTGCCGGGAGGCCCCTGCCTTCAAGCAGGTCTTGGCCGAATCGGATGGGGACCCCGAAATTGCCCCCTCGGAACTCCGGGAGGTAGGCGGTATTCACGCCGATGACCCGACCCTGGCGGTCCAGCAGCGGTCCGCCGCTTCCGCCGCCTGTCGTCTGGGCGTCGTACACCAGGACGTGGGGGAGTGCCTCCCAGAGGAATCCCCCGGTGATCGTCGGGCGCAGGCGTTGGGTCTCGGCCAGGCGTTCCGTCATGGCGTACCCATCCGCCCCGGTTGCCGCTTCTAAGGCGGTCACCTCTGGCGTGTCGAGTTTGGCTAGGACGGCGTCCAGCCCCGTCGGATAGCCGATCAGGATGACCGGCTGGCCCTCCAGGATTCGGTCGGCCTGGGGGTGAATGGAGAGAGGCTCTGCACTGGGGACCCATCCCACGGTCTTGACCAGGGCGATGTCCTGATCCGCGTCCACCCGCAAGACCTCGATCGGCACGGCCTCGATCTGCCCTTGGAAGAAGGCCCGCAGCCGAAGGAAAACAGGCCGAAGCCCGGCAGCGAGGAGGGGCGCGCTGGCCTCGTCCTCCCACCACGGTTGGGCGACATGCCGGTTTGTGAGAAGTTCCCCCTGTCGGCCGACCAGGAACGCCGTCCCGGTGTAGTTCGTGACGGCGATGGGGCCGGTCCCCGTGAAATCCACAAGTGGAACCCCTCGGGGATCGGCGACCGGCTCTCCCACCTCGTTCAGGACGTGCCGGAGGGGGCGTCCCGCAGCATCAACGAAGGTGTATGTTCCCCAGATGAACGCCACAGCCGCCCGCGCCCTCGCCACAGCGGCAGGGACCTGCTCCCGCTTGGACTCGACCGCCCGCACTCGCGCCTCCAGTGTCTGAATTTGCACCCGAACGGCCTGGGTGTCTTCTTGGTCTCCATGCGGGACCGCGACACATCCCTCCGCCACGGCCAGCAGTAGGCCGAGGGCCAGCATCCGGAGCGGGGATCCCAGCGGGGTCATGACACTCTTCCTTCAGCGCACCATGGTTCCGGGGCGCGGACCGCCCATCCAGCGGGGACGGCCCGTGTCATCCCTGAGTTCGAGGACGGCAGCGGTCCGCTCGTTGGTGACCCGCGCCGCGACGAGGTGGAGATTGCCGCCGCGGTCCATCATCTTGGAGCCCTCGACGGTGAGCGGGTCGCCTTCCCGGATGTCCGCACCGACCTGTCTGAGGTACCAACCCGGACCAAGGATCACCGTGTACGAATCGCGCGGGCACTCGAGGGTGAGGGTCGCCGGACCTGACCGGACCTCGAGGCTTGCGCGCGCGACCGTCCCACTCACCCGGATGACCGTGCTGCGGTCGAAGCCCGGATTGATGGGGGAGCCCCACCACCAGCCCTGGGCCGCGGCCCCAGTCGGGATCGGAAGCATCGCCCCCGCAAGAGCGCCAGCGAGGAGGAAGGTCGCGATCCGCGGATGCGTCAGGTGTCCCTGTGAAGGATGGTGCCAGAGCCAGGAGATTGCATGGTGCATGGCCTCTCCAATCCGCAGCACGAGACCGATCAGAAGGCCAGCGCAGATGACCCCCCAGACGAGCCATTCGATCAAGCTGCCCATCATCAACAGTCCCGCAAACATGACTCGCTCCGTTCTCCCGGTGGTGGAAGGCCTAGAGGTGCTGGAGGGGAGGTCGCCCTCCCCTCCAGCGACTGGTGTGACTACCAGCGAGGACCGAATCCCATCCGGGGACCCATCCCCATCCCCATCCCAGGACCGAAGCCGCGACCGGGTCCAAATCCGGGACCGAAACCCGGACCCGCCCCCGGCCCGAAGGCCGGAAGCTGCGCCCGCTGCTCAGGCGTCAGAACCTCGGCCACTGCGGTCCGCGCCGCCAGCGCCTTCTCCTGCATCTGGGCCTGGAGCGCCGCGATCTCCTTCTGCTTCGCCGCGATCTTGTCCTTGTCCAGGGTCGGCTCGCGGAACAGCGTCTGGAGTTCACCCGCCTTCGTGAACATCTCCGTGCGGAGCTTGGCCATCTCTGCATAGCGATCGCCCTGGATCTTCTGGATCTTCGCGACCTGCTCTGCGCTGAGCGTCGGCCCGACTACCGCCGGACCAGGCCCATACGGGCCATACCCGTATCCCCGGCCCCAACCCGGCCCCCACGCGAAGGCCATCGAGGCCGTCAGCGCCACGAGCCCCATCAATCCGATTACCACCACCGTCTTCCTCATCGCCGTTCCTCCTTTCCACTGTCGCGGATCGTGGGTTTGCGTTCGGGAATAGTGAGAAGCAGGGGACGTGCCAGCGGTCCCGCGGGCACACGGTGCAAGCAGACGGAACGAGAAGGCCGCATACTTCGCGAGGATAGCGCGCAGGCAGGTAGGTTCCGGCGGGAACGGGAGACGGCGCTGCGTATGACTCGTGCGGATTCGGCAGTGCCGAATGCGGAATCCGCAGTCACGGGTCAGTCGTGGCCGGCTGGCATTTGATGGCGATTCAGGGCTCGCGCAGAGGGGTGGAGAGGGTGCATTTCTGGCGGGCTCTCGCTCCGTCCACCCAGTGTCGGCTTCGGCGCGCTGCCCCTGGTGGGCCTTCCGGCCGTCACGGTCTCGAGTGGCGTGATGAAGGGCGTTCTCACTGCTACGGTTCCTCCGTCGGAGGGGAGAGGTTGGCGAGCGCACGCGACGGCTGGGGACTCTCTGCTCGGCGCTCTCTCAGACGGTTCGCGATGCGAATCGCATAGAGGCTGAGATCCTCGAAGAGGCTGTAGAAGATCGGTACGTAAAGCAGCGTCAGGAACGTGGAGACCAAGAGCCCGCCGATCGCCACCACCGCCAAGGGTGAGAGGCGCTCCAAACCAATGGCGCGTTCCAAGGCAATCGGCACCATCCCCACGGCCGTGCCGAAGGCCGTCATGAGGATCGGCCGCGTCCGCACCCGGACGCTCTCCCGGAGGGCATCCAGTGTGGACATCCCCTGGGCCTTCGCCATCTCGATGAAGTCGATGAGGAGGATCGAATTCTTCACCACGATCCCCGCCAGGAGGATGATCCCCATGAACGCCGAGGTCGATTGGTGCTTGCCCGTGAGCAGGAGCGACCAGATGGCCCCGATCAGCGCCAGGGGAATGGCACTCATGATGGTCAGGGGATGGACGAAGGACCTGAAGGCCGGGACGAGAGAGAAGTAGAGGAGGACCATGCCGATGACCAGCGCGGCCATGAAGGCCGCCGAATTCTCCGCCCCCTGCTTGGCCTCCCCCTCCTGCGAGATGCGGTACCCCGGCGGGAGCTTCAGTCCGCGCAGTGCCTGCTGGACATTCTGCATGATGTGGGAGACGGCGGCCTTCTCCCGGTACCCGAACACGTCGATGCTGTTCTCCAGGTCCTGGCGGGTCAGCAGCGACGGCACGTAGCTCGGGCTCACGGCGCCAAGCAGGGAGAGGGGGATGTCCCCCGAGGGGGTGTGGACCCGGAATGCGGCGAGGCTGGCCATATCGCCGCGGTAGCGCTCGCCGAGACGGATCCGCACTGGGAAGCCGTCTTCGTTTGGCACGCGGAATACCGACGAGACGCCCCCCTGGACGGCCGCCTGGACCTGCGCCGCGATCTCCTTCGGCGAAATCCTGTAGTAGGCACAGCGCTCCCGGTCCGCCCGGAACAGGAGTTCCTTCTTGTCGATCCCCCATGAGAGGGAGACCGACTTCAGTCCCCGCACCCGCTCGAGTCGTCCCTTCACTTCCTGGCCGAGGCGGGAGAGCACCTGGGGGTCGGGCCCCGTCACCATCGTGTCCACGGTCGCCCGGATGCTGGAGACGGGGGTGGCGCCGTAGTCGTAGACATCCACCGACTTGAGGCCGGGAATCCCGAGGAACGCCTGCCGCATGGCCGCCTCCACGTCCCAGATGCTCTGTGTGCGATGGTAGCGGTCCACGAGGTTCACGGTCATCGTTCCCTGCTGGGGGTTCTTGCCGCTCCCGAAGGAGACCACCGACGGCTCGGAGCCCAGGGTGGCGCTGATGGAGACCAGCCCCTCCTGCCGCTTGACGATCGCCTCCATGCGGGAGAGGACGGCATCCGCCTCGGCGAGCGACGTGTTGGCGTCCGCCTCGAAGTTCACCTTGATGATGCCCGTGTCCATGGCGGGCATGACGTCCTGGCCGATGAGGGGGGCGACGTACGTGTTGCTCACCACGAGGAGGAGGACGGCCGCGCCGATGAACAGGAGCCGGTATCGGAGGGCCGTCGCGAGGCTCCCCGCAAAGAATTCCCGGACGCCGTTCACGAACCAGCCGCTCGCCCGGCCGATGAGGCTCTCCAGGCGGCTGCTGCGGTGGCTCGCCTTGAGGAGGACGGGAGCGAGGATCGGGATGATGGTCACCGACACCACGTAGGAGGCGATGAGGGCAATGGTGAGCGACAGCGAGAGAGGGCGCAGCACGGTCTGAATGTAGCCGCCCACGAAGATGATCGGCACGAGCACCACCACCGTGGCGTAGGTGCCCGAGAAGATGGCGAGCATCACCTCCCCCGTGCCGCCGGCCACGAGATCCCGCAGATCCCGCCCCTCCTGGCGGTAGTGGCGCTCGATGTTCTCGATCACCACGATCGCGTCATCGAGGAGCATCCCCACCGCCAGGATGACGCCGGTCAGGGTGACCATGTGGAACTCGAAGCCGAAGAGCCACATCACGGCGAAGGTGATGAGGTACGTGAAGGGGATCGAGATGGCGCACAGGAGCATGGCCCGCAGGTTGCCCAGGAACAGGAAGATGACGACCACCGTGACCAGGATGGCGTCCCGCAGTGCCTCCAACATGTTCTCGACGCTGAGCGCGATCAGGTCCTTCTGCGTGTAGCTGGTCTCGAAATTGATGAAGGGATACTCGGCCGCCAGAATCGGCAGGTGTCGCTCCACCGCTTGGATGGACTCGAGGGTGTGGCCGGTTTGGGTCCGCAGGATGTTGACCCCGATCGCCGCTCGCCCGTTCCCATGGTAAGCCGACTGGGGCTCCTGCACCGATGGTTCGACCCGGGCCACGTCCCGCAGGTGGACGATCCCCGGCTCGCGGCGGGCGACCACGAGATCGGCAAGTTGTCCCACCCGGGTTGCCGCCCCCTCGGTCTTGAAGAGGTACTGCCCCTCCCGGCGGATCATCACCCCCTGGGGGATGTTCTGGTTCTGGGCGGCGATGGCGGCCTGGATGTCGGTGATGCCGATCCCGAAGCGCGCCAGGCGGTCCGGATCGACGGAGACGAGGACCTCGGGCTGGTGGGCCCCGAAGACCTCCACGTTTCCCACGTCGGGAAGCCGGAGCAGGGCCTCCTTGATCTGGTTGTCGGCCAGCTCGCGGATCTTGCGCAGGTCTACCGAGTAGCCCGGCTTCGGGGAGAGGGCCAGGGTCATGGTCGGCTGCGTGGCCTGACTGATTTTGAAGATCTGGGGAGGGCGGATCTCCCGGGGGAGCCGGGCGGTGACTTTGCTCAAGGCGTTGGCCACGTCGGTGGCGGCCGCGTCGAGCCCCTTCTCGTACTCGAATTCGGCCAAGACCACCGACACCTCATCTTTCGAGGTGGACGTGACCTTGCGGACCATATCGATGGTGGAGACCTCCTTCTCGATGACGCGGGTGATGTCGGTCTCCACATCCGCGGCCGCCGCCCCCGGCATGACGGTCACCACACTGATCTGGGGCCGGTCGGTATCCGGGAAGAGATTGAAGGGCATCCGCTGGTACCCGATGATCCCGATCGCCGACAGGAGGATCACGAAGGAGAGGACCAGATGCGGCCTCTCGAGGTAACGCCGCACGAGGTTCATGGCTTCGCCCCCGCGGGTGTCACCTTCATGCCGTCGGCGAGGGAGAGAAGCCGGTTCTCCTGGGCGACCGCCAGCACGGCGCCCGCCCGGATGCCCCCCTTCACCGCGGCCTTCCCGCCGGCGCTGCCGAGGACCTGCACCTGCCGGATCCGGACCGCGCCGTCTTGCACCAGGTAGGCGAACGATCCCTGCTCCGTGCGGGCGAGGGCATTCTCGGGAACGAGGATGCCGTGGACTGACGTCGTCACCACGTCCACCGCCACGGTGGAGCCGGTCGGGAGGCCGAAGGGGGGCCGTGGCAGGACGATCTCCAGGGAGCCGAGGAGGTTTCGCCCCAGGGCCGGGTAGACCTGGCTCACGGTGGCCGCCAGTCTCTCGGCGCCATGGGTGAGATACACCTTCGTCCCCTTGCGGGCCTGCAGCATCTCCTCCTGGGGCACCTGGACCACCACTCTCACCGGCGAGGCCCGCTCTATGGTCAACACCGGCTTGCCAGGGACGGCCAAGTCCCCGGGCTCGGCCCAGCGCTTCGTCACCACGCCGGAGAAGGGCGCCACGACCCGGGCGTAGGCCGTCTGGAGGCGGGCGGCCGCGCTGCTTCGCTCTAGCCCCTGGATGCTGGCCTCGTAGGCCCTCACGGCCGCCTCGGCGCTGTCGAGCGCCGCGCGGGAGCGCTCCAGGGCCTCCTGCGAAATCGCGCCCACGGTAAAGAGCCGCTCGTCCCGGTCATAGATCGAGCGTTGGGTCTGATAGACGCTCTTGGCTCCGGCGAGCCGCTCTCGGGTCGCCAGGACCTCGGCCTGGGCCGCCGCGGCGCGGTCCGCGAGCTCCCGGTCATCCACGACGCACACCACCTCCCCTTCTGTCACGGCATCCCCTTCCCGCTTGCTGACAGATAGGATATGGCCGGTGATCCGGGGCGCCAGGTCGGCCTGGGTGAACGCCTGCAGCATGCCGAGCTGATGGGACGTGACTTCGAGCGTTCCCTCCACGGCCGTGGCGGTCTCCACGGCCTGGGGCTGGCCCTCGGGTTTCGGGAGGGTCGCGATCTCCTCGTGCTTCCTGTTGACGACTGCGACGCCCGCGGCGATGAGCGCGATAGCAACCACGGCCAGAATGATCGCCTTCTTCATTGCAGGTAGCCCTCCAGGGCGCCGGTGGCCTTCCGATACGCCACCACGGCGGCGTTGTAGTCGAAGAGCGCCTGGGTCTGATTGGCCACGGCCGTCACCGCCGCCGCCTGGGCCAGGAGCAGATCCGCCATCACCCCGGCTCCGATCGCGTACTTCTGCTGCTCGATCCGGAACGCTTCCTCTGCCTGCGCCACGGCCGCTTCGGCCGTCGTCACCCGGTTCCGGCTCTCCGCGAGGGCGGCGAGGGCGGTCCGGATGTCCAGCCCGATCTGATTCTCGACCGCCCTCAGGTGCTGGCCAGCCCTCTCCCCCTGGATCCGTTCTCGGGCGACATCCGCGTAGAGCGACCGATCGAAGAGGGGAATGGTGAGCGTGAGGCCGGTGAACCAGTTGGCCTCCTTGTACCCCGGATTGAATCCGTACTGGTCCAGGTATCCCCCGTACGCGCTCAGGGTGGGGAGCAGCTTCCCGACCGCCACTCTCCGGCTCAGCTCGGTTTCCTCCACGCCCTTGACTGCAGCAAGATACTCGGGCCGGTGGGCCTGAGCGGAGGCCAGGCCTGTCGCGAAGTCGCCCTCGACCGGCGGCAGCCCGAGTGAGCCGGAGAGCGTGGGCATGCTTTCGTCGCCGCCCGGGGGCTCCCCCATCAGGTAGCGGAGGGTGGAGCCCAGCGTCCGCAGCCCTTCGTCAAGGGTGAGCAGGCGCTGGCGCTCGTTGGCGAGCTGCACCTCCACTTTCAGGAGATCGAGCCGGGCCGCCCGGCCAACGGCCAGCAGTTGGGCGATGTTTCTCTGCTGTTCCTCCAGCGCGTTCACCGAAGCCTGGGATGCCTCACGCAGTTTCCCAAGCTGGAGGATCTTATTGTAGGTGTTGATGACATTGGCGATGAGTTCGTCCTTCGTCTGCCGCGCCGCCTGCTCCTGCACCTCCCGCCTCACCTGGGCCAGCGCCACACCGTTCACGAGTTGCCCTCCTTGATAGAGGGGCAGGCTGAGGGTGAGCGCGTACTGGCCGAAGGCATTGCTGAAATGGGCGGGGGTCTGCAGGGCTTGGGCCGGGACGAACGGCAGGGGATCCTCGCGCCGGGTGAAGCCCGAGTCGAGGGTGAGGCGGGGCCAGCGTTTCCCCTGTGCGGAGATCACCGCCTGCTCCGCCCCCTTCGGCCCCAGCTCCGCTTCGGCCAGTGCCGGATTCCGGGCCAAGGCGCGCGTCAGGCACTCCTGGAGGGCGAGCGCCTCGCCCGCCCACGCCGCGGCCGTCGTGGCGAGGAACAGGAAGCAGGCCCAACCAGCGCCGTGGAGAATCCCGCGACCTGGCCGCCACACGACGTCTCTGGTCATTTCGTCACAGCCTCCTCCTACGCCATTTTAACCGGCGCGGGCCACACTGCGAAAACATTGCTCCGCCGTCACACCGCGTCCGGTTGAAAACATAGTTAGGCATTCGATTTCACCGAAAAGCCACGCCTCACGCAGACAAAACCCAAGAGCAAGCAAACCAAATATTGGGCAAGCTCTATATGCTTCACGATTTCTGTTGTGATATGTTTTTCAACGTACTTCTCGTAAGGAGTGGCATCCGTTTTCCCAACATAATTTTTCGGATTCTTTTCAATTCCCATACTCCAGTACACGAGTGTAGTGTTTCTCAAATGGCTTTCCGATCAGGTGACCACTCCGCACCGCCGTTCCGTTTCCCTCTGGGGAAATCATGAGGAATAGGCGTTGCGACTGATCGGAAGCGCTGCAAAGCTGATTCGGTAACACTACGCTAGTTGGGCTGTGTATGCGGGGCCGCGAATCCCTGCTGCTGGAGAAAGCTCACCAGTTCGAAGCCGTGCTGTTCGATCTTGTCGACTGAATCGTGTTCGGCCCCATCGATTTCAAGCAAACTCAGATGAGCCTCAGGGCAGCTCTTCGCGATGGCCCTGGCGTCTTCCACGGGCACGGTGGTATCCGCCCGGCCATGCACGAGCAAAACGGGGCAGGCAATTTTGCAGACCGTGTTCATGGGCGCAATGTCGTCGAAACGGCGCCCGATGATCCATTGCCTGTAGTCCATGATAAAGTCCATGACCCAGTCGGGCAGGTGAAGCCGCTGAAGGTAGCGTTTCATCATCCATTTTGGATGCGCGAAGGCGGATACGCTGATAACCGCGGCTACATCCCTGCGTTTCGAGGCGGTCAACAAGACGGCGCCCGCGCCGGCGGAATGCCCCAGCAGGGCCAACCTTTGGGTGCGCCCGGGGTGATGTTGTCTTAGCCAATGGATGGCATAGTCAAGATCTTCGGCGAAACGGAGCATGGAAGAGGAAGAGTCGGCGTCGCTGTTCCCGTGGTTGCGCGCGTCGATCAAGAGCACGTTTATCCCGGCTTGGTGAAAGGGTAGCGCCATGGGCAGCATCAGCTCGGCGTTGCCGCCCCAGCCATGCAGGATGATGATGCTGGTGCTAGCCCCTGGAACCGGCAATAGCCAGGCAAAGAGCCGCTTTCCCGAAAGAGTGGGGATATGTACTGTTTCATAGGCCAAACCAAGATTTCCGGGCGTGCCTTGTTCGCGGATGCGCGGCGCCTGAAAACCCAGGTGCAGGGCAGCGAGGAACAGGCCGATCAAAAGGACCAGGGTGAGGGCAACACCGATCACATAGGTCATTGGTGCCGTCATTCTTGTCCAGAACAGATTATGACGTTGGGCCATTCAATCCTCGCGTCCAGGATCGCGTCCCGGATCAAGCGCTCCGGCGATGGGGATATCCCGAATCCGTGCTCAACCACCCGAAATCTCACATAACACGTTGAATCATATGTCCGCGATCAGTTTCGGCGGGCGGCCTAACCTGCGTCTGCGCCTCCTCGGCCGGACGCTGGCTGCCCGCCAGACTTCCAGATTCGAGAAGAGAGGGCAAGAGGCGTGCCGGCCGGTACGCCGAGACAGACGAAGGAACATGAGGGCCGCAGTTTTGAGTGGTTTAGCGGCACGCGAGGGCATCGGGGGCTGAGAGGCTGGGATCGGGGCAAACCACCGCGGGATGCGGATTCAGCAGTGCTGGCTGCGGAATCCGCACTCAGCGGCCACCCGTCCATTCGCCGGGGAGGCTCAGAGTCCCAGCGCCGCCTTGGCGATGTCCTGCCGGAGAAGCTCGGAGGTCTTGAAATGCAGCATGAGCCCCCGGGCATCCCGAAACAATCGCTCAACGACGTACTCCCGGCAGTACCCGTGACCCCCGAGAACCTGGATGGCCTTGTTAGCGATGTCCACCGCGACCTCGGATGCGAACAGCTTGGCCTTGAAGGCGTTGGCGACCGCGGACTCCGCCGCAGAATCTGCCCTCGCCGCGCAGGCGAGCAGGAGGGCGTTCGCCGCCTCGGCTCCGAGGATCATCTCGGCGATCAGGGACCGAACCGCCTGGTGCGCCCCGATCGGCTGCCCCGAGATTGTCCGCTCCTTGGCGTGCTTCACGGCGATGTCCACCGCGGATTGGGCAATGCCGACCGAGACGCCTGCGGCGCCGAAGAAGCCCCACCCGACGGCCGCCCTGCCGATGACCTGCGTGCCGCCGCCTTCGTCCCCCAGCCGGTTGCGGGCCGGGACGCGACAGTTCTCGAAGAATAGCTCCCTGGAGGACGTGCTCCTCAGCCCCATCTTGTCTTCGGCTCGGCCGAAGGAGAGTCCTGCCGTACCCTTCTCAACCAGGAGCGCCGTCATCCCTTGCGGACCGTTCGCCGTGCCCGTCCTCGCCAGCACTAGATACAGGTCCGCCTCCCCGCCCGAGGTGACGAGAAACTTCGAGCCATTGACGAGATACGAATCGTCCTCTCTCCGCGCGCTGGTCGCGATCGCGGCAGAATCAGAGCCGCTGCTGGCTTCGTGGACGGCAAAGCCGCCCAACGACTCCCCCGTCAACAGTCTCGGGAGCCACTCCGCCTTGGTGGCCTCGTGGGCGGTGAGTTCGACCGCCTTGAGCACGATCGTGTGCGTCACGTACACGAGCGCGGCTGACCCGCAGGCCTTGGCGATTTCCCTCGCCACCGCCGCGAAGTCGGCTCGGTCGGCACCCGCACCGCCGGCGTTCTCCGAAGCGACCAGTCCCAGCAAACCGCATGCGCCGAGGAGTCGCATTTCCTCCCGGGGGAATTTCCGGCTCTCATCCCTGGCCAGGGCTTCAGGCGCGATGCGCCCCTCTGCGAGTTGGCGTGCCAGCGTTCGCATCTCGTGCCGGGCGACGGCGCCAGCCTTTGGGTCCATGGGATCTTCCTCTCTGCCTGCGCTCCCTCGATTCCAAGATCCGGGCGGGGTGGCCTTGGGTGACAGCAAGGCGTTCCGCCGACCGCGGACCGGAAACCCCGCCGGAGCAACCGCCGACAGGCTGCGAGTTCACGGCAGATCAGCAGGAGACAGGTGTCGCGGAGCGCATCCCTCCGCAAGGGCCCGACGGGAGTGCGGCTTCCAGGCGACGGGGCACAGAGCCGTAAAATGGGCACGCCGCGCCCCGCCGCCCGGATGACCGTTACTGCTTCGCGAGGTCAGCGATCCGCTTGTCCACCTCGGCGGCCTCCCGGAGGAGATCCTGCCGGTAGGCCTTCAGCCGCTCTGCTCTCTCTTCCCGGCTCAGGAACCGCCGCCCCAACCCTGGGGACGTCCCGCAGCCGCATCCACAGCCTCCACCCTGGGCGACCGGGATCGGGCTGACTCGCGGATCACAGCACATAGTCCTCGCCTCCTTTCTCTGTCCCTCCCACGCAGTCGGTCAATCCGCCATGAGCTGCGACACACAGTCGCACGGCTCCTGGCCACAACGCCCCAGCACGCACCGAGTGGTGTGCTCGCTGTTCCGAGCACAGCGGCAGAGATCGCCGACCATTTCGAGCAGCCGAGCCTTCAACTGGGTTCGCCCTTCGTGCAGCCGGCTCCGGACGGTCCGGAGGGGCAGGTTGCACAGCACGCCGATCTTTTGGTAGGAGTAGCCGCCCAGGTAATGGAGCGCGAGGACTTCCCGGCTCCGCTCAGTCACTCCCAGGAGTCCCTGATGGAGGAGGTTCTGAAGCTCCAGGGAGCGGATCGCGCTTGTGCTATCCGCAGCCTCAGCCTCCGATTCGCCCGTGAGCATCACGCCTGTCCCATGGCGGCGTCTCTCCATCCTGGAGAGGTTTCGGGCGATGCCTTGCAGCCACGGCGCCAGCTTGTCGGGCTCGCGGAGCGACGCGAGGCCCCGGTGGGCCGCCAGGAACACCTCCTGGGTCAGCTCCTCGCTGTCCGCAAAACTGCCGGTCTGCTGGAAGCACACGGCAAATACAAGTCCCCGGTACTGGCGCACGAGGTCTGCGAAGGCGGCGCTGTCCCCGGCCTGAGCCCGGGCCACAAGTTCTCTGCATCTCACCAATTCATGTTGGTCGGTCATCTCCGTCATCACCAATATAGTTGCGTGGACGGCCAGAAAAGTTGGGTCGCTGATGGAGGATTCTTATGCCTCGTTCATTCGTCGATCTCAGCCGAACGTTAGTCTTCCCCCTCGCTCCCGGTGGACATGCCGTATTCCCGGAGACGCGCGTACAGCGTCCGCAGACCGATGCCGAGTTGTTCGGCCGCTTTGCGCCGGTTCCCCTCGTGGGCACTCAACGCCGCCAGGATGGCTTCGCGCTCCAGTTCCTTGAGAGTCTTCGGGGCGGCGGTGGGTGCGGGGGCGACCTGTGAAAGGTTGAGGTGGGCCGGAACGATGCGATCCTCGCGGCAGAGGATCGTGGCTCGCTCGACGACATTCTGGAGTTCACGGATATTCCCAGGCCAGTTGTATCCCTGCAGGAGCCGCTTCGCCTCCTCGGTGAATCCCGTGATGCGCCTGCCGATGCGGCGGCTCGCCTGCCGCAGGATGTGCTCGGCCAGCGGGATGATGTCGGAGGGGCGTTCCCGGAGCGGTGGCAGGACAATCGGAAAAACGCTAAGGCGATAGTATAGATCCTCGCGGAATGTCTTTGCGGAGACCATTAGCCGAAGGTCTCGGTTGGTCGCCGCGATCACGCGGACGTCCACGGTCACCGTCTTCGTGCCACCGACCCGTTCCAGCGTCCCGTCCTGGAGCACCCGCAGCAGCTTGGCCTGGAGGGCCGGACTCATCTCCCCCACCTCGTCCAGGAAGAGAGTGCCCCCGTGGGCCAGCTCGAAGCGGCCGCGCCGCTGGGCCACGGCGCCGGTGAACGCCCCCTTCTCGTGGCCGAACAGCTCGCTCTCCAAAAGCGTCTCGGCCAGGGCGGCGCAGTTGACCGCCACGAAGGCCCGGTCGGCCCGTGGGCTCCAGTGATGGATCGCGCGGGCAACCAGCTCCTTGCCGGTGCCCGTCTCGCCCGTGATGAGCGCGGTGGAATCCGTGGGGGCGACCGTACGGGCCAGGTCCAGCGCCGCCCGCATCTGCGAATCACCGGCGATGATCTCGCCGAAGGGAAAGACCGCCTCGGTCGCCTGGCGCAGGGTGGTGGCTTCATCGGCGATCCGACGCTCTTCCAGGACCCGGCGGACCGTCAATCGCAGCTCGTCCGGATTCGCGAGGGGCTTCAAGAGGTAGTGCGCTGCCCCCTTCCGCATCGCCTCGACCGCCCCCTCCACCGTCCCGAAGGCGGTCAGCAGGATCACCGCCGTCTCCGGATCCTCTTGCTTGACGCGCTCCAGGAGGTCCACGCCCGACATGCCCGGCATCTTGAGATCGCTGATGATCAGGTGGTAGTGGCGCCTCTCTATGAGCTGGAGGGCCTCTTCACCATTCGCGGCGGCGGTGACGTCGTGCCCTTCATCTCTCAGGATGGATGTGACCAGGAGCCGCATGGCCGGCTCGTCGTCCACGACCAGGATGCTGGCCTTCCCCTTAGCCATGGCTGGATTCCTCCGCGGGCAGGGTGACCTCGATCCGCGTGCCCTCGGGCCCGGTCGAGCTTACCCGGATCGTTCCGCCATGGGCCTCGGCGATCTGGCGGCAGATCGCCAGGCCCAGCCCAGTTCCCTTGGCCCGGGTCGTGAAGAAAGGCTCGAAGATGTGGGGCACGTCCGCCTCGGGAATTCCCGGCCCGCTGTCCTCCACGCACACATCAATCCAGGTCTGATCGCCCGGCGCGGATGCAGCACGGCTCGATGTCGAGGGCGAGGTAACCGCGGACACGCGGACGACTCCCCCATTGGGCATGGCCTGAATGGCGTTGAGGAGGAGATTCCCGAAGAGCTGCTGGAGCTGTTCGGGATCTCCAGAGATGGGGGGAATGCCCCGGGCGACGTCCGCGTGCACCGTGACCGCGGCCTCCGCCGCCGCCGGCCCCAGCAGCGACAGGACCCGACCCACGAGGGCCGCCAGGTCCATCGCCTGTCGCTCAGGCGGTCTTGGTCGCGCGTAGGTGAGGAGGTCATTGACCAGGCGTTCGAGGCGCGTCGTCTCCCGCGCGATCGTCTGGGTCATCTCCGCCCGCGTCGGGTCGCCGGAGGTCTTCTCCCCGAGGAACTGGGCGAGTCCCTTGATCGCCCCCAAGGGGTTCCGGATCTCGTGGGCGAGGACGGCGGCCATGCCCCCCAGGGCCGCCAGCCGCTCCTGGCGCGCGGTCTCGGCCTGCAGGGCGAGGTAGCGCCGGAGGGTCCGGATCTGCCAGCCGGTCACGGCCAGGAGGACCACCATCATGATGGCCACGAGGATGACCTGGAACAGCGCATGGTGCACGATCTGGCGCGCGGGGGCGGTGTGCAGGGCGAGACGGAGGATGCGGAACCGGGGCTGACCCGCGCCAGAGACCGTACCGGGTCCCCCGGAGGGGACATGGAAGGGCATGGTCAGCGAGTAGACCTCCTCGCCGGTTCCCAGGGTCATCATCTCGCCCGCGAGTTGCCCTGTCTCCCGAACGCTAACGAAGGCGTCGTCGTCCAGCCGAGTGCCGACCAAGTTCGGATTCGTGTGCGCGAAAACCATCCCGCTCCGGTCGACGATGGCAAGAAAGGCCACGTCCCGGCGGTGCTGCTCGGCCGCCAGGGCCTGGAGCGCCCGGCCCTCCCACGCTCCCCGAGCCCGCGCCTCGGCGGCCAACTCCAACCCGATACTCACCCCCTGATTCCGGAGGGTCTCGTCCGCCACGCGGACGGCGGTGCGATAGTTCAGCAGGGTCACTACCACGAGGCCGAGCGACAGCGCGGCCACGGCAATGAGTAGCCCCCGAATGGGTAGCCGCAATCTCCTCGGACCCTTCTCGCGAAGCGGCATGTCCCCCACTCACTGAGCGCCTCTTTCAGAGCGCAAATGGGTTTCCTGCGGTTGTGGCGCCGATCTTACTGGGGAACAGAGAGAACGTCCAGAGATGAAAGAGCCAGCGATCTCGTCCAGCGTCCGGGTGCCGATCATCAGGGTCAGGCTGCCGCGCGGTCGATCAGCCATTTGCCGATCTCTTCCACCGTCGGCACGCGTCCGGTGGATTTCATCTCGCCGTCAATCCGGACGGCCGGGGTGAAAAACACGCGGTTCTTCGCAATCTCCTTCGGATCGCTGATGTGGCTCAATGTGACCTCTGCCCCCGCGGCTTCGATGGCCTGGCGGATCGCCTCCTTGGTGGCCTGGCACCGGGCACATCCGGGGCCAAACACCTCGATGTTGATCATGGTCGCCCTCCTCGATGGGATGCCGTCCGCCAAAGCGGCTGGCCTCCCGGTCTATGAGAGAATGAACGTCCCGGCGAACCAGCCGCACACCGTGCCGAGGACGATGATCGTCGCAACGTAGACTACCGCTTTCTTGGCGCCGAACACCCGGCCGATGGCCAGCCAGTTGGGCAGGCTCAGGCCCGGACCGGTAAGCAGCAGGGCCAGCGCCGGACCTTTTCCCATGCCGAGGCCCATCAGGGTGTGCACAAACGGCGCCTCAGTCATGGTCGCGAAGTAGCTGATGCTTCCCAGCAGTGTCGCGAAGAACGCAGCCGGGATCCCGTTCCCCCCCATATATCCCTGGACCCACGACTGGGGAAGGACGGCCCCGATGACCCCCACGATGAATACGCCCAGGAGGAGCAATGGAAAGATGATCCGGACGAACCACCAGGTCTCATCCAGCCAGTGACGGATTTCCTCGCGCGTCTTCGTCCAGGTCGCGTAAGCCACGACTCCTGCCGTTGCCACGAACCAAACGTACACCTTGCGGCTATAGGGCCCCTCCTGCATGAGGTAGTTCGGCGCCAGCAGGCTCACGACCAGCAGGGCCAGCAGGATCAGGTCCTGGCGGGCGATGATGGCCGCCTTCCCCTTGTTGTCCTGGCTGGCCATCCGCTCGGCCTCCTCCTCACGGAACACGACCGTCATGACCGTGCCCACCACCGCGGCCATGACCACGGCGGTGATCACGCGGATCCAGGCCATCTGCGCTCCCAGGATGCTGCCGGTGTAGATGAGGGACAGGAGATTCGACGCGGGAGCCACCCACAACAGGATGAACGCCGCCCCGATGCCTGCTCCACTGTAGTAGATACCGCTGGACACGGGAATGACGGTGCAAGAGCATGCCGCGACAAAAAAGCTGGCGCCCGTGGCCGTGGCGAAACTGGCCGGCTTCGAGGCTGCGGACCCGAGCCGCGCCATGATGGCTTCCTTGTTGATGAAGGCCACCATCGCCCCCGCCAGCAGAAACGCGGGGATCAGGCACGTGAGGACGTGCAACGCAACGTACTCCTGCACTGCGCGTAAGCCCGAAACGGTCAGGTCAAGAAGCATTCACGTCCTCCTTCATCCAAACACCGATGCTCGAAGCCGAGGACCGGCCCCCGTCCCAAATGCCACGGCCTTGGCCTTTTTGTCCCATCGGCGGCCTGGGCTGGGAACGGTGCCCTAACTCCTGGCAGCACAATATCTCGGAGATGTCGGGCCGCCGGGGTGGCTATCGCATAGTGTATAATACTCATATGACCATTCATTCATGTCTCACTGCCAAAAAAAATCACGCGGAACCACGTCGGAAAGCCGGCGGAGAGCCTCGGGAATCCGCCCATCCCGGATCCGGTATATAACCCTTCCTCCCTCCCGGCGAGCGGTCAAGATCCCGGAGTTTCGGAGAATGGCCAAGTGCTTGGAAACATTTGACTGCTGTTCTCCGACCGCCACCTGGATGTCGCAGACGCACCGCTCGCCCTCCGCCAGGACCTCCAGGATCCGAAGCCGCGTGGCCTGCCCCACCGCCTGAAGGAACTCTGCTTGCGCCTCGTGTCTCGCCACCATGAAAGG
>Ga0209108_10000240_pt1 | contig 29804 bp, 33 predicted proteins | sample Rifsed10ft1_FD_184003 | JGI IMG/M metagenome (GOLD analysis project Ga0209108, IMG submission 184003) | Soil microbial communities from Rifle, Colorado, USA - sediment 10ft 1 (version 2) | ecosystem: Environmental > Terrestrial > Deep subsurface > Rock core/Sediment | place: Rifle, Colorado...
CTCCCAAGCAAGGCCGCAGCGAGTGAAGACCGGAGGCGTACCCTCTGGGGTACGTTGAGGATCTGAACGATGCGAGAACGACGCCAGTGTGTATTTCAGCAGCTTGCAGGATGCTCAAAACGGTTCCCCTGCTAGGCCGCAACGAGCGAGAGCCCGAGTCGTAACCTTCCTTGGAAGCTGTTCAAAACGACCGTCCGGCAAGGCCGCAGCGAGCGAAAGGCCGAGGCGTACTCTGAGTACGTTGAAGCCTTGAGCGAAGCGAGAACGACGCTGGCGGTCGTTTTCAACAGCTTCTACTCGTCGTCCTCGTCTTCCGCGTCAAGCACCTCCTGCCTCTTCTGCTCTTCCATGGCGTTATGCAGGAGCATCCGGACAAACATCGAATAGAGCGAGCCTTTTTCAAGTGTCCCGCCTGGAGGAATGGCGATCTTGCCTTCCTTAATCATGCGATCCATCCAGACCTTTTGATCGGGCGCGATCAAGATCGGAATCTCGACCAGCCCCACACGTCCCATCATATCCATAGAAACCTCCGTGAATCGTAATGCGTCGTTCGTCTCTCGTGAAGCGTATCTCGTTGATGATGAACCACGGATGGTCTTTCTAGCGAGATACGAACAACGCTTCACGAACGACGATGTTCTCGGCTATTGCAGCATGCGGCTTTTTGCATTGTCAATCAGACCGCTCTGGCATGGAGTGTGCGTTCCCGAGAGCATCATGGCACAAGGTCGAACCATGTTCAGTGCTCTCATCGCCTTCGGCGTCATCCTGATCTTCCCCCATCAAGCCCCGGCACAACATTCGACTGTCCCACCCTCGTCATTGTCCACCAGGCCCTTGACCCCTGGGTCAACCGAGTCCGAACTTCGCCCGTCCTGCGACCTCTGCAGGAGGCCAGAAGGAAGACCGGGAAGCGGCCTGAAGTCTCACCGACTTCGCCGTGAGAAAGGATTACGTCCGCACAAGAACGCGAAGGGAACCCATCGTTCATTGGACCAAAGCCTCAAGTCGACGTTGCCTCGTCATCCAATCTCGCCCCCAGAAGTTCAGGGACAGGGGGATTCGCACACAAGAGAACTTGCTGAGTAACTACCCCGCATTATTCATGACGGTTCGTCGCGAAATCGTGCGGTCGCCACGCGAGACAGGCGTGCAGAGTCGCGGGGCGGGGCAACACCCCGCTGGGAGTTCCGAAGGGGGCACACCCCTTCGTCGGGATTCTACGAGGGGCCTCGCCCCCTTGTAAGAGTGGGCGAGGCAGGCTCCAGGGCCGAGCCCGCAAGGGGGGCATACTTGAAACAGTATGTTGACCGACTGAGCGGAGAGCCCGCCTACCTGGACACCGTGCCCACCGCGTCCAGGCGTGTCGCAGCGGCGAATCCGCGATTACAGCAGAAACGTTCATGAATATTGCGGGCTAGTAGCATTCAATCCCTTTTGATTGGTAGATTGAGGGCATGACAACGCCGCCTCACCATGCACTGCAGCGAACCAAGCCAGCGCGCTGTGGTGGCAATTCAAGCCCCTCGTGGGCCGGGTCGCTGAGTTTGGATTTGTAGCCACCATGTCCCACGAGGCCATACTCATCTACAGCAAGGCGCTGCTGCGTCAGGCGGTATTCGCGTTTTGGCGGCGCTCTGTCGGTGTCGGATTCTTTGTTGCGCTTCTCATTGCCGCGCTCGGTCTCGTCGTACTCATGGCGCTAGGCCAGGCCTCTTGGATCATCGCTGCGCTTGCAGCCGTGCTGGTGCTGGGCATCGCGTTCGCCATAGTTGTCTATGTCGTTCACTATCGCAGATCGCTGCACAAGTTCCGCCAGATGACCCAGCCGCGAGCCACGTTCCGTGCTGATGAGTCCTCGTTCACCATGGGTTCGGACATCGGTACGACGACGCTTCAGTGGTCCGCCGTCAAAGAGTTGTGGCAGTTCCCGAGCGTGTGGCTGTTGTTGTACTCCAAGGCACAGTTCACCACGTTGCCGGTCGCATGCTTACCGCCGGAAACGCAGGCCTATATTGTGCAGCGCGTTCGTGCGGCAGGAGGAAAAGTTGATGGCTGACCCGTCCAGCAATCCGTGAAACGTGATTCGTCAAACGTAAAAGGTTTCGGAGGAAGAGCACTCGACAATCCTAGGTTTCACGGCTCTTGAGAGCGATGCGAGAATGCTGCATGGTAACAGGCGCGCCGAGGGCGGGCGGGTGAGAAGAGCGACTTTTTCATAGCCCTACTAAAGGGTCTTGCCCAACATCACAACTGGCTTGTCATACGGAACTAGATAATACATAGTTAGGCCTCACTGGACATATCAGGGGACTCGAATGGGATCGCAATCCGACACACCTTTGAAAAAAAAAGGCAAGATTCCTTGGTACGTCTACTTTGGTGGATCAGTTATCTATACCGCTCTTGGCGGTTGGCTGCTCGAAGAATCGTCTCTTCTGGCAGTGGTTTGCATCATCAGTGCGCCGGTGGGGTTTTTCTTTGCCTGGAGAGCTTGGAAACAAGACAGAGAAAATGCCTCGTAACCATATGCTGCAGCGAATGCGAGGATTGCGCTATGGGTGCCATCCTTGCTCCTCATGGGCCGGATGGCTGAATATTGGTCGGGCGGCGCATTCTCGTGGATAACACATGCCGGACCTTCCCGAGGAACTAATCCGTACGAATACAATTCTTCGCGAGTACGTCGCAATTCATGACGCGATCTTTAAGTTTTCGTGGCGCAAGGCACTCCCAATTCCAGGACTGTTCAAGGCCACTGACTTTGGAGTTCACTTTAGAGACCTCGATCGGTTGGCGGCCAAACTGGCTGCTACTTCATCAGCCTTGAAGACAGAGTCAGGATCTTTGGAGGGTTCCCTCCAATACACAGCGGCGTTGCTTGAAACCATTCAAGCTCTCCGGGAGATCTGCAGGCGGTTTTATGAGAAGAGCCAAGGCGATCTCAGCAAGTACCCGATGGCTGAGTACAATGCCAACCTCAAGGCCTATGAAGGCCTCATGAATAAGTGCCAAGAGCTCGGCGTAGCGCTAAACCGGCACATACAAGGTGACAGTACCCAACCAGAGGGTTGAACCGGACCGCTCAACATCGTTGCCGTAGGGTACCTTTCGTGCTGTGCGCTCTTGCAATGGCGAAGATCAAGGTGGAGGAGAATACTTACAGACGGGTTACGGCTTCTTCTTGTTCTTCCTGTCTCTATCCATCGGGTTTGGCATGAAAAACCACCAGCCGAGTACGAATAGACCGATCGTCCAGCCGGCTATCATGAGCCAGCTTCCCAGCGATGCCATTCCAAAACCCACCCACTCCGTTTCCATTTAGTGACTCCTTGTGGAACCAAACCGTAGCACGGCTACCATCGCCTTGTCGAGGCGCGTGACCTTGCCGATCCCGTTGACCGCCGCCAGTCTTGCCGATCCTTCGACGACCACACGCTGGCTCTCCCGTTCTCGAATCACGTGCGAAAAAGTGAAGGAGGCCGCCGTCATGCCGGAGACGACCGTCTCGATGATCAGCCGGTCGCCATAGCGGGCTGGAGATCGGTAATCCACTTCTGCGTGCACCACAACGAACACCGTGCCCTCCTTCATTAGCCTGGCCACCGACAACCCTCGCTCTTCGAGATACTGCGTTCGCGCCCGTTCAAAATACTTGAGATAGTTCCCATAGTATACGACCCCGCCGCAGTCGGTATCTTCGTAGTAGATTTGTATTTCCATAGCGAATTCAATTGGTTGCGGTTCTTATAATTTAGCTTGCAACAAACTACAACATTTCATGCCATGATTTGCTTTTCAAATTGAGATAACTCAACGGTAATACACCACTCTTTGGAAAACAACTGTGAAAATAGTGATCATCCCCCCCTCGTCAAACACATGTTTCCTCAAGAGCATTCAGGCTCTTCGCAGAGCTTCGAACAGGCCGCTCCGATCGCCGAGGCGATACTCTCGCTGACAGACTTTCAGTAGCTGGGGTAGACAGCTTGGTGCTGCAAAGAGCGCACTATTCGGTGGGGTGGGGTAAGGCACGACGACTCACACGAACTCTATAGCAACGTCGCAGTCTTCCCTGTTTAATACCTATGAAGCAGAGCTCCCCCCTTCGCCTTGACGGTCTCAGGGGTCCGAAGCCATACTGCGCCCTAACTGATTGCGCTGGCATGAGGAGACATCTTCACCTGGCGGTGAAACGCCTGGCATCATCGGAAAACAGGAGGCACTGTGATGCTCGAATTCGCCTCGCCAACATACATGCTTGAACTTCGAAACAGTTTGAATCGTTCCTGTATTCTGAGTGCCAAGCCTGTAAAGAAATTCAAGTTCTTGTGCGGCCTGCACACGACGCCACGGCGAGACCTATAGTCGCCAAGGGTACCCACAGCAATGACGGTGTGTCTTCTCTGTCGTAGTAACGAGAGCAGATGGCGCGCCGCAGACCTGGGACAGCAGTTACAAGGAACTCTCGGATGAAATCTTGGTATATCAACCAGATTAGCCTTCCAACATTGCCAATGAGCCAACTGGATACTTGGCTGCCCGTATCTTGTCCAAGGCTAACCTCTTCTTATGGTACCAACTTTGAGAGCAACCGAAGGAATGAAACATTGACTGTCGCAGTTCCGTCAGCGGTAGTGACGATCCCTTACGGAGGCATCCCAATGACACGACTCTTCCTGATAACACTCCTGCTGCTGAGTAGTAGTCCAGCGTATGCGGAGTGGGTAAAGGTTAGTGACAGCGACGAAGCAGGAAAGTCTGTATACGTGGACCCAACCACTATACGCCGCACCAGCAATCTGGTAAAGATGTGGCAATTCTACGATTATAAGACTGTACAAACCGTGGGGGGCTTCAGGTTTTTAACTGCCAAGGAACAATGGGAATTCGACTGCGCAGAAGAGCGCGGTCGGGTGGTTGCGCTCAAGCAATTCTCGGGCAATATGGGAAGTGGAACGATGGTTTTTACCAACTCACAAGTAGGTAAGTGGATACCAGTTGAACCAGGCAGTATCGGTCAAACTGTGTGGAAAGTTGCGTGCGGCAAGAAATGATCGCGCAGTCAACAACGCATGCCTGCCAGACTAGTTCTCAAATTCATCAATAGTTTGTATGCTGAACACGACCCCGCCGCAGTCGGTGTCTTCGTAGTAGATGCGAAGCTCCATGTTCTCTACTCGCGAGACAAGCAGAACGGGCGCGACTCGTCAGAAGTTTGCCTGTCTCGCCTTTCGCGCAAGTCTCGCACATCGCGCTAGAGGCTCAGCACCGGAAACTTCGGCAACGATGTCTCGTTAACGCCCGATAGCTTGACGACAACTTCATACAGCTGCTGCACCCGCTCGGCTTTGACCGGCTCGAAGCCATGGCCAAGGACGGCGTGGTTGGCGGCATCGAGCAGGGGTTTCATCGTCGGCCACTCACGTAGAAAGGCTTGGCCCATCTGGTCGCCCAATCCGGCCAGCGCCCGAAACTGCGCCTGCAAGGGCAGTTTGTACTTGCCATCGAGATCTTCCAGCCAACAAGATCGACAGGTTTCTCGCAGCGCCTGCGGCAATTGCTCCAGCTGCACGTCCCAGGTTTTGATCTGGTATTGCTTGAACAGTTGTCGCTGGGCAAAGGCCTCGAGCGCACGAACGAGCGAGACCATCGCTGCTTCCGGATCGTGCAGGCCGTGCAGTCGCCGACCGGCATGGGCCAGCAGATCGGAAGCCTGCATGTCTTTCACGGGGGCAGGATCGAGGACGAGCTTTTCCAGGAATCCCGCATTCGCTTTGATGGCTGGTAACAGCGACGTAAGTCCTGGTGGTCCGCCCCACAGGGACGCCATCTCGAAGGCCTTCACGGCAGTCTTCAGTTTCTCCCAGGCTTGACGGTAGTGAAATCGCTCCCACAGATCATAGCCATCAGCCAGGTCTGCAAAAGCACGGTAGAGAGGTTTCTGCCCCCCGCTCACCCGCGCCTCAACTACGCGAAACAGCTTCGCCGCTGCGGCAAACAATCCCCGATTGAACAAGTCACAGCCCTCGCGGCGTGAAACAGATGCCGCCTCATCCCACGGATTCCCCTGCGTCCATACGAACAGCTGTCCGGCAATATCAATCCTGTCCCCCTCCTGTCCCTCTCGGGCCGGCACGAGCGACACGATCCGCGAACTGAGAGACAGTGTGGCCAGCGTCAGCGCGCCCGCCATGGCCGGGGTGGCGCCGGTCACATCGACGACAAGCTCGCCTGGCTGCACGTCCCACGCGCGCAGCAGATCAGGAAGTGTCCGGGCGAGCGTCTGATAACAGCCGACAAATTCGCAGGTCTCCGCCATCACCACCCAATCCCACCGTCTGGGCATGTGCTCGATCTTCGGCTGGACTTCGGATTCTACGAGTGATTTCGCCCCCTCAGGCAACACGAAGCAGAGCGAATCCGGCTGCAGACGATTAATCGAATAGACCGCCGCCGCCGCCTGGTCGGTCAGCGCGATTACTAAGGCTTTGACTAGTTGGTCCTGCGCCATGGCGCGCGGACTATACCATAGGACGGCATAAAAGCCTTCCGGCTTCGTCCTCGTATCGCTCAGAGTCTCAACGTACAGCAGAGAGTACGCCTCGGCTCTTCGCTCACTGCGGCCTTGCCGGGAAGACTTTTCTCCCGCCCTATAAATCATCAAATCATCGCCACACTGAGCGATCAATTCACTGTTCGGGCTGCAGACTTCTCCTTGACGGTCTACTGAAACACGCTTAAACTTTCGTTGACGTCTTCGATCCCTCACTGCGACACACGACACCGAACGAGGTTCCTCCATGATCTGGTGGTATTGGATGCTGGTCGGGCTCGTGCTCCTCGGCGTCGAAATGGCCACGCCCGGCGGCTTCTATATCCTCTTCTTTGGGCTGGCGGCTCTGATCGTCGGCAGTCTCACCGGCCTGGGGTTTGCCCAAGCGGAATGGCTCCAATGGCTCTTGTTTTCAGGACTCGCAATTCTGTCGCTGCTTGTCTTCCGCGGCCCGCTCTTGGCCTGGATCAAGACCCAGGACAAGGGAATGCCGACCGTGGACTCGATGATGGGAGAAAGCGCAATCCCGATCGAGGATCTGGCGCCTGGTGGTACCGGCAAGGCGGAACTGCGCGGCACCACGTGGACCGCTCATAATGCCGGGCCCGCTCTCTTGAAAAAGAACCAACGATGCAAGGTCGAACGAGTCGAGGGGCTCACCCTGTGGATTACAGCCGAATGATTGAGAACAGCCTGGAAGGCGAACGACTGTGGAGGAGATAACGATGACCGGTGGACTTTTTGTGGTGCTGTTGTTGGCGTTGCTGGTGCTGATCATCATCGGCAAGACCGCCGTGGTCGTGCCGCAGCAAAGCGCCTATGTGGTCGAGCGACTCGGCAAATATGCGGCTACGCTGGATGCGGGGTTTCATATTCTCTTCCCCTTCATCGATCGCATTCGCTACAAACATTCGCTCAAGGAAGCGGCCATCGACATCCCCGAGCAAGTCTGTATCACGCGCGATAACGTGCAGGTGTCAGTGGACGGCATCTTGTACCTTAAAGTATTGAATCCTCAGCGTGCGTCCTATGGCATCAGCGACTTTCATTTCGCGCTGATCCAGCTTGGGCAGACCACGCTGCGGAGCGAGATCGGCAAGATCGAACTCGATCGGACGTTCGAGGAGCGGACCAACATCAATATCCAGGTGGTGAACGAACTCGACAAAGCCTCGGAAGCCTGGGGAGTCAAGGTCTTACGCTATGAGATCAAGAACATCACCCCTCCGAAGGGCGTACTGGACGCGATGGAAAAGCAGATGCGTGCGGAGCGGGAAAAGCGCGCGGTGATTCTCACATCAGAGGGCGAGCGCGACGCGGCCATCAACCAGGCCGAGGGTGAAAAACAACAAGTCATCAAAGCCTCCGAGGCAAAGAAACAGCAGCAGATCAACGAGGCGGAGGGAGCCGCATCGGCGATCCTCGCCATCGCGCAGGCCACCGCCGAGGGGCTGCGCAAAGTCGCAGAAACGATCCAAATACCGGGCGGTCAGGAAGCCGTCCAGCTGCGCGTGGCGGAACAGTACATCACCAAGTTTGGGGAGTTGGCCAAAGCGACCAATACACTCATCCTGCCGGCGACGGTCTCCGATGTCGGCTCCATGATTGCCTTGGCGATGAACGCCATCCGGCAGACAGGTCCCATCACCACAATAAAGTCGTAGCCGGCCTGCGAGTCACGTTTGACAGGTGCCAGCAGGTTGCCTAGAATCACTTCCCATGAAAGAACATGTACTGAGTGCCTTTGCCGAGAGCGCTACCGTCAAGCAACAGTTCGCGCATGAGCATGCCGATCGCATCGTGCAGGTCGCGACACTGATCGCCACGGCCTTTCGCCAAGGACACAAAATCTTATTGTTCGGCAACGGAGGCAGTGCTACGGATGCGACTCACCTCGCCGCCGAGTTCGTTGGGCGGTATAAACGCGAGCGTGCCCCGCTCCCGGCCATCGCCCTGGTCACCGACATCGCCGCCATTACCGCCATCGCCAACGACTACGGCTTCGACGAACTCTTTGCCCGCCAGGTTCGCGCCCATGGACAGAAAGGCGACGTTGCCATTGCCATCAGCACGAGCGGCAATTCACCCAACGTGTTGAAGGGTGTGGACGCCGCGCGGGCTTGTGGCCTCACGACCATTGGCTGGACCGGGGGGACCGGCGGGAAGCTGGCTGGTCTGGTGGAATATCCGTTCGTCGTGCCCTCAACGGTCACGGCCCGCATTCAAGAAAGTCACATCACGCTCGGCCATGTCCTGTGTGAACTCATCGAGGAACAGCTCCTTGCCAAAGCCTCCTAACCGGCACCGGCCCCCTGTCACGACCCCAAACCTGATCCCACCGATCAACGTGACGGATCTCACGACGTATCCGCTCAAGAAACGGCACAGCAAGGTCCGCGTCTCCGACTGTGCTCGCCCCTGGCACCGTGGGGGCAGCTTCAGCCAATTCTATCGCTCGCTGCCGGATATCCTCGGCGTGAAAACGTTGCGCGCGGTCGCCAAAGCCGTCGCGAAGGCCCATCGCAAGGGCCGGCCGGTCATCGTGGGAATCGGCGCTCACGTTGTCAAAGTCGGATTGAGTCCGATTCTCGTGGACCTTATGCAGCAAGGGATCGTGTCAGCCGTGGCCATGAACGGCGCTGGAATCATTCACGATTTCGAATTGGCGCTCATGGGACACACGTCTGAGGAAGTCGACGCGGAGATTGACGAGGGCCGCTTCGGAATGGCGGAAGAAACCGGCCGCATGCTGAACGAGGCGATCGTCCGCGGGGCCCACGATCGCGAGGGGCTCGGCGAATCCGTCGGCCACTACATCAACCGACGCCAGGGACAGTTTCCCCATCGCGAGACAAGCATCCTGGCGACCGGAGCGCGGCTCGGTATTCCGGTGACCGTGCACGTCGCCATCGGTACCGACATCATCCATATGCATCCTGCCGCGGACGGAGCCGCCACTGGAGCGACCTCGCTGCTGGACTTTCGACGGCTTGCGGCCGTCGTGTCAGGGATGGAGGGAGGCGTGTATCTCAATCTCGGCTCTGCCGTCATTTTGCCGGAAGTCTTCCTCAAAGCGGTGTCACTGGGGCGCAATCTTGGTCATGATCTGACCAACATTACGACCGTAGACATGGACTTCTTGGCTCACTACCGCCCGCTCACAAACGTGGTGCGTCGGCCGACCCAGAAGGGCGGGAAAGGCTACTCCTTGATCGGCCACCACGAAATCATGGTGCCGTTACTGGCTGCGGCGGTCCACGAAGAATTGGGATGATCCCCCTTCGCATGTCTCCACGCCAATCCCCTCCCGTGACCTCACAGCATCTGACCAAGATGTGGAGCGAACTGAATGACCGTTACTTCGCGAGCTTGCTGCTCCCGATCGATCTCGTCTGGAGCCGTCGGCTGACCGCCTCGGTCGGCATGTTCGTGAGTCATCGGGGGCCGCGTCCACGGCTAGACCAGGATGGTCTTCGCCCGCCGACCAGGCGCGAAATTCGCCTATCCCTTCCCTTGCTGCATCAAGTTGCCCAACGGAGTGAATACGGCGAGCAGGAGATCGTGAGCACTCTGGCGCACGAAATGATTCATCAATGGCAATACGACATCCTGAAGCGGCGGCCGAATCATGGACCGGATTTTCTCCGCAAGATGACCGAGATGAATCGGAACGGCACCCTGGCGATCACCATCTACCATTCGCTACAGAAGGAAGTCCTCGCCCTCACGCGATTTGCCTGGCGTTGTCGGCAATGCGGCCGGGTGTACCGACGCCAGCGACGGACGATTCAGCCGCGTCGGCACCATTGCGGCATCTGTCGGGGATTACTACAAGAATTGGGATCGGTGAGGCGGATTCACCAGGAGCCTCCTCCTACACCTCCTCATCCCCTCTTGCCGCTAGCCCAATTGTCCTTTACCTTCTAGCAGGATGCTAACAAATCCGCCTGCGGACCGTCTCTCGTAAAGCGTATCTCGCAAGCCAGGAAGTTCTCCGCCTGCGAACGACGAGATACGAGCGACATACTTTGAGATAATCCATGCGCTGGTCTCGCCAAATCCTGTTCGGGGACGTGGATGCCATGTTCGCTTCAGCGGCCGTCCTGGCAGACCCAAGCCTTACCGGCAAACCGGTGGCCGTCGGTGGACCCGCCCCGCGAGGCATTATCGCGGCTGCGAGTTACGCGGCTCGCTCATTCGGCGTCCACTCTGCCATGCCGACAGCTGAAGCCAGACGTCTCTGCCCCACTCTCATTCTCATTCCTCCGGACAGACCGCTCTATCGTCGGCTGCATGAACAGATGCGGGCCGTGACCGATCAGTTATTCCCGCTCACCGAATGGAGCAGCATCGACGAGTTTTATGCCGATACGACACAGCTCCAGACCCGCCATCCCGATCCTCGCTCACTCGGACAACTCGTGAAGGATGCGCTGTCCGAGGCTACGGGATTGCGCTGCACTATCGCCCTCGCGACGGGCAAGACCGTCGCTAAAATTGCAGCAGATAGTTACAAGCCGGACGGACTGGTGACGGTCCCACCGGGTACGGAAGAAGCGTTCTTAGCGCAGCGGCCTCTGCGCGCACTGCCAGGGATCGGTCCCAAGACCGCCGCGCGTTTGGAACCGCTCGGACTCAAGACGATCGGCGACCTGTTGGACCAACGCTGGGATCAACCCTTGCGTCATATCTTCGGCACGCGACTCCACTGGGTTCGAGAGCTGGCGCGGGGAATCGACCACGAACCGGTGGTGGCCGACCGGGAGGCCAAAAGTCTCAGTCACGAAACCACTTTCGAACACGATACGCATGATCGTCCTTTTCTTGAACGAACCCTGCGCGGATTCCTCCGTGATCTGGCGCGGGATCTCCGACAGGAAGGATTGGCCGCCGGATCCTGCACGGTGAAACTGAAAGACGCCCGTTTCGCCATCATGACCAAGCAGCATCGCTTTTCCCACCCACTGAACTACGATCCCGACATGTGGCCGACCGTCCAACAAGCACTACGGGAACTCCTTCGGCCCGGCACCGAGTACCGCTTGGCTGGGCTCGCACTCTCCTCCTTATCTCCTGCGCCGCCCGGGCTGTTCGACCAACGACGGACGAAAGCCATCGAGGCGATGGACGCGCTGATTACCAAACACGGGTCGTCGGTGATTGGGTTAGGCGGCGTGAGCCACGACGACACCAATTAATGTTCTGTCTCTTTCCATCCAGGCCCGCAGCCGGTATGATGGGGCCATGCCCGCGAAGACCCTAACCAAGGAGCAACTCGCTCCGCTCTTGCAACAAGCCCGCGCACAGAAGAAACGGATCGTCTTTACCAACGGCTGTTTTGATCTCATGCACGTGGGCCATACGCGCTACCTTCAGGCTGCGAAAGGCCTGGGCGACCTGCTTGTTGTCGCCGTGAACAGCGACGCGTCCGTCAGGAGTTTGAACAAGGCACCGGATCGGCCGATCGTTCCGGACGCTCAGCGGGCGGAAGTGGTCGCTGCGCTCGGCTGTGTCGATTATGTGATCCTATTCAACGAACCGGATCCCCAGAACCTGATTGCCTCGTTGCAGCCGGATATCCTCGTCAAAGGCGGAGATTGGGCGGTGGAACGGATCGTCGGCCGCGAGATCGTCGAAGCGCGGGGCGGAGTCGTCCGTACTATTCCCTTGGTCCCCGGCGTCTCCACCACGGCGCTGATTCAACGTATTCGCTCAACTACAACATAAGCAGTCGCAGTGGCCGATACTATCCACACCCATACAGCATCCCAATGGTTCGTTCCTGTCGCCGCGGCACTTGGAGGCGGAACGGGCCGTCCCTCTGTCACAGGCTTGCACGGCTCCACCGCCGGTCTCGCCCTCACGACGCTCCTGCATCCCCAGATGGGCAAACTGGGAAATCGGTCCTGGCTGATCGTCACCAGGTCGGACGAGGCGGCTGAACGACTCTTTGATGACCTGCACTTTTTCCATGATCTCATCGGCCTTCCGACGGCCCCCCTCGCCCTGTTCCCGAAATGGGAAATTTTGCCCTACGAGGGCAGCGCGCCCCTTGTCAGTCTGATCGCGCGCCGGATGAATGCCCTCCATCATATCCGGAGCGTCCCACAGACCTGCCTAGTCACCTCCATCGCGGCGCTGATGCAGCGGCTGTTGCCCGTTACGGCCTTTGCCCACACCACCCTGCAGTTCAAGCTGGGCGGCACGATAGAACGAGAAGCCCTCACCGGCGGACTCTTACGTCTTGGTTATCGCCGAGTTTCGGTGGTGGAAATCCCCGGCGAGTTCAGTGTTCGAGGCGGCATTGTGGATATTTTCTCAACGGCTTATGCCGAGCCGCTTCGTGCCGAATTCCTCGGCGAAACAATCGACTCGCTCCGCCTGTTCGATCCCGCCACGCAGAAGTCCACCGCAAAGTTGGATCGAGCGGTGATCCTTCCCGCGCGGGAATATCTCCGCGCGGAGACTTCGCCTGAGGCCCTCGCTCCTATTCCGGCGGATGCCGAGTGGCGCGCGCCGGATCTCTATCCCGCCATGAACACCCTCTTCGAGTATTTCACCGAACAGCCTGTATTGGTCCTGGATCAGCCGGCTGCGTTGGAGGGGGCCTGTGCGGACCTCTGGAACAAAATCGACGACGGCTATCTGCGCCACGCCGATCGGGAAACGGTCGTGCCCTACCCGTCACCGGAGCGGTTGTTTCTCTCCTGGCCTGAACTCATGGATCACACGAACGGCTGGCCCACGCTCGCTCTCGAGCCACTCACCGCGAGCGATGCGTCCTGGAATCCGGTCCAGACCTTTCCCGCTCAGACCCCGGCCAGCACGGGCCTCGGAGCTCGCGGGATGCCCTTCAGCCAGACCCTGGCCACCATGGATCGCCTGCGAGAGGAGTGCCGCGTGGTGCTCGTCGCAAGAAGTCGCGGTCAAGTGGATCGCTTGCTGGCGCTCTTGCGCGAACACGATGTGCCGGCGATGGAATGGACCGTGGGCGCCTGGACCGCTTCCAGTAAAACCAAAGCGCCGTTTTACGTCTTGCACGGCGATTTGTCCGCAGGATTCCTCGCACCGGACTTGCGCTTGGCCGTTCTGACGGAAGAGGAACTATTTGCCAAAGGCGCACGCCACAAGCCGCACGCCAAAAGCAAAGCCGCGACCTTCCTCTCCTCGTTGGAAGATCTCAACGTGGGCGACTATGTCGTCCACGTCCAACATGGCATCGCCAAATATCGAGGACTCAAGCGCCTCTCAGTGCAAGGCTTCGACAGTGACTATTTGATCCTGGAGTTCGCCGGGAGCGACACGCTATACGTCCCGCTGGAGCGGCTCAACCATGTGCAGCGATATAGCGGGGCGGAAGGCCATGCGCCACGCCTTGAACGTTTGGGCGGCGCCAATTGGGCTAAAACGACCGCGCGCGTGAAGCAAGACATCGAGGAGATGGCCCACGAGTTGGTCGACCTCTATGCCAATCGTGAACTCGTGACGCGCCATGCCTATGGATTCGACAGCACGATGTACCACGAGTTCGAGGCCGCATTCGAGTACGAAGAAACGGCGGATCAACTCAAAGCGATCGAAGATATTACGCACGACATGGAGTCCAAAAAACCAATGGACCGCCTGGTGTGCGGCGACGTCGGGTACGGAAAAACGGAAGTGGCCATGCGGGCGGCCTTCAAGGCCGTGGAAGACAATCGCCAGGTGGCGGTGCTCGTCCCCACGACCCTGTTGGCGCACCAACATTACGACAACTTCTCGGAACGATTCGCGCCATTCCCGGCGCGCGTGGCCCTGCTCTCCCGATTCCAATCGCCGAAGGAGGCCCAAGCCATTCTCAAAGATGTGGCGGCCGGCAGCGTCGACGTGGTGATCGGCACGCACCGGCTCATCCAGAAGGATGTGCTGTTCCACAACCTGGGTCTGGTGATCATCGATGAGGAACAGTGGTTCGGCGTCAAAGACAAGGAACGCCTGAAGCGACTCCGCACCCAAGTCGACGTCTTGACGCTCACCGCCACCCCGATTCCTCGCACCTTACAGATGGCGATGGCGAGCGTGCGGGATCTCTCGATCATCGAGACCCCTCCGGCGGGCCGCCTGTCCATTCGCACGCAGGTCGTCCGATCGAGTGACACCCTCATCCGAGAGGCCATGTTGCGCGAACTAGGGCGGGGCGGACAGATCTACTTCGTCCATAACCGGGTCGAAACGATGGAGAAGACGGGAGCCTGGCTTCAACAACTGGTGCCCAACGCGCGCATCGTGATGGCTCATGGGCAGATGAACGCCAAACCGCTCGAAGCCGTGATGTTGAAGTTCTTTCGCCGAGAGGCAGATGTGTTGATCGCCTCGGCCATTATCCAATCAGGAATCGACGTGCCCCATGCCAACACGATCTTCATCAATCGTGCCGACATGTTCGGCCTCGCGCAGTTGTACCAATTGCGCGGGCGCGTGGGACGAAGCGGCGACCAAGCCTACGCCTACTTCCTGGTCCCCGACGAGGGACAGTTGAGCGAAGACGCCCAGAAGCGCCTCACCGCCATTCAGCAATTTACCGAACTGGGCGCCGGCTTCCGCATCGCCGCAGCGGATATGGAAATCCGTGGCGCCGGCAACCTCCTCGGTAAACAGCAATCAGGGCATATCGCTGCCATTGGGCTCGATCTATACATGCAGATGGTGGAGCAGGCCGTCCAGCGTCTCAGGGGTCAGGTGGTGGAAGAAGAGCCGGATCCCACCCTCCGGCTCAACGTCTCCGCCTTTATTCCGGATGACTACGTCGCCGATTCCCACCAGCGCCTCTCGTTTTACAAACGACTCTCGTCCTGCACCCAAGTCGGAGACCTCGCCTTACTCCATGGCGAAATACAAGATCGGTATGGGTTGGCCCCGGACTCCGTCGAGCGACTGTTCGAAGTCATGCAGGTCCGGCTCCAGGCCAAGGCCTTGCGTCTGAGCTCGATCGAACTCAAGACTCGCTCCGTCGTCGTCACCCTCGACGCCAAGAGCCGGGTCTCAAGCCAAGCGATTCACCGGATGATGGACCGGTACAAGAAACGGATTTGCTTCCTGTCTCCGCTTTCGTTCGAGCTCCAAATGCCGCATGAGGACTGGACTTCTATCTTTCGAGAACTCACCGCAACCTTGCAAAGCCTGGGAGGCTGTGATACCAACACCAAGATGTCCCCGCAATCATCTCACTAACAAGGTCTCGCGCATCTATGACTCGAACATCGAACAGATCCGTGAACGTGGTCGCTGTTCGCCTCCTCTCCCTGGTCGCCGGCGCCATCGGTGGCACTTTCCTATTGCTCACCGGCTGTACGCCACCACCCGAGGAAGGCGTGCTGGCCCTCGTCAATGGTCGACAAATCACGCAGACCGAATTCGACACCCGCTGGGGAGAACTGGCCGAGGCCACCAGGGCACGGTACCAGAAAGAAGGGGGGAAGCGCCTCTTCCTCGACGAACTCATCACCCGAGAGCTACTCATGCAGGAAGCGCGCAATCTAGGACTCGACCAGAACGATGCTATCCGCGATCGAGCGCAACGCTACCGGGAACAACTGATTCTCGACGAACTCCTCAAGGACCGGATCAAAGACAAGGTCGAACTCTCGAAGCAGGAATTGGACGCCTTCTACGAGCAACATGCCCACGAACTCCTCACGCCATTGAAAGTGCAAGTGTCGCAGATGCTGCTGCCTAATTTCCCGGCCGCGAAAGATCTCGAAAAGCAGGTCAATCAAGGGGGAAGCTTCGTCAAGTTTGCGCAGCGCTATTCCATCGACGGCAAGACGAAAGCGACAGGGGGCGATCTCGGCCCCTATCACAAGGGATTGGTCATTCCCGAAGTCGACGCAGTTATTCATACCCTCAAGCCCGGAATGGTCAGTGCGCCGATCAAGGCGGACGCCGGCTATTACCTCGTCATGATCACGGCGCTCGACAAAGAAGTTATTCAGGCGGACGTGGCCGTTCGGGAACGCCTCCGACAAGAACTGCTCAACGAGAAACGCCGAAAACGTTTTGACGGCGTGATCGCCGATATCCGCGCAAAGGCGGTCATCCGCCTCGCCGACGCGTCTCGCTATGTCGCCGACGACGTCGGCACGCGCTGAATCGTCACGGATCGAAATTGTCCTCACTCAGACTCCTCAAGTCCTCCGCAATTCGTGTACAATCCATCGAACCCTCGCCGACCGGCCGATCCCATCGGCGCATGGCGAGACCCATGTCCAGGATCACGATGGCACCAGACTGGCTGAGACACACGGTATTCTTCGCGCTCGGGCTGATCGCACAGACATCCCTTCTTTCAGCCGCGCAGGTGGAAGATGGGATCATCGCGATCGTCAACTCGGACCTCATCATGCTGTCCGAGATGAAACGGGAACTCGCCCCGGAGCGTGAGCGGATTCAGAAAGAGTACCGCGGCGACGGCCTCGCGCGTCGGCTCAAGACGGCGGAATACATGGCGCTGACCTCAATGATCGAGCGCAAGTTGCAACTCCAGGAAGCCAAGGCGCGAGGCATCACGGTCACCGATCAGGAAGTCCAGCAGGCGGTTCAACAGATGAAGCGACAGGGGAGAACGATCGACGAGACGAACCAGGCAGACATGAAAAGCGTCCGAGAACAGCTGGCGCTGCTCAGGATCGTCGACCGCGAGGTGCAGAGTGGAGTGATGGTCGCAGACTCCGACATCAAACGGTACTTCCAGGAACACCGCGATCGGTTTGCGCTCTCGGAGGAGTACACGCTCAGTCAGATTCTCATTCGGCCCCGCTCACCGGACGATACGGCCGACGCGATGGAGAAGGTTCGTGAGGTGATGACGCGGCTCAAACAGGGGGAGTCCTTCGAGGACGTGGCGTTACGCTTTTCCGACGGCGAGAACGCCTCACACGGAGGGCGCCTGGGCTTGGTGCGACAGGGAGAACTCTTACCGGGGATCGAGCGCGCCATCGCAAACCTGGTGCCCGGCGGCATCTCGGATATGATCGAGACCTCTGAAGGCTTTCACATCGTGCGCCTGGAGGAGAAGAAACCCAAACAGTTCCGCCCGTACGAGACAGTCCGCACTGAAATCCAAGGACTCGTCTTTCAGCAGAAAAGCGAAGATGCCTTTCAAGCATGGCTGGCAGGCCTCAAGAACAAGGCCTACATCGAGATCAAGTTTGAATCCGCTCTTTCAGGACCGCCCACAACCGGTCCCGTCCCTCGCCCGTCACTGACGAGTAAGGAATAACTTCGTCGCCCTCGACCAATCCCAGTCCGTTCTGCAGCCGACGAAGCGCACTAACGCGCTCGCTCATTTTTAACTTGTCCACTTTCGTCGCCACCACGATGGGGGGGCGTCCGACGGACGAGAGCCATGCGATCGTCTGACGGTCTTGTTCGCTTAGCACTCGACTTTCCACTAACACCACCACCGCGCGCAGCTGTTCACTCCCGTCGAGATACTGCTCGATCAATGGCGCCCACTGAGCCCGCAGCGCTTTCGACACCTTCGCGTATCCATACCCTGGCAAGTCCACCACCACAAATCGCGCCAACCCAGGATCGTCGCTGGTGATCCGAAAGAGATTGACTAGGCGGGTCTTTCCCGGTGTGCGGCTCACCTTGGCCAGTCCCTTGCGCTGCAAGAGGGAGTTGATGAGGGAGGACTTTCCGACGTTCGACCGCCCGATGAAGGCAACTTCCGGAAGCTCACCTTTCAGAAACTGTTCTGGCCCCGCACAACTTCTGATAAACTCTGCCGTGAGGATTCTCATGCTGTACCCATCCAGCTATCAGACACCATGTTAATGACACAGGCACTCATCGCCTCTGTGATACGCAGCCTCTAATGCGGAAGTCAACCGCACAAGCCCGATCCCGCGTGAAGGCCTTCCTGATCATCGGCCTTTGCCTCCCGGTCGGGGCGGTCCTCTTCCTATGGTTGCTCACGATGCCCGACGTCTCGGTCTTACGCGCGACCAATCCAACCGTGACGGCCCTGATGGAAGCGCGCCAGGCTCAGGCTGAGGCACAAGGCCACACGATCGGACGCCATTGGATGTGGATGCCGCTCTCACGTATCTCCCCCTCCCTCCGCCAGGCGGTCGTGGCGGCGGAAGATGCGTCGTTCTTCACCCACGAAGGATTCGACTGGGAAGGGATCAAGGACGCGGCTCTGTATAACCTCGAAGCGGGCGAACTCAAGCGTGGGGGGAGCACCATTACTCAGCAGCTGGCCAAAAACCTCTACCTGTCATCCGAACGGTCCCTGCTTCGAAAGGCGCGGGAAACTCTGATTACGCGCTCCCTCGAATATCATCTCACGAAGGAGCGTATTCTCGAACTGTATCTCAACGTCGCCGAGTGGGGACAGGGCGTCTATGGCGCTGAGGCAGCAGCCCGTCATCACTTCAAGAAATCCTCGCGCGACCTGACGGACGATGAGGCTGCGTGGCTGGCGGCCATCTTGCCGTCGCCACGTCGCTACGATCCAATGCGAAAAACGACCGCCCTGGCTCGTCGCCACGAACGTATTCTCAACCGGATCAATCGGGGATCCCCCCAGCCAGAACCGTAACGACACTGGGACTAGGCTGAGGTCGAGGTCAAGGTTGAGCGAAGATCAGGCTCTCTTTATCTCAGCCTTAGCCTGAACCTCAACCTTCTTCATGCCGTCGGACTTTTACGGTATCCTGCTACAGGCTACGACCCAGCGGGATGCTCAGAGGAATCGCCGATCTCACGAAACTCTCGCTCACCTAAGATCGCCGACTCATGGAGATAGTGTTTGAACTCGAGGAGGTTCCCAGAGGGATCTTCGAGAAAGAACGTGTGGTGCTCGATACTGGTGCCGGGGAACCGGACGCGCGGCTGTTGATAGAAGGACAACCTGTTCGCCTGGGCCTGCTCCAAGAACTGTCGCCACGAGTCTTTCGACAAGAATACCAGGCCGAAATGGTGGGGGTAAATACCTTGTTGCGATGGCAGGGATTCCGTCGTCAGATGTGCCACGAGTTGATGCCCCGCGAGTCCAAACATGACGGCGCGGCTCGATTCACGACCCAACGTACAACCAAGTCCATCGACATAGAAACGTTTCGCCGCCGCCACATCGTGCGTGGGAAAGGCCAAGTGAAAAAGCGCGTCCTTCATGGAAATTGTCCTCGAACAGTCGGCCGGCCGGTCCCGTTCCACCACCCGGCAGCCATATGGGGCGTCACATGCCTGATGGCAAATCGTCCGTCCGGCGAGAGGACTAAGGCCCCAGCTGACCCACGGATTCTAGACACGAGCAGGCGCAACACCTCTCGAGCGGCGACCGCAGGGCTCTTCCCCATAGCCATATGATCGCAGATGCTCTTGGCGATCACAAGGCGGATGATGCCTTCACCCATGCCCGTCGTCGACACAGCACCACTCTGATTATCTGCGTAGACTCCACATCCGATGAGCGGGCTGTCGCCAACCCGCCCTGGCAACATCGAATCGATGCCCCCAGTTGACGCCCCTGCTGCCACCGTCCCGAACCGATCCACGGCGACAGCGCCGACGGTCCCATGCTGGTCCTTCCCTGTCCGTTTAGATTTCAGCATCGCTCGATAGAGACGCAGCGTCTCCAATGCAGCAATTGAGGCACGAGGAGACGTGCCGGAACTCCGGCGAGGCGGTCGCGCCTTCGGTAGCTGTTCAAGTTGACAGTGCTGGGCAAACCGCGTGGCCGGAGGTCCCACGAGCAAGACATGATTCGTGTCTTCCATGACCAATCTGGCCGCCGTAATCGGATGCACGATCCCTTCGATCGAGGCGACGGCTCCGGCTTTGAGATGGGTCCCTTCCATGATTGCAGCGTCCATCCTCTGCACCCCATCCAGCTGGCGATTCGCGCCTCGTCCTGCATTGAACAACCCCGATTGCTCCAGGAGACCGATCGTACATTCAACGGCGATCAGCGCAAGATCTCCTTGCGCAAGGATGGCGTAGCCAGCCGCGAGCGCATCGGCCAGACACGTGGCCTGCGCCGGCGTCACGCCTCGAAGACCGGCGCCTCCGTGGGCAAGAATGTGAGGACGGGAGCTGGTCAATTGAGGAGAAGATCACGAGCCTGTCGGTATGCCGGATCTTTCATGCGGTCCAGATCGGACCGCACGAACCCCAGCCCGGTGACGCAGAGCTCGAAGTTGTCAGAGAGTTTTCGGAACAGAGGAGGTTCCTCCTGTGACGGACCATCGGCCATTTGGGCGACAATCCCGTAGGAGCGCTTTCCCGTCTTCATATAGTCCACGAGGAAATCTTTGTGGTAGATCAATCCGGCCGTCTTGAGGCGGCGCAAATATTCCGGAAACAGTCCCGCCATGAAGAGTGTGAAATCACCGATGTGCTGATGCACGTCCCGTTCACGATCCATCGATTGTGCTTCGAGCAACACTTCCGATTCAAACAAGAGGTCCACCACCGTTTCGACCGGTTGGTCTTGTTGATTTCTGATTTTATAGAGTTGGTCGGTGTGGGTAAAGTCGACGAGCAGGTTGGAGACGTAGCCGGTGACGTTAGGGTCTGGCCACCCGAGATGTTCCGTGAAACTTTTCTCGGTCAGGGCGCCGAATAGCTGACGGAGCGGATGCCGTGGCGGAACTTGCGTTCCCATATCCACCTCTCACACATTCCGAATACGCGTGGTTTTAGTATAGCAGATATTGGTCGAAGTGCCGACGTCGGCCCTATGATCCTTCTATCGGTCTTCGCGATACAGACTTGAGCACATATCGGAACTGGCAGAACCCGCAGGCTGTTCAAAAAGACCGTCCAGCGATCCGTGAGACGTAAAACGTCAAACGTGAAACGTTTCGGAGCAAGAGCACTCGGCAGTCCTACGTTTCACCTTTCACGTCTTACCTTTCACGGTACTTGGGAGCGATGCGAGAACGCCGCCCGGAGAAAAGCGCGTCCCCGGGCCCTGAGGCTGTCTTGGCAGCCTCAGGGCGGGCGAGTGAGATGACCGGCTTTTTCAACAGCCTGCTAGCTCGCACCGCGGCTATCGAGCACAAAGGTCACCGGTCCGTCGTTCAGCAACTCGACCTGCATGTGCGCGGCAAAGACCCCCATTTCAACCGAAATCCCTTGCGCCCGCAATTCGGCTGCCACCGCTTCATAGAGACGCTTGGCTTCGTCCGAAGGAGCCGCCTCGTCAAAGCTCGGTCGGCGGCCATTCGCCGTCCTTCCCAGTAGGGTGAACTGGGAAACCAGCAAGACCGATCCCCCGATGTCCGCCAGCGAGCGATTCATCTTCCCCTGCTCATCGGAAAAGATCCGGAGCGTGCGAATCTTCTCGACAAGATACCGGCCATCCGACTCTCCATCGCCTTTCGCCACGCCCAGTAAGATCAGGAGACCGGATTCGATCTGGCCCACGGTCTTGCCCTCAACCTGAACCGACGCTCTGGTCACCCGCTGAATCACGGCCTTCATGGGTTAGCCCGCAATATTTATGACGGTTCGTCGCGAGACCGGCGCGCGGAGCCGTGAGGACCCGATGCATAACACGGTGAAGGGCCGAGGGGCCAGCCCGCCAGCTGAAGGCTCGTCGTAGCAGCGGATCGGCGATCGTAGCAGAAGCGCTCATGAATGATGTGGGCTAAGATCGTCTCGGTCGAAGCTCAGCCAGGGTTCCTTCGAGAGTGAGCAGTTTTCGTTTCGTGGGCAAGCCGCAGGAGAATCCTCCGAGCGACGCATCCTGCGCCACGATCCGATGGCAAGGGATCACGATCGGCATCGGATTCGCCCCCACGGCATTTCCAACGGCACGGGCGTACTGTCTACCCCCAACACGGACAGCCACCCATTGATAGGACCGAAGCTCTCCGTAGGCGACACGTCGAAGGGTCTGCCAGACCTTCCGTTGAAAACTCGTCCCTCGTGAGAGGTCGAGCGACAGATCAAAAGACCGGCGCGTTCCGGATAGATAGTCGATCAGTTGCGCCTGCGCCTCTCGTAATCGTGTAGAGGCCTGATCATTCAGCAGCTCGGCTGAACTCGTTTGCAACTCGCACAACACGGCCTGACGTGACGCCTTCGGCAACACAACAGCATCGATCCCCTTCTTCGTTTCGGAAACTCCCATCCAGCCCCATGGCGTGCGAAAGACGCAGGCCGTGAAGCGTGAGGCGTCGGGCGTGGGGTGTTTCGGTGAAGGGTGTCTCTTGCCCATTGCCTCAGGCCGCTCCTCGCTTCAGTTTCCGTCTGAGCATCCCCCATACCAGATCGAGTTCTTCTGACCGCAGCAAGGCGTGGACGCCCAGATAACCGCTCACACTCAATCCGATAGCCACAAAGAGCATGGCAGATTTCTCGATCCATTCACCGGGATGCGTCCAGACCTGTGCCGCTGCCACCCACACACAGACCACAATCAACGGCACGGATGCGATCAGCACCCGCACCGACGATCGTCCCACAGAGCGCCACTCCACGCCGCCCAATCGACGGTGCAGCACGGCGACCAAGATGCCTCCATTGACCATCGCCGCTAGAGCTGTGGCCAAGGCCAGTCCGGCCGCGCCAAGAGACGACATCAGCAGGAGCGAGAAGACGAGGTTGGCCGCAACGGCGATGGCCGCAGAGATGGCGGGCATGCGCGTGTCTTGCAGTGAATAGAAGGCCGAGACAATGATGCGGACGCCTCCGAAGGCCCAGAGGCCGACGGAATAACAGAGCACCGCCAGTGCGGTCTCAGCCGTATCGTGCGCCGTAAAGGTCCCGTGCTCAAAGAACAGATGGACGATCGGCTGACGCAAGAGGATCAAGCCCAGCATAGCCGGTAGTATGATAAAGAGGATCATGCGAAGGCCGAATCCCAACGTCGTCCGCAATTCATCCAACGCCCCGCGCGAGGCCTGCGCCGAGAGTGTCGGCAAAATGGCCGTGGCCAACGCCACACCAAAAATCCCGAGCGGAAACTGAATCAACCGCATGCCGTAGAAGAGATAGGTCGGCCCACCCGCAAAGAAGGAGGCGAGGATCGTGCTCACGGTAATGTTGATCTGCGTCACGGAGAGACCGAGGAGGGACGGCACCATCAGTGCGCCGATCCGCCGCACGCCGGGATGGCTTGGGTCGAACCGGAATCCGAACAACATGCCGCGCAGACGCAAGCCGGGCAACTGCATAACAAACTGCGCCGCGCCTCCCGCCACAACCCCGATGGCCACGCCGAGGATCGGCTCCGACATCACCGGCGATAAAAAGAGCGCGCAGCCGATGATAAAAATATTAAAAAACACCGGCGAGAACGCAGGAGCCGCGAAGGCGCGCATGGAATTCAGGATACCCATCGCCAGCGCGGCCAGGCTGATAAAGATCAGATAGGGGAACATCATCCGCGTGAGCAGCGTGGTCATACCCAGCTTCGATGGATCGTCATGAAACCCCGGCGCCAGGAGCCAGACGATCCCGGACGCGGCGAGAATTCCCACGATCGTGATACCGGTCACGATCGTGAGCAGCGTCGTGAAAACTGCGCTCGCCAGTTCCCAGGCGTCTCGCTTCGATCTGAGCGTCTGATATTCCGTGAAGACCGGAATGAAGGCGGAAGACATCGACCCTTCCGCAAATAACTCACGAAGCAAATTGGGGACACGATACGCCACGAAGAAGGCATCTGCCACAGGCGTCGCCCCAAAAAGGGTCGCCAACACCATGTCGCGGATGAACCCGAGGATGCGACTGGAGAAGGTGGCCACGCCGATCAAACCGGCCGCTTTGACCACCGAGCGAGTCTCATCCTGCGCATTCGTTGGAACTGGGGACACTACCGTGGGGTCTGGCATGAATCGAGATTCTAGCGGAACGACGCCGAGCAGTCTATCAAGCCGACGATTATGGCTCCTGAATCAACGTATCCGGCAGCTCGTTGGGATTGTCGCCGGAACCGGCAGGACTGACCTGCGCGAGGAGGGCCCCGGACTTCGCAATCGCCGCACAGATGGCGTCGGTCGCTTGTCCGGTTCGAATGCCGTCGAGGATGCCGTTGACCAGTCCGTCCCATGTGCCGGTGGGAACGCGATCGTTGATGCTTTTGTCCGCCAATATGTGCACGCGTCGCTCCAGCAACGAAACGAGAATCAGGATACCCGTACGCCCTTTTGTATTGTGCAACCCGTGCTTGTAGAACGCCTGCTCCGCACGCAGGGTCACTTTATGCGCCATACGCTCGCGTGACGTGACGAGGCGGATGACCCTCGGAACCCTGCCAAGCCATTGCCCGAGTCCATACGCCGCGACGACCGCCAACAACAGCACGCCGGCGTTGCCGGCGTGCCACCCCCACGGCAGCCAGTAGATCTCTATCGTCAGAAGGAGGGCCAGCACGAGCAAGGCAAGCATGAGCCCCGTTCGATAGCCGGCTTCGCGGTACAGCGCCGAGGCCGGGACGATCATCGGTACAATCTCGCCCTTCGTGACTCGCTCGGCTTGTTGGACTGCTTGTCTGATCCGTTCACGTTCTGCGTCGGTAAAGGGCTTCATCTACCAACCTCCCGAGGCACCGCCGCCGCCAAAGTTACCGCCGCCGCCGCTGAATCCGCCACCACCTCCGCCAAATGAGCCACCGCCGAATCCGCCGCCCGGTCCTGTCATGAAACCCTCTCCCCACCCTCTACTCTGGCCTCGGCCGCGATTCGCTTGCAGGATGAGCCACAGCAAGAAGGCCGTCACCCCGGCTGCCGCGAGACCCAACCCCACACTCGCGAACTGCGCGACGAAAAAAGCGAGCAGGCTCCCAAGCAAGGCACGGGTGCCATGAAGTCCATGGCTCAACACAATGCCGGCCAAGGTCCCGACGACGATCCCAATAATCACATACTGAAACGCGTTCGGCTCCTGGCCGGAGCGAGCATGACCCGAAGGCACCTCGTCTGCCTTGTAGGTGCCTTCAATAGTATCGAGGATGGCCCGGACTCCAGCGGCGATGCCGCCCGGCAGATCTCCGCTTCGAAACCGTGGCACAATCTCCTGGCGGATGATGTGGGCGGAACGGAGGTCCGTCAAGGTGCCTTCGAGGCCGTAACCCACTTCGATACGGACTTTTCGTTCGCGCAGGGCGATGAGCAGCAACACGCCATTGTCAGTCCCCTTCTGGCCAATCTTCCAAGTCGTACCGACGCGATGAGAGAAGGATTCGAGCGGTTCGCCATCGAGTGACGGCAGAATTAGAACGGCAACTTGATTACTGGTTTTCGTCTCGTGGGCTTCGAGATCACGGGTGAGTGAGGCGGCGACATCCGCTGGCAGCACGTGCGCAAGGTCCACGACGCGGCCTGTGAGCGGCGGCACATCGAGCGGCCAGGACGAGGCCGTAATGAGCATTACCCCGAGAAAGACCATGAGCCGTGCCGGCTCTCGCCAGACACGGCTCATGCTGATTGCATCCATCGTAACTCTGGGTTCAGTTGAACTTCACCTCTGGCGGCTTGGCCACAGCCTTTTCATCCGCCACGGTAAAGTTCGGCTTCTCTTCCATATGGAGGAGGAACTTCGCCGTCAGGTTCGTGGGGAAAAAACGAACGCCCTTGTTATACTCCGCCACCTTCTCGATGTAGCGCTTGCGCGCGACGGCAATGCGATTCTCTGTTCCTTCGAGTTGACTCTGGAGATCACGGAAGTTCTGGTCGGCTTTTAGATTAGGATAATTCTCTGCAATAGCGATGAGGCGGCTTAACGCCGACGTGAGACCAGCCTGCGCCTTTTGGAATTGTTCGAAGGCGGCCGGATCTTTCAACGTTTCAGGCGTCACGTGAATCCCCGTGGCTTGCGCACGCGCCTGCACCACCTCTTCGAACGTATCCTTCTCATGCGCGGCATAGCCTTTGACAGTGGCAACCAGGTTCGGGATCAGATCGGCTCGCCGCTGGTACTGATTGACCACTTCGCTCCACGCGGCTTTGCTGTCTTCGTCTAATCCTTGGAGATCGTTGTAGCCACACCCTGTGAGCCCTACGAACAGAACTGCGATGGCGATGGTGGCGGATACCGAGATGCGACTGCCCATGGTGGTCCTCCTTCGACCTGCGCGAGCCGGTCTATAGCGCAGGATGTTGCTCATGCTATCATGAGGATAAGCATTATGATACGGAGGCAAGGCCGTCCGATGTCCCTTGAACCCTCTTCACATTTGCCCGGCGGGTTTCAGATCACGCACCGCACCCTCGGCATCTACCAGGGGAGTGCAATTGAGCTGGCGTTTTGGTATCCCTCATCCGGGATGCCGGAATATGGGCTCTGCCGGTTCGCCACGAAGGAGAAGGCTGAATCGTATCGTACATATCTCTGTTCCCCTGCCTGCCCAGAGCCGCTCGATGAGAAGGACCTCACCATTGAACCCTATGACCTCACTGCGCACGAGGACCTGATCAATAACCATCCACTTCATTCTGCCTGGGAAACTCCGACCTAGCCCGCCAACGCCACAGACCGTGAAGCGTGAAACGTATCTCGAAGATCACCGTATCTCGTGAAGCGTATTTCATATCTCGTTTCAGATCAGACCCACCGAACGGACGAACGACGAGATACGAGCGACGCTTCACGAACGGCGGGGGAAGGGATTCGCCTGGCTGCTCAGGCAGCGACACCGACTTTACCTGAGGATTTGTCCGGCTGATCCAGTGCCTGAGCTTGGATGAAAGAAAGCAGGCGTTTGTTCTCTTGGGCGGCTCGAAGGAACTTGAAGGCGATGCCGCGAGCACTCACAGAACGGACCATCGCGGCCACTTCAAGAGGGAGCTCGCCTTCACCAAGCGACAATTCCAGATAGAAGATGTCGTCCGTATGGACCTGGGTCTCGCTCTTGATGATACAGCCGCCCATCGAGAGATCGAGCACCGTTCCCTCACCCCGAACCTTGCCCCCGGAGAATGAGAGAAAGAGCCGCACGGGAATCCGGAGGTGTTCACGGCGATCGATCGGATGCGTGGGATCATCCAGCCAAAGACGGGATGCCAGAAAGCGGTGACTGCACGATGGGCAGCGAAATGGCGCCACGAAGAGGAAGGAGGCGAGGTGCTCGCGTGGCGATTGCGGGTGCGACCGCAAGAGGCCGTCCTTCCGGCACCGCGGACAGCTCAGGATCCGGCTCATGTCATCTGCTCCTTCTAGCAGGCTGCGGAAAAACTCTGTTGGTTTGCCTGGTTCATCCGGTCTATCTGGTTGGTTTAGTTCATGAGTTGGTCTGGTTCAACCAAATAGACCAGACAGACCGAACAGACCAAATGAACAAGACAGGCTGGCGGACTTTCTCAGCATCTTGCTAGTTCCCATGCTTGGACGTGCCGACAAGCCAGGTCCTCTCTTGTCCACGGATAGATGATCTCCCCCTATCTGTCAAGAAAACGAAGGTTCCGTACGGAAGCCGCGGTGAGAGAAACGAGATAATCAGCGGCAAACCTCGCCGTCTGCACGGAGACTTGCGGACTCCGCTCGACCGGCGAGCAATCCCGTCGCCCAGGCCTATTGAAATTTGAAACCACCGATCCGGCCAGCGAGCCAGCTAGATAGAGACCAGGCACGACTACGGATTCAATCGTTCTGAAATTGGTCTCTTCTATGGAACGCCTTCAGCAGTGACTTCGGCATAGTTCCACCCCCGATCACACTCGACTGAAAACCGAAACTTGGTCAGCGCACTTAGCAGACAATCCCGCTCTCCTCTCAGAGCCTATAACCACATTGTTATGTCGGGAAGGCAGACCTCGGCATTGCGGACAAGGAACACACGATTTCGAGATCGTCGAATCTGGCTGGATGTGTCCGACAAGAAATATGGCGGTCGTTGGCGGGACCGATCGGGCCTTACCGCCTCACATCGACAACAAGGCAAGACTCCTTTACCTGGAAGCCGGTGGGCGCGACACACGTGGAGTGATCCGCCTGACTTGCGGCTCAAACTGATCGGAAGCGTTCACCCCGGCGATAATCGGATCAAGGACCATGACACAATTCCGCCCACCTTCCTTGGCGGCATAGAGAGCCTTGTCCGCTTGATCGATCAGCTCCAAAGGCGTCCGCGCTCCAAACGCCGTAGATGACACGCCACAACTCACTGTGATCACCAGGCGGGATGCCGCTCGAACCCTGTCCCCAGCCTCTGTTTCGACACGAACCCGAAGACGTTCCGCCAGATTCGAGGCTTCTGTCAGTGAGGTGCGCGGAAACATCAAACAGAATTCCTCTCCCCCATAGCGGCCGACGGCGTCCGTCAATCGCAGCCCGGCGCTCAGGCCGCTGGCTACCGCTTGGATGGCTTGATCCCCCACCGCATGTCCAAATTGGTCATTAATGCGTTTAAAGTGGTCGATGTCCACCATCAGGCAGCACAGTTCGGTGTCATATTCGCGACTCTCGGTAAAAATCTTCTCAAATTGCGCATAGAAGGCACGGCGGTTGAAGCATCCGGTGAGGGGATCTCGCGACGCGAGACGCTCCAGTTCGATGTTTTGTCGCAAAATTTTCGCTTGAGCCGCCTCAAGATCCGCCACGGTTCGCACCAAGGCCATATTGGTTTGCGTAAGTTGCTCGTTCGCACACTGGAGCTCTGTCGTCCGTTCGTCGACCTGTCTGCTCAATTTATCCAGTTGTCCTGCCACCTCATGTGCAAGATCCCATTTTCGACAGAGTGCGGTGGCAAGCTGCAACACTTCAATGCCGTTAAACGGTTTCTGGAGGATCAACAATTTGTCGTTTTGGCCGACACGTTCTTTGATTTCGCTCCACGGCTGGTCGGAGTAAGCTGTACAGATGACCACCTGAAGCCCTGCGTCCTCCTTCCAGAGATGTTCGATGGTTTCCAGGCCGTCCCATCCTGGCGGCATCCTCATATCAACAAACGCCACCGCATAAGGCCGGCCTTCATTCCGTGCCAGCTGCACCAAGGTGAGAGCGGCTTGCCCCTGATCGGCACAGTCCAGTTCGAACCGTTCGAGCGCCCGCAAGGGCGAGGAATCGCCGAACAACGCAGCCCGTGCTTGATCGAAACTCTCCTCCCCGTCTTTCGCTTGTAGGATTTTGCGAAAGTCCTCGTGGATAGCCTGGTTGTCGTCGATCACCAGGATCCGAAGGTTTTGATTATTGGTATCCAAAGTCATTCATGTCCTTCTGCCCGCACCGATGAATAGCCGTCGTCATTGACGACCTTCCGCCCGAGTTTCTTGTTTCCGACCAGCCATGAACTCGTGCATGTCGTTGTGGA
>Ga0209108_10000243_pt1 | contig 29636 bp, 21 predicted proteins | sample Rifsed10ft1_FD_184003 | JGI IMG/M metagenome (GOLD analysis project Ga0209108, IMG submission 184003) | Soil microbial communities from Rifle, Colorado, USA - sediment 10ft 1 (version 2) | ecosystem: Environmental > Terrestrial > Deep subsurface > Rock core/Sediment | place: Rifle, Colorado...
CCCGCCAGTTCGGCAAGCCGGCCGTCGTCGGTGTGGCGGCGCTCGATATCGACCTCGAGGCGCGCAGAATGTCGGTCCACGGGCGCACCTTCAAGGAGGGAGACTGGATCTCCATCGACGGCGGCACGGGGGATGTCTACGCCGGCCAGCTGACGACGATCCTGCCCGACGTGACCGACCCCTTCCTGATCAAATTGCTCGGCTGGGCCGACGATTTCCGCCGCCTCGAAGTGTGGGCCAACGCCGACTACCCGCGCGACGCCGAGCGGGCGCGCCGCTTCGGCGCCCAGGGCATCGGGCTGTGCCGTACCGAGCACATGTTCTTCGAGCAGACCCGGCTGCCGTTCGTGCAGCAGATGATCCTGGCCAAAGACCCGGAGGAACGCAACCGGGCGCTGGCGGCCCTGCTGCCGTTCCAGCGTTCAGATTTCGACGGCTTGTTCCGCGCCATGGACGGGCTGCCGGTCATCATCCGCCTGATCGACCCGCCGATGCACGAGTTCCTGCCGTCGCACGACAGCCTGCTGCAGGAGACGACCGAACTGCGCATCACCCGCAAAGACCCTAAAGGCCTGCGCGAGAAGGAAAGCATGCTGGCGGCGGTCGAGTCGATGCGGGAGGCCAACCCGATGCTCGGGTTGCGCGGCGTGCGGCTGGGGATCCACATCCCCGAGCTGACCATCATGCAGGTGCGCGCCATCTTCGAGGCGGCTTGCACCTGCGCCAAGGACAAGGTCGACGTCCATCCCGAGGTCATGATCCCGTTGACGTCGCACGTCAACGAGCTCAAGGTGCAGCGGCAGGCGCTCGAGGCCGAGGCGCGCAAGGTGATGCAGGAGCAGGGCATCGAGATCGACTACAAGTTCGGCACGATGATCGAGATCCCGCGCGCGGCGCTGACGGCCGATGAGATCGCCCGCTACGCCGAGTTCTTCTCCTTCGGCACTAACGACCTGACCCAGACGACCTTCGGCATCTCGCGCGACGACGCCGAGTCCGGTTTCCTGATGGAATACCTGGAGAAGGAGATCCTGCCGGAGAATCCGTTCGCCAGCATCGATGAGCGCGGCGTCGGCAAGCTGATGGAGATGGCCGTCAGGGCCGGGCGCAAGGCGCGCAAAGGACTCGAAGTCGGCATTTGCGGTGAGCACGGGGGCGATCCCAAGTCGGTTTGGTTCTGTCACAAGATCGGGCTGAACTACGTGTCGTGCTCCCCGTTCCGGGTGCCGATCGCCCGCCTGGCGGCGGCGCAAGCGGCGCTGGCGGATAAAAAGAAGTAGGCCCGGCCTCCTTCGAGGATTCCGGGCGACCCTCGGGATTACTACGCAAGAGCAAAAGGGCGCCGGCCATCCGGCGCCCCTCGTTCCTCCTCACTTGCGTAGGGGCACGGCATGCCGTACCCCTACGCGAGACCCAATTCACTCCCGAATGAAGCGCGACAGGTCGGGGAAGATCAGCGTCTGGCGTTCACCGCGGGCGAGCGTGGCCTTGTTGGCCGCCTCGAAATTGCTGTGGACCTCGCGCATCGCCCGCAGCTGCCAGGCCGGAGGGTCCTGGGTGAAGACGACCAGAGCCACGGTGTACTTGCCGGGGATGAGCAGATACGACGATCCGTCTTCAGCCTGCATCCCGAGCATGCGGCCGGGCTGTGCCTGAGGGCCGTCGGGCCCGAAGGTGGCCAGCAGCCGGAAAGCCTGCTCCGCCGCCGGAGGGAGCTCGCCCTGCGAGTAGATGCGCGCTCGGCTGCGCATGTCGTACAGCGTAAAGCTGCGCAGGACGGCTTCGTTGAGCTGCAGCAGGAACGAAGTCTTGCCCTCCTCGAGAACGACCCGCCAGCGATCGCTGTCGGGATGGGCACGTTGCAGACGGACGGCCACCTGGCGCTGGTCGAGGTAGTGCTTGCGAATGGCCCGGTACTGCGAGGCGTTGACCCGCCCCTGCTGCCGGTCCGTTTCCAACCGCTCGATCTTGCTATCCAGCGTCACCAACATGTCCCGCAGCTCGGGGGACACATCGCCGGGAAGGTCCGGCACGGTTTCCCACTCCAGCGGGTTGGCCGGTTCGATCTCGTGGACCGCGCTGGGCGCCGGGGGAGCCTCTTCTACGAACGGCGGCACCGGATTCTGGTTGAGCGCCGTCAGTCGGTTTTCTTGTTCCCGCAGAAGCTCACGTACCGCCCGCAACTGGCCGCCGCTGATCGACCCATCGCAGAAGGCCACCGCCGCCGAGAGCAGCCGGGTGCGCGAGCGCTCGAGCTGCTCTTCCGACTCGCGCACCTGGGCCTCCCAATTGAGGCGCTCCTGGCGCGGGTCGCTCAGGCTCCCCGTCTTTCGCTCCCGTACCGAGACGCGAGGATCGACGGCGCCCTCCGGACGGTTGCTCATACAGCCATGATACGACCGGGGTGGGAGGCTGCGAGAGGACGAGAGTACCACCGGCCGGAGGAACGAGAAGCCGCCAGTCGCAAGCGGGCCCGAGGGCGGTGTGTGAACCTAGGAACGATCCCCGTTCGAGACGCCGGGCGTGGTAGTCCTGGCCGAAGGCGGATGGCGGAGTCGAGCCTCCGCAGGCTTTGGTATACTCCCGCCCCGCTGCGCAGCGACGGCAGGAGGCGCGGAGCAAACATGCGTTTTCATCGAATGAAGTGGATAGGTGCGGTCCTGATCCTGAGTCTGTTGGCTGGATGCCGAGGCGCCTCCGGAACGCCGACCCTTTCCAGCGACGACGTCCTGCGCACGGCGCAGGCGATCGCCGAGCAGACCCGTAGCGCCCCGACCGACACCGCCACTCCGGTGCCGGAGACCGCCACGCCGACCATCCCTCCGCCCACCGCGACTCCCAGCGAAACCGCCACACCCAATTTCGCCGCCGCGACGGCGAAGTACAACGTATCGGTCCGCAGCGGTCCGGGGGAAGAGTACCAGATCGTCGATCTGTTTCTACAGGGACAGGCGGCGCAGATCATCGGCCGCTACGACGACTCGCCGATTGGAACCTGGTACCTCGTCACCCGAATCGGGCAGGGGATCAACGGCTGGGTGTGGTCGGGGGCCGTCGACGTCTCCGGCGACCTGGCCGGTGTGCCGGTGTTGGAAGCGCCCCCGACGCCGGGACCCGGCGAAGAGGCCACTCCCACACCCTGATCACCCTCCCAGGTGCGCGGGTCTCGCCAGCCCGCAGGGGATCGAAGGGTACCCTCGTTCCCCTGCGAAGCGGATTGGAAAATCAGGCTCCGTGTGGCGTTCCACCACCCCTATGGGCATTGTCCTCGGCTGGCCGCGTTGGCGGGGGCGTCTCCTCGTTCAATGGGCGCCTTCCTCCCCGAATCGGATGCCCTGAGCCAACGGCAACTCGTGGGACCAGTTGATGGTGTTGGTCTGGCGCCGCATGTATTGCTTCCAGGCGTCCGACCCTGACTCGCGCCCGCCGCCGGTCTCCTTCTCTCCTCCGAAGGCCCCGCCGATCTCGGCTCCGGAAGTCCCGATATTGACATTGGCAATCCCGCAATCCGACCCGCCGGTCGAAAGGAAGCGCTCGACGGTGCGCATACTCTCGCTGAAGATAGCGCTCGAGAGCCCCTGCGGCACGTCGTTGTGCAGGCGAATCGCTTCGTCGAGATCGTCGTACTCGAGCAAATACAGGATCGGGGCGAAGGTCTCCCGGCGGACGATGTCGGTCTGGGCCGGCATGTGGACGATGGTCGGCTCGACGAAGTTCGGTCCGATTTCCGAAAGGGCCTTGCCGCCGGTAAGAATGCGACCCCCATCGGCCAGCCCCTGCTGAAGGGCATCGAGCATTTCTTCCACCGAAGTCCCGGCGACCAATGGCCCCATCAGCGTGGCCGGATCGAGCGGATTACCGATGCGCACCTGCTGATAAGCCGCCACCAGGCGGCGGGAGAGCTCGGGCAGAACGGCGCGCTGCGCGATGATACGTCGCGTCGTCGTGCAGCGCTGGCCGGCGGTGCCGACGGCGCCGAAGAGGATGGCGCGCACCGCCAGGTCGAGGTCGGCGTCTTCGGCGACGATGATGGCGTTGTTGCCGCCGAGCTCGAGGATCGTCCGCCCAAAGCGACCGGCGACGGTCTCGGCCACACGCTGGCCGACCTGCGTCGAGCCGGTGAACGAGATGAGCGGCAGACGCCGATCGGCGAGCATGCGGTCCCCGATCTGACGGCCGGTTCCGATGACCAGATTGAAGAGACCCCGCCGGCCGTGGTCGGCCGAGACCCGGTTGGCCAGGTGCGTCGCGGCGATCGCCGCCAGCGGTGTGTACGAAGACGGCTTCCACACCACAGGATCGCCGCACGCCAGGGCGATGGCGGCGTTCCACGACCACACCGCCACGGGGAAGTTGAAGGCGGTGATCACACCGACCGGCCCGAGTGGATGCCACTGCTCGTACATGCGGTGCTGATGGCGTTCCGAGTGCATCGTCAGGCCGTAGAGCTGGCGCGAGAGTCCGACGGCAAAGTCGAAGATGTCGATCATCTCCTGTACTTCGCCGTGACCCTCGGCCCGGATCTTCCCCATTTCCAGACTCACCAGCTCGCCCAGGGGCTCCTTGAACTCGCGAAGCAGACTGCCGAAATCGCGCAGGAGCTGGCCGCGCGCGGGCGCGGGGGTCTCTCGCCACTCGGAAAAGCTTCCGACGGCGGCCGCCAGGACGCCGTCGTACGCCTCGGGCGTCGCCTGGCGGATGGAAGCAAGTGGCTGACCAGTGGCCGGGTCGTACGAGACGAGCTCGGTCCCACCGGGGTCGTCGATCCAGGCCTCCGGGCCGGAGCACGCGCCGGGGTTGAGCGCCTTGATCTGTAGTTTCTCCAGCAGGGCTTTCATCCTTCCCTCCCTGGGGTGAGTACGCCAATCTTACTTTCTCTCGCTGGAGGGAGTCTCGGTTTCTTGCGCCCGCTCCGGGTCGCCTGCGCGGGCACTGCGCCGCAAGGCCCTTCCCACCCGAGGTCCCACCGGGGAGCGCGCCTCGGGGATTCCTCGCCCCGCGACGCGGAGCTCGGAATGACATGAAGAGAGAAGCCCCTCTGCAATGTCGTTCCGAGCGAGCCCCGAGCCCCAGGCAAAGGTGCGGGAAAGGAATCCCCAAAGGGCTCCTTTCGCTCACGTGCGATATTGTCCTGAGCAAACACGAAGGATTATCTCTCCGCCACCTGACCCTGCAACAGGCGCGTCAACGAGCGCGTCGCCAGCAGGTCGGACGAGACGATGCCGACGACCCGCCCGCCATCGACGACCGGCAGGGCGCTGTATTCGTGGTGCTCCAGCCGGCGCAGGATTTCCAGCAGGCTGTCTCCGGGGGCGGCGGTGACGACCTGGCGGGTCATGATCGCTTCGATGGGTGTGTTGGGCGGGGTTCCAGCGGCCGTGGCGCGCACGAAATCCCATTCGGTGATTACCCCGGCCAGCGACTGGGACCGGTCGACGACGGCCATAAGCGGACAGCCGCATTCGACGAGGGCGGCGGCGGCCTGCTGCAGGGGCGTGGAGGCCTCCGCCAGGGTGATCTCGCTCATGATGTCGGCGGCGGTCCGCTCACTCTCCCCGGCGGCAATGCGGCGAACGCTGATGCGTTCGGCGGCTTCATAGGGGAGCCGGTCGGCGTCCTCGAGCAGCAGATCGATCAGCTCGCGCATGTTGCGACGGATGACTTCTTCGCGGTAGGCCTCGCCGGCCAGGCGCCGCTGTTCGGCTAACGCTTGCAGGGCGTCCGAATGCGCCTGAAGCCAGGCCGCTACCTGCTGGCGGTCTCCCAGAATTTCCTCCGGAAGGCGAAGACCGTCGGGGGTTCGGATGATGTGCTCCTGGGCGGCGAAGATCACTCCGCCGGAATTCACCAGGTAGTCGGTGGCGATCAATGTGCCGCGCTGCCGGTAGATGGCGCGTTCCATCCGGGCGCGAGCCTGACGGCGGGCGGGGTCGGGGGAGTAGGTGTTGGCGCCCTCGACAATGACGGACCACTGGCCGGCGCGGTCGACCGTCATCGAAGGGTTCGAAGCGGGATCGACGTCGAGGTAGTTGGGGACCGGCGCGGCCGGGATGAGACAGAAGGCGGACTCGCGCAACAGGTCGTTGGGGTCGGTGGAGAGCTTGAGCCCGGGCGCGGCCGAGTCGACATCCAGCAGGGGTCGGCCGTACGCCATCGTCACCAGCCCGCGCTTCTTCCACAGGTCGAAGAGCTCGGGGGCCGGCAGGCCGGCGGCCGAGAAGAGGTAGCCCTGGGCGTCGCTGGCGCCGACCAGGCGGGCGCCCGGTACCCGTTCCTGGAGGAGGCGGGCGGCATGCGCGCCGACGGCGCCGAAACCCTGGATCAGCACCGTCACCTCTTCCGCGGCCGGGACGTGCAGCCCGCTGAAGGATGGATGCTGCGCCAGGCGCGGCATTTCCTCGAGCAAGGCCTGCAAGGCGATGATGCAGCCGCCGCCGGCCGCGCCGAGTTCGTCGATGCGGTTGCCGCCCATGTCGGCCGGCTTCGAGACGGCGCTGTCCAGGCCGTTCTCGATGGCGACCGTCCGCATGTCTTCGTCGTTGGTCCCGACGTCCGGGCCGGGCAGGTAGATGGTTCGAAAGCGGCGGATCAGACGGGCGAAACCGGTCACGACCGCCCGGTGCTCTTCGGCGGGAAGGCGCGGGGAGGCGACGATCCCGGACTTACCGCCGCCAAAAGGAAGCTGGGCGGCGGCGTTCTTGAGCGTCATCCCGCGCGCCAGGTTGTGCACCGCCGCCGGGGTCAGATCGGGGAGCATACGAATGCCGCCCATCGAAGGCCGTCCCATCGCCAGATTGTCGACGACCAGGTAGCCGCCGATCTCGAGCGGTGACTCCTCGTCCCACAGGCATGCCACCAGGAACGGGCCGAGGGCGTCGACGGTGATCCCCAGGCGGGCGAGGCGCTCGATATCCAACGGCCCGAACTCGATCGAGGCCAGGCCCCCCTCACGGCGCAGGCGTCGATCCCACGTCCGTTCCGGAAGGCGATCGCGGAGGAACGCTTCCATGGCCTTGGGGATCATTCAGACCTCCTAGGAGAGTTCCACGACGCGGCAGACGATTTGGGGGCCGGCAGGGAAGTTGCCTTCGGCCTCACCCCGTTCGGGCCGCCGCAAGTGCGGGTGTCGCGAGGGCCGGGGGTGAGGGTTACGGGGGTCGGCATCTTCTTGATCGGATGGCGAGAACGCCAGGCACAACCCGTCACCGATGCAACCGGGTCGCGGCGACGAACGTCAACCCGGCTTCGGTCAGCGCCCGGGCGGTGCGGTTGGTCGAATCGACCTTGTCGAGGAAGTTCTGGTGAAGGTGATCCCAATCGCCGGAGGCGATGACCTCTTGCTTCTCGCGAAAGTAGTCCAGGATGTCCGACGGATGCGGGCGGGTGGGCTCGATCTCCACTTCGCCGCCCTCATGCTTGGCCGAGATGTTGGGAACCCGCCCGGCGATCTCCACCAGCTCGGCGCGCCGGTTGTAGGGCTGCCGGACGATGTTCTTCCAGGTCTCGGTGATGTGGTGCTCGAAGCGCACGACCGACTCGAAACCCAGCGCCCGACGAAAGGCGTTCGCCCGTTCGAGGGTCCCATTGTCGATGGAGTTGCTCCAGTTGAAGCCGATCAGAGGCGAGGAGCCGTCGTCGCGCGAAAAGAGCTTGGCGCCCAGCAGCGTCCACAAGGCGGCGTAGGGATTGTCGTTCCCGACGAAGACCGAGATCTTGAACTCGATGTCGACGCCCAACCGGTGGAGCATGTAGCCGAGCAGGATGGTCCCTGAATTGACGTTGAGCACCTGACGGACACCGTAGTTCGTGTAGTAATACAGATACTCGTCGAGCCACTGGAGTGCGTGCTCATTCGGCTGGCCGACGCCGCCGAAGTAGCCGGTGATCGTCTCGGGTCCGCCGAGGTGGACGTTCGAGCCGTCGGTGCCGCGCGTGTCGAGAGTCTCGACGATGCTGGCGCCGATGATCTGCACCCCGGCGGCGAAGGCCGCCAGGTCGCCGTCGGCTTCCTGCTCCTTCATCCGGCGCACGCGGATGAAGCGGCCGGGAACCAGCGACCGGTCGGCGACGGCCCGGCGGGCGCAGTCGATCAACCACGGGAAGTACTGCGCCGCGCTGACTTCCAGGGTTACCGCCGAGGCCTCGTTGAACCGTTGGTGGGCGGCGCCGTCGCCCAAGACCTGACGGCGGTAGTCGCCGAGGGTGACGAAGGCGCCGCGGTCGCGCTGCTTCTCGAGCCAAACCAGATCGGCGGCGTACTCCGGGGTGTGAGCTCGCACGCGTTTGAGCAGCGCCTCCAGCGAGCCGGCGTCCTCCGCCTTGCGGTTGATCTCCTCCGGCGTGCCGTATTTCGCCACCACCGCCAGGAATTCGTCGACGACCTGGGAGTCGGGGGTGAGCAACAGGCTGTTCAGAGCCTCCAGCCGTTGGGCCGGAATGGCCAAGCGGGATCGTAGATCGGTTGTCACTTGGTTCTCCTTCCTTACCCTCCCTGAGCGGAGCGGTCACGAAGCGACTGCGCCGCTCAGCGAGGGGAATGAACACTGGCGGCCAATCCCCTCCGCGATGCGATGCGCGATGGCCACCTCGGCGCGTTTCTGAGATTCGAGTTCCCCGGCAGGGCCATGACGATCACCCGAGCAAGTCGAGCAATTCGGTGTACTCGTCGTCGCCCATGCCGAACCAATTCTCGGGCTGCGGGAAGGAACGATCGGATACTTCTTTGACGTACTGCTGCAGTCCGCCCAGAATGACCTTGCCCGCCTCGCCGAAGACCTTGGCCATCCGCGGCCTGAAGCGCGGGTACAGGCCGAACATATCGTGGTAGATCAGCAGCTGGCCATGGGCGTGCGGCCCGGAGCCCAGGCTGATGATCAGACAGTGTTCGGCGCGCTCGGTGATCAGCCGGCAGACGCGGTCGGGGACCATCTCGAGCAGAACGCCGAAAGCGCCGGCCTGCTCGAGAGCCTTGGCGTCGTCGATGATCTTCTTGGCTTGCAGCGCACCCTTGCCTTGCACGCGGAAGCCGCCCAGGGCGCTGACGCTCTGCGGGGTCAGCCCCAGGTGGCCCATGGCGGGAATCCCGGCGGCGACGATGCCGGCCATCCGGTCGGCCATCTCGATCCCGCCTTCGAGTTTGATTGCGTCGCAAGCGGCTTCGGCCATGAAGCGTCCGGCGTTGCGAATGGCCGATTCGACGCTGGCCTGGTAACTCATGTACGGCATGTCTCCGATCAGCCAGGCGTTGGGCGTCCCGCGCCGCACTGCCTGCGAATGGCGGATCATGTCTTCCATCGTGACCGGCAAGGTCGATTCGTATCCCAGCATCGTCATCCCGAGGCTGTCGCCCACCAGGACGATGTCGATCCCGGCCTGTTCCTGAAAGGTGGCCGTCGGGAAGTCGTAGCAGGTCAGCATCGTGATCGGCTGTCCAGCCGCGAGCTTCTGGAAGAGGAGTGGGAGGGAGACTCTCTTGCGCTCGGTCATTGTCCGACCTCCATTGGCTGGCGCGGTTTCTCCGCCGGTCGCCCGGCGGCATGATCGAGGGTAGAAGGCTCAAGGGTCGGAGGCAAGTGCTTTCCGTCAGCGGGTGGATGGAAGGTTAGGGGGTGAGGCGGGCGCCAAGGGGGCACTAGGCCGGCTGCCGCACCCAGACGACCTGTGTGCCAGGCCGGCCGCCGAGCAGCGCCGACCGGAGCTGTCCGGGCTCCTCGCCGGAGAAGACGCGGATTTCGACGGATGGGTCCGCCCGGGCCCAGTCCAGCGCGCTGCGGACTTTATCGGCCATGCCGCCGGTCACATCGACGGCCGCCGATGCTCCGACGCGCTTCTCGGCCAGGTCGAGTTGGGAGACCTCCGGGAGCAGGTCGGCATTGGCGGGGAAGTCGGAGAAGACACCGGCATCGGCCCCGGCCAGGAGGATGCGGCGAGGGTGAAGCCGCGGCGCCAGCCAGGTGAAGACGCGCTCGGTCGACAGGATGCAGGCCCCCTGGGCGGAGTCGAAGGCGACGTCCCCCTGCACGAGCGGGATCAGCCCCGCCTCGAGGGCGCGCTGGACCGGGAGGTCCGCCAACTCGGTGACCTGCCCCCCGCGCGCCAGCGAAGAGGCCGAGGGGGGGAAGGAGATTACCGGCACTCCGGCGTCGCTGAGCGCGTCGACGACGATCCGGTTCAGCCGATTGGCCGCCCGCCAAACGTCGACGAAACCGAGCCACTGCTCGGGCGTGGAGGCGCCATGCTGCGTTGCGTGGCGGGCGGCGGCGGCGTGCCCGAACGAACCCGAGCCGTGGCCGATGAGCAGGCGCAGCGACGCATCCGACCGGCGGGCGTCGGCGATCTCCTGGGCGAGACGGTGCAGCACATCGAGGCGCGGCGTTTCGGCGTGGGCCTTGTCGGTGATGAGCGACCCGCCCAGCTTGAGGAAGATCACGGACCGACCTCTGTCTGAAGGACGGCGACGGCGCCTGCCTGCCGCAGGGCCTCGGCCACGGGCTGGCGCCGCTCGGCGGCGACCAGGGCGATCATGTTGCCGCCCATCCCGCCCCCCGACATTTTCGCGCCGAGCGCGCCGGCGGCGTCGGCTGCCTCGACCAGGCGATCCAGTTCCTTCGAGGACACGTCGAGCCTCTTCAGCAAAGCGTGATTGCGCCGGAGGTCGGCGCCAAGCCGAGCGACATCCCCCAGCACGAGGGCCTGTCGCGCATCCAGGACGAGGCCGGCGATGCCGTCGAAGGCAGTCTCCAGCGCCGCGGGATCCGCCTGCCACCGCCGCCGGACCTTCCCCACGGCCTCGGCCGTGGGCGCGGTGATGCCGGTGTCCCCGATCAGGAAATGGAACTTGCCGCCGATGGACAGCGGCTCCGGGGACTCGCCGCGCCGGAAAAAGACGGGCCGGTCGAAGGCGACGACGGTGTTGTCGATCCCGGAAGGGGTTCCATGGTGGATGGTCTCGACGCCGAATGCCAGCGCCGAGATCCGGTCGTCACCGAGCGAGCCGCCGAAATGCTCGTTCAGCGCCCGGGCGACGGCAACCGAGACGGCGGCGCTCGAGCCCAATCCCGAAGCGACCGGGATGGAGGAGGAGATCGTCACCTGAATCGGAGGGAAGGAGGCCGCCGCCAGCGCCGCCAGGGTCGCCAGGGCGATCGCCGCCAGCGGGTGGTCGCCGGACATGTCGGCGAGCCAGGACGACAGAGCCAGGTCGGGTGAGACGAGCAGGACGCCGCCCGCCGACCCGGACTCGGCGGGATCGACCCGGGCGCAGGCCCGGACCTGACGCACCGGCACGGCCAGGGCCGGCCGGCCGTAGACGACCGCGTGTTCGCCGAGAAGGATGATCTTCCCGGGGGCGCAGGCTGTGGTCATGTTCCGAGATAGAGTACGCCGACGGCGGCCAGGCCCCACAGCAAGAACGTCGCCAGCAGAGGACGATCGGTGAGGATCAACTCGTCCGGCGCTCCGCCGGCCGCCTGCATCTGGATCAGCCACAGATAACGGAAGATGCCGTACATCACGAAGGGGATCGTCAGCATCATCAGGTGGTTGTCGGGCAGGTTTTCGGCTGAGAAGGTGTACAGGGAGTAGGCCATGATCGTCGCTCCGCTGACGATCATGATGAGCTGGTCGAGCAGGGGCAGCGTATATCCGTCGAGGACGCGGCGATGTTCGCCGGCCGACTCGGCCAGCAGCTGCAGCTCGGCGCGACGCTTGCCGAAGCCGAGGTAGAGGGCGAGCAGCGTTGTGCACACGTACAGCCACGGTGAAAAGCGCATGACCGTGATCAGGACCACGCCGCCGGCGACGCGCAGGACGAAGCCGGTGGCGATGGCGAAGACATCCAGAATCGGAACGTGTTTGAGACGGAAGGAATAGAAGACGAACAGCAGCACATAGGCCAGGGCGATCACGCCGAACGCCGGTTCGAGCAGGAACCCGCCGCCGATCGAGACGACTCCCAGCACGGCGGCCCCGCCCCACGCCATGGGGATCGGGAGCCGGCCGGAAGGCAGCGGACGGTTGCGCTTGGTCGGATGGCGCCGATCTTCCTCGAGGTCCCGAATATCGTTGATCAGGTAGATGCTGCTCGAAGCGAGGCAGAACAGGACGAAACCGAGACCCGTGTGAAGCAGAGCAGGGAAGTTGGTGAGCTGCCCGTCGAAAACGAGGGCGGCGAACACGAAACCGTTCTTGATCCACTGCTTCGGGCGAAGCGACGAGAGCAGGGAAAGGAACATTTGGGGAAGTATAGCAGGGCGCACGGGTGTGATAAAAAGTGGGACGATCGACGTGCTCGTCCAAATCCTCCGAGCGGCCAGGGTCGTCTCATCCGGGGAAGGAGAGGGGCTGAGCTGCACGACCGGCACCGCCGAGCTCAACCTGAAGGCAGGCCCGTGCTGGTCCAGGGATAGCTGGCTGTGGGAGGGAACATCCGAGGGGGTCAGGCCGCCCCAGCCCGATCACGTGGCGACCGATCTGGCAATCGAAGGCGATCATCGCACGGCCTTTCATCCGAGGCTGCCTCGCCGAGCCTGTCGTCATCTAGAGCGCCGAGGATCTCCGCGTGTTAGAGCCGCCCACCTGCTATCCCGGCCGGGCCGGTCAGACCCGAGATCCCCGTCCGGCGCGGGAACCGAGGTGGCAGCCGGGCGCTGATGCGGATGATTTGACTCTGCATTCGTTGAGGGTCATAATTCAGTCTGGGCGAGGGAATCCGCTGGTCCACAGAGGTTAGAGAAAGGGGGTGCGGCTCGAGAAAACCCCACGCGCTGTCGCGCCGGTTCACGCCGATTTCCAAGAGGAGAATTCAAGTGCAAACGAAAACAGCTCACGCGCGGCTTGGCGTAGTCGTTCTGGCGTCCTTCTTGCTAGTTGCTTGTGCTCCTGGACAGCCAGCCGAACCACCGCCGCCAGTTGTGGTGAAGGAGACCGTTCAAGTCCCGATTGAAATCGAAGTTCCGCAGTTCCCTGAAGGAACGGAACTGCACATCCTTCAGTGGAGTCACTTCGTCCCCCAATACGATGTGTGGTTCGATCCTTTTGCGGAAGATTGGGGGAGCGCGAATGGCGTCGATGTAACCGTCGATCACATTGCGCTGGGGGAGCTCCCCGCAGCCCTCACCGCCGCCATTGATGCAGGCGAAGGCCCGAGTATGGTGGAGATGGTGTTTCCTCCGGCAGCCTTCATCGAAGGCCTACATGACTTGACGGATGTCAATCTTGAAGCTCAAGCGTTGTTCGGCGAGCAGGTTGAGACTTGCGCCAAGAGTTCCTATCTTCCCGCAACCAATACCTACTATGGCTACTGCCATGCCTGGGTGCCGGACCCCGCCGACTACGACATCAAGCTCTGGACGGCGGTTGGTTTCCCCAACGGCCCGACGACTTGGGATGATCTGCTTGTGGGGGGCAAAGCGATCAAGGACCAGTTCGGAGTACCGATGGGTTTGGGGTTGTCGCCGGAACTCGACTCGAGGATGGCCGCCAGAGCGGTAATCTGGTCCTTTGGAGGCTCCGTTCAAGACGAGAACGAGTGCGTGACGATCAACTCCCCGGAGACGGTAGAGGCTGTCGAGTACATGGCAGAGCTGTACCAGGACACGATGACTGACGAGGTCTTCGCCTGGGTCCCGGCTTCGAACAACCAAGGCCTGATCGCCGGGGAACTCTCCTACATCCTCAATTCGATTTCCGCCTACCGTTCCCTACAGGATATTGACCCCGCAGCCGCGGACAACATCGGCTTTGGGCCGGCGTTGGTTGGCCCGCGAGGAGATCAGCACGCCTCCGCCCATGTTTGGTCAATCTACGTGATTCCCGCCTACGTCGAGGGTGCGGAGATGGAGGCGGCCAAGGCCTTCATGTTGCACCTCACCGCCAACTACAACCAGGCCGTCTTTAATAGCAAGCTCTACAACTTCCCGGGCTTCCCAAGCACTGTTCCACAACTGGATGGCTGGCTCGCCAATGATCCCTTTGGTTCTCGCCCGGCGAACAAGCTAGAAGTTCTGGGAACAGCAATCGATTGGGTTGCCTGGCTCGGGTACCCAGGACCTGCCAACCCCGCCATCGGGGAAGTGTTCGGCTCAAACATCCTGGTAACGATGATGGCGCAGGCGGCCCGTGGCGAAAAGACACCCGGCGAAGCGGTTGCCGAAGCAGAGGTTCAGATCAACAGTATCTTCGCCAAATGGCGCGATCTGGGCCTGGTCGGCTGCGCCCAATGAGGTGACACGACCGAAACCCCTTGGGCTTCCGTGGCGGCTCAAGCGCTGACCCCCCAAGGGCGAAAAGGAATGCGCACCCTGAACTGGTCGTCCGACCCGGAGAGGCCTCAGCGGTCTGCTCGGATCCAAAGGCCAGTTCAGGGTGCCGCCTCACAAGGTGTGGACAGCGAGCCATCGTCGGGCCCGACGTTTTTTCAGAGCCTCAACGATCTTGCCTGTCTCCCAGCACAAGGACGAGGCCAATGGCTTTCGTGGAACTGCAAGGCCTAAGAAAGCATTTCGGGACGGTGAAGGCTGTAGACGGCGTCGACCTTTCCGTCACGGAAGGTGAGTTGCTTGTCATCTTGGGTCCTTCAGGTTGCGGCAAGACCACCCTCATGCGAATGATCGCCGGTTTGGAGCGACCGAGCGCCGGCGATGTGGCGATTGGGGGAAGGGCAGTAACAGACTTGCCCCCACGGGCCAGGTCGATTGCCATGGTTTTCCAGAGCTATGCTCTCTATCCTCACATGACCGTATTCAACAACATCGCCTTTCCCCTCCGAGCCAAGGGGGGGATGTCCAAGGAAGAGCTACACAGCAAGGTCGAATGGGCGGCCTCGATCCTGGGCATTCAACGTCTCTTGGATCGCAAACCGCGTCAGCTGTCAGGAGGCGAGAGGCAACGGGTCGCCTTGAGTCGGGCTCTGGCTAAAGAACCCAAACTTCTTCTTCTGGACGAGCCCCTGTCCAATCTCGATGCCAAACTGCGAGCTTCCGCTCGAGATGAGTTGCAGCGTTTCCAGCGGAACCTCGGTATCACAACGATCTTCGTAACGCACGATCAGGTTGAAGCCCTTGGTATGGGGGACCGCATTGTCGTCATGTCAAACGGCAAGGTGATGCAGGTCGGTACGCCCCGGGCCGTATACCATGAGTCGGCGACGACGTTCGTGGCCACATTCCTGGGCTCACCCGGCATGAACCTTGTCGAGCATGATGATTATCTACTCGGCTTCCGCCCGGAGCAATTCGTCCCGAAAGCGGCTGCGGAACATGTTTCTCAGACGGCGTCATTCCAATTCAAGGTGACGCGCGTAGAGTACTTGGGAGCGGACCAGTTGGCATATGGAGTGATCGCGAGCTCCGTTGAGGATGCCGCTGTCGTTGCCAAGCTATCGTCTGAAGCAAGGGTTGAGGTCCGGCAGGGAGAAATCTACGAATTCGTCGTTCAGAGCAGTCAACTGAGATTCTTCGACAAGCAGACCGGCAACCGTATCGAACCTCGACCCATGAGCGCCCTTTCCCGGTAGGGAAGGCGGCGCGGACGATGACGGGAGGGCCTGTGGCCAGGTTTCGTTACCTGACCGACAACGAAAAGGTGCTGGGGTCGGTATTTCTCTTTCCTGCGATAGCCTATATCGTGTTGCTTGTTGCGATCCCATTCGCTCTGGCGATCGCTTTCAGCCTCGCCAACGTGACGGTGGGAAATACAACCCTGAGTTTCGCTGGCTTGGAGAATTTCAGACGGATCCTCAAAACGCCCGAGTTCCGGCAGAGCCTGCAGAACACCTTCTTCTTCACGATCGTCTCCCAGGCGATCACTCTGGTATTGGCCAATGCTCTAGCCCTCATCCTCTCGGCCGAGTTTCGCGGCAAGTGGCTGGCGAGGTTGCTGATCATGCTTCCCTGGGCCACGCCGATCTCTTTGGGTACCGTGGGGTGGCTCTGGCTGCTCGACTCCAAGTTCAGCCCGATCGATTGGGTTCTCCGCTATGCGCATCTTCTTGGGAGCCCGGATGCCATCCTGGGAATACAGAAGAACCTGTACTACCTGGGCAACGTTGATCTAGCCCGGGCCTCCATCGTTCTGGTGTATGTGTGGCGGATGCTGCCCCTGTCGGCAGTGATCCTGATGGCTGGTTTGACTGCAATCTCACAAGACCTGCTGGATCAAGCGGATGTAGACGGTGCCGGGTTCTGGCGTACTCTTTTCCAAATCAAGCTTCCCCTGATCCTGCCGATCATGGCCGTGGCGTCCCTATTTACCCTGGTCTTCACGGTCGGAGACATGGCGGTAGTGTATGTGCTTACCCGAGGCGGACCTGTCTACTACACGCAGATCCTACCTACGTGGGCGTTTATCAAAGGCATTGAGGCCGGGGCTCTCGGGGAAGGGGCGGCCACAGCCCTGTTTCTGTTCCCGGTCTTGTTGGCCGTTGTCTTCGTCGTTCTAAGGGCCTCACAACGGACGGAGGTGACGTAGCCGTGTGCAGCCTGGCCTCGGGTCTCCGAAGACTGCCCTTCTACTTGGGAGTTGTCTTCTTCTGTTTCTTCTCGGCCTCTCCATTTCTGTGGATGATCATCACCACCTTCAAGCAAGACCGGGATCTCTATCGTCCGGCGAACAATCCGTTTCTCTTCTCCGAACCGCCCACACTCGACCACATCCGGTTCCTCTTTGAGAACACCAACTACGCCGTCTTTCTCCGCAATTCGCTCTTCGTCGGGGTCCTGGTCGTCCTGATCACTCTGGCCGTCGCCATTCCCGGGGCTTACAGTCTGGCCCGCCTTACGGGTCGCTGGGGAGCCCGCGCGGGCATCGGCATCTTCCTGGTCTACCTCGTGCCGCCAACGCTCCTGTTCATCCCGCTGTCCCGCGTCGTGGCGAGCCTGGGTCTCAATGATTCACTCTGGGCGCTGGTTGTCGTCTATCCGACGATCACCATTCCCTTCTCCACCTGGCTTCTCATGGGTTTCTTTAAGTCCATTCCGCGAGATCTGGAAGAAGCCGCGATGGTGGATGGCTACAGCCGGCTGGTCAGCTTTGTCAAGGTGGTCGTACCCTTGTCCTTCTCGGGAATCGTCGCGGTCACTGTGTTTACTTTCACATTGACGCTTCACGAGTTTATCTATGCCCTGGCGTTTGTTTCGTCGTCGGCACAACGGACGATTAGCGTAGGGGTCCCGACGGAGTTGATCCGTGGAGACGTCTTCTTCTGGCAATCTCTGATGGCGGGCTCCGCCCTCGTCGCTCTCCCGGTTGCCATCGTATACAACCTCTTCCTCGACCGATTGGTGGCCGGCTTCACATTGGGGGCAGTCAAGGGATAGCCCAGTGTTCGACCCCCGCAACTCCCGCGTAAAGCCGATCTTTGAGAGCTGGACACCCTCCGGGCATCCACGAGATCGCCGCTCGGTCGCTTGCCAAGGTCGATAAGATGGACCTCGGACGAGGGAACAAGGTTGTCCTGGTTACCGCGGATCGAAGGGACTGGGCAAGGCGGCAGCGCAGGAATGAAGAAGTGCCGGTTGGCAGACGAGCTGCCCCTCGGACGGAGGGGGAGGGTAGAGGAATTCGGCAAGACGGTCGCCTGGCTTGCCTCGCCGGCAGCCTCCTTCATCCACGGCACGCCCTCATGTTTGACGGCGGTGCGGTTCGGAGTGCGCTGTAGATGGAGCCCCTGACGGTCGCCATCGCTGGAGCCGGCGGTGTGGGCGGGTATTTCGGAGGCCTGTTGGCCGCCGCCGGGCACAAAGTGGCGTTTCTGTCCCGTGGAGAACACCTGCGGGCTCAACAAGAGTGCGGCCTGCAGATCAAGAGCATTCACGGTGACTTTGTCGTGGATGGCGCACTCACAACGGATGACCCAAGCGAGATCGGGGAAGTAGAGTATGTCGTGGTTTCCGTCAAGCATTATCAGCTCCCCCAAATGGCCCCCCGCCTTCATTCCTTGATCGGCCCACAGACCACCGTCGTGCCACTTCTCAACGGGATCGACGCAGACGGGATGCTTTCCGATGCGCTGGGGCCCGGCTCTATCGTTGGAGGCTTATGCAGCGTCATATCCTGGATCGAGTCACCGGGAGTCATCCGGCAAACCAGTCAGCTGAGGCAGATCGTCGTTGGCGAACTCAACCGAACGAAATCGGAGCGAGTGCATAGGATCGTCGAAGCCTGGCGCGAGCTTGGCGTCCAAGCAATCGAATCGGAGAACATTCTCTCCGCCCTGTGGACCAAGCTGGCGTTTATCGCCGCCTTTGGTGGCCTCACGTCCTTGACTCGAACGAACATCGGGGAGATTCTGAATTCGAAAGAGTCGCGCGAGCTCTTCGTGGAAGCCATGCGCGAAGTTGAAGAAGTGGCCACCTCAAGTGGTGTCCACTTGGAGGAAGACGTGATAAGACGGGGGATCAGCATGGCGGAGAACCTCGAATCCACCGCAACGTCCTCCATGCAGCGAGATGTGGCGGCGGGCAAAGCGTTCGAATTAGAGGCCTTCAGCGGGACTGTTGTTCGGCGAGGAAGGGATCTATCGGTGAACACCCCGATTCACCGCATGATCTATGGTCTCTTGAAACCAGCCTTGTCCAAAGTCCTGCAGGAGCAGACCTGATCCCTGCACGGGCATTTGGCCAGGGCCGCCTGATCGGAGACGGGCTGACCGACCACCGAGGTTGCCTGCGGAACACGATTGGCGGGGCATCCGGACCTCGAGTGCTTCCGGGAGGAAGATGAGGCTCGTCCGTGTAGATTATCCCGGCCGGTTGTGATTCTATGCCGCCCGAATCGTCCAAGCGGAAGTCATTACTTCGCTCACGCCTCGACGTTGCTCTGGTCCAGCGCGGGCTGGCGGAAAGCCGGAGCCAGGCGCAGCGTTTGATCATCGCTGGGCAGGTTCGCCTCGATGGGGAGGTCGCGCTGCAGGCCTCCAAGGAAGTGCCCGCAACGGCGGCGATCACGGTCGAAGGCGGACCGCGGTTCGTATCCCGGGGCGGCGAGAAGCTCGAGGCAGCCCTGGAGGCCTTCGGACTTTCCGCCCAGGGCAAGACCTGCGCCGATGTTGGAGCCTCCACCGGCGGTTTCACCGATTGCCTGCTCCAGCACGGGGCCGCCCGCGTTCTTGCCATCGACGTCGGGCATGGAATCCTGTACTGGCGCCTGCGGCAGGATGCCCGGGTCGTCGTGATGGAACGAACCAACGTCCGCTCCCTGCAGAGACTGCCGCAAGCGGTGGACATCGTCACGATCGACGTTGCTTTCATCTCCTTGCGACTGGTCCTGCCGGTGGTCGCCGGCTGGCTCCTTGCAGGCGGCGATGTCGTTGCGCTGGTGAAACCGCAGTTCGAAGCCGGGCGGCAGGTCGTCGAGAAAGGCGTCGTGCGCGACCCGACTGTGCACCGCCGGGTGTTGGAGGAGGTCCTGGCGTGCGCCCTCGACGCCGGCGTGGCGCCCCAGGGCCTGATCCGCTCCCCCTTGCAGGGTCCGAAAGGCAATATCGAGTTCCTCCTCTGGGCGAGGAAGGGCGGCCCGACGAGGTCCCTCACAGGGGAGATCGGCCGGGCCGTGGAGCCGTCGACTCCCGGCGATCCGTCGTCCGCCAGTGCCTCGGCTATGCCTGATGGTTGAGCTGTGGGAGATCGCCGGCTGACCGCCGAAAGCGGATCGCTGACCGCGTAACGCTTCCTGCGCCGGGTATACTTCGCCGCGTCCCTGCCACAGGCTCGACGCACTCTTGGACACATCGCACATCCGCAATTTCTGCATCATCGCCCACATCGACCACGGCAAGTCGACTCTGGCGGACCGTCTGCTGCAGCTCACCGGCACGGTGTCCGAGAGGGAGATGATCGACCAGGTCCTCGACACCATGGACCTGGAGCGCGAGAAGGGCGTGACGATCAAAGCCTCGGCCGTCCGCATGAGTTACCTCGCCGCCGACGGCCAGACCTACGAGATGAACCTGATCGACACGCCGGGACATGTCGACTTCGGCTACGAGGTCAGCCGCGCCCTGGAGGCCTGCGAGGGCGCCGTCCTGGTGGTCGACGCCACCCAGGGGATCGAGGCGCAGACCCTGGCCAATCTCTACCTGGCGCTCAATGCCGACCTGGAAGTGCTCCCGGTCATCAACAAGATCGACCTGCCTTCGGCCCAGCCGGACCAAGTGGCGGCGGACATCCACAACCTGCTCGGGACGCCGCCGGAAGACATTCTTCGCATCTCGGCCAAGGAAGGCACCAACGTCCCCCAGGTGCTGGAAGCCATCGTTCGAATCGTGCCGCCGCCAAGCGGGGACTCCTCGGCGCCGCTGCGCTCGCTGATCTTCGACTCGCACTACGACTCGTACAAGGGCGTCATCGCCTATGTGCGAGTCGTCGAGGGACGCGTCGGCGTTACGGACGAGGTGCGCATGCTGGCCACCGGGGCGCTGGCCAAGCCTCTCGAAATCGGCTACTTCGCACCGCAGATGGCGCCGGTGGACCGTCTGGCCGCCGGTGAGGTCGGGTATATCGCCACCGGGTTGAAGACAGTGCGCGAGTGCCGGGTGGGCGACACGATCGCCCTGGCCTCCGACGCCGAGGCGCGGCCTCTCCCCGGCTATCAGCATCCGAAGCCGATGGTCTTCGCCGGCTTCTACCCGGTGGAAGGCGAGGATTACGCCGACCTCAAGGACGCCTTGGAGAAACTGCAGCTGAACGACGCCTCGCTGGTGTACGAGCCCGAGACGTCGCAGGCGCTCAACTTCGGCTTCCGCTGCGGCTTCCTCGGTCTGTTCCACATGGACATCGTCCAGGAGCGGCTGGAGCGTGAGCACGATCTCGACCTGATCGCCACGGCCCCATCGGTGGAATACGAAGTGGCCCTGACCGACGGCAGCGTGATCCGCATCGACTCCCCGGCCGAGCTGCCCGACGCCAGCCGCATCCTGGAAGTGCGCGAGCCGTGGATGCGAATCCAGATCTTCACGCCGGACGAGTTCTTCGGCACGGTGATGGACCTGGCCACCAAGCGGCGCGGCAGCCTGCTGGAGCAGGAGTACCCGGCGCCGAAGCGGGTCGTGTTGTCCTTCGATATCCCCCTGGCCGAGTTGATCGTCGATTTCTACGATCAGCTGAAGTCGCGCACCCGCGGCTATGCCTCGCTCGACTACCAGTTCAGCGGCTATCGACCGGAGGACCTGGTCAAGCTGGAGACCCTGATCAATGAAGAGCCGGTCGATGCGCTGGCGATGATCGTCCATCGCCAGGACGCCTATGCCAAGGGGCAGGCGTTGGTGTCGAAGCTCAAGGAGCTCATCCCGCGTCAGCTGTTTACCGTACCGATTCAGGCGGTCTCCGGCGGTCGGGTGATCTCGCGGGCCAACGTGCGAGCGATACGCAAGGACGTCCTGGCCAAGTGCTACGGGGGCGATATCTCACGCAAGAAGAAGCTGTTGGAGAAGCAGAAGAAGGGGAAGCGCCGCCTCAAACGGGTGGGGGCGGTCGAAATCCCGCAAGAGGCGTTCCTGGCCTTGCTGAGGCTGGGCGAATAAGACAGTGGTCAGTGGACGGTGGACAGTGATCCGTGACGACCGACCACTGACCACTGACCACTGACCACTGACGGAGGAGGCGCGATGCTCTATATCGTCACCGGCGGGGCGGGGTTCATCGGATCGAACACGGTCCACCGCCTGCTGCGCGAAGGCAATCGCGTCGTCGTGATCGACAACCTGTCGCGGCCGGGGAGCCGCCGCAACCTGGATTGGCTCCAGCAGGCGGGCGGCGATCTGGCGTTCGTGCTGCAGGACATCCGCGACTTCGACGGGCTGCGCCGCGCCCTGCGCCCGCACCGCGCCCCCGGAGCGCTGCTTCATTTTGCGGCGCAGGTGGCCGTCACGACCTCCGTCACCGATCCCCGCCAGGATTTCGAGGTCAACGCCCTGGGCACCTTCAACCTGCTGGAGGCGCTGCGGGTGGAAGGCCTCGACCCGACCGTGCTCTTCACCTCGACCAACAAAGTCTACGGCCCCCTGGCCCACCTGAGGGTGGAAGAGACGGATACCCGCTATCGCTATGCCGACCTGCCGGAAGGCGTTGGCGAAACCACCCCCCTGGATTTCTACTCCCCCTATGGATGCTCGAAAGGGACGGCCGACCAGTATGTCCACGACTATGGACGTATCTACGGGATGCGGACCGTCGTCTTTCGCAATTCGTGCATCTACGGAATACGTCAGTTCGGCGTCGAGGACCAGGGGTGGCTGGCCTGGTTCATCATCGCCGCCTTGAAGGGGAAGCCGATCTCGATCTACGGAGACGGCAAGCAGGTGCGGGACCTGCTCTTCATCGATGACCTGGTGGAGGTCATGCTCCGCGCAGTGACGCGCCCGGAGGTCTCGGCCGGCCAGGTCTACAACATCGGCGGCGGGCCGAGCCGGACGGTGTCGGTCTGGAAGGAGTTCGGGCCGATCCTCGAGCGCCATCTGGGAAAGGACATCCCGGTGGCCGTCCACGATTGGCGGCCCGGGGACCAGAAGGTGTACGTCAGCGACATCCGCAAGGCCTCGCGCGATTTCGGCTGGGAGCCGAAAGTCGACGTGGCGGAGGGCGTCGGCCGACTCTACGACTGGGTGAATGAGAACCGCGCACTCTTCGAGTCCTAGCAGGGTGCGGAAGAGACAGCCACCGCCATCCACTCCCCAGACCCCCTACCCCCTCTCCGCCATGTCCCTGCGAATCTTGGCCTCACAGTCCGCGGAGAGGCCCACAGGGCTGCTTCGCGAGGCCCCAGCTTGGGCGCCATTCTCCCTGCGATGCTATAATCCCCCCCCAGGTTCCGGACGTTCCGTTCCGGACCTTTGTTTGTGTGCGATGAGCGTACAAGGGAACCGCGAAGGATCGCCTTCGGGGCGGCAGCGAGACTGGAGTTGGCTCCTCGGCATCGGAGTCAGCCTGGCGGCGCTGCTCATTGCTGTCTGGGGGATCGACTTCGAGGCCTTCGTCGAAGTACTCTCGCGGGCATCCTACCTCTTCCTGATCCCGGCCTATCTCCTTCAAATCGCCGGCATCGCCAGCCGGGCCAAAGGTTGGAAGTCCCTGCTCGGGCCCGAGGTGCCCTATCGCCGCGCCTTCGCCGCGATCAACGAAGGCTACCTGCTCAACAACATTCTCCCTTTCCGGCTGGGCGAGCTGGCCCGGGCCTTCCTCGTCGGCCACAGCGGAATCGGGGCCTCCCGGGCGCTGGGGTCGATCGTCGTCGAGCGGATGATCGATGTCTCGATCGCCGTCCTGTCGATCGCGCTGACCATCCCGCTGTTTGCGCCGCCGGCCTGGGCCACGCAGGTCGCCTTGGGAGTCGGTCTGGGGTTGGTTCTGCTGATCGCCGCACTGCTGATGGCGACCCGGACCCGTCCCGTGTGGGTGCGGTGGATGACCCGGCTCCCGGCCCCGCTGGGGCCGCGGCTGTCCGCCATCGCCGGTAGGTTTCTGCTCGGACTCGACGATGCTCGCAAACGCGGACGATTTCCCATGGCGCTCGGCTGGCTGCTGGTGGGTTGGGTCATCGCCTGGGTGCAGCTGGCGGTCTACCTGCGCATGTTCGGAGAGACCGGCGGGCTGGGAGCGGTCACGTTCAGTATGGGGGTGATCGCCCTCGGTGGCGCCGTCCCGTCCTCCCCCGGCGCCGTCGGCGTGTATGAGCTGGCGGGAGTCGCGGCGCTGACCTTCCTTGGCTATCCGCGTGAGGTCTCGTTGGGAGTGGTCATCGCCGGCCATCTGATCCAATACTCCCTCGTTCTGGTGCTGGGTGGGGTGTTCCTGGCGCGCGAAGGCCGCTCCGTCGGAGACCTGGCGCGGGCTGCCCGCAGCCTGGTGCTGCGGCCGGCCGACTGAGCGCCATGCGCATCCTGACGGCGCTCACTTACTACCGACCGTACGTCTCCGGTCTGACCGTCTACGTCGAGCGGCTGGCTCACGCCTGGGCCCGCGCCGGCCACCAGGTGACCATCCTGACCTCGCAATACGATTCTCGTCTGCCGCGGCGGGAGACGATCGACGGCGTCGGGATCGTGCGGGTTCCCGTGGCGTTTCGAGTGAGCAAGGGTGTGATCATGCCGACCATCGGGCGGGAGGCGACCCGCGCCGTCCGGCAGTCCGACGTCGTGAGCGTCCACCTGCCTCAGTTCGATGCCGCCGGGATCGCCATCCGCGGCCGGATTCAACACAAGCCGGTCGTGCTCACCTATCACTGCGACCTGCGCTTGCCGCGCGGCCTGCTCAGCCCGGCGGCGATGGTCGCCGTAAGTCTGGCCAATCGAATCGCCGCCGCCGCCGCCGATCGCGTGGTAGCCTACACCGACGACTACGCGCGGCACTCGCCCTTCCTCTCGCGCCAGAAAGGCAAACTGCGCGTGATCCCGCCGCCGGTGGAAGTGGTCGAACCGACGCCGCAGACGCGGGCGGCCTTCCGCCGCAGCCTGGACGGCACCGGTCCGTTCATCGGCATGGCCGCGCGCCTGGCGACCGAGAAAGGCGTCGAGGTCGTCGTCGAAGCGATGCCGCGCATCCTGGAGCGTTATCCGGGAGCGCGGGTGCTGTTCGCCGGACAGTACGAAAACGTCCTGGGCGAAGCCGAATACGCCCGGCGCCTGGCGCCGCTCATCGCCGGACTGGGCCATGCCTGGACCTTCCTGGGTGTGCTCGATCCGGAACGAATGGCGACGTTCTTCGGCGCGTGCGATGTGACCGTCCTGCCGAGCCTGAACAGCACCGAAAGCTTCGGTCTGGTTCAGATCGAGTCGATGTTGTGCGGAACCCCGGTGGTGGCCTCGGACCTGCCCGGTGTGCGGCAGCCGGTGCTCAGCACCGGGATGGGGAGGATCGTCCCCCGACGGGACGCGGCGGCGCTGGCGACGGCGATCCTCGAGGTGATCGAGCATCGCTCCCAGATGCAGGTCGCCCCGGCAAGTCTGCGATCGGTCTACGATCCGGCCGCCGTCGCCGAGAAGTACGTGGCGCTGTTTCAAGAGATCCAGGATCGGCGCGGCCGCCGATGAAACGCGATTTCCTGTGGCCGCACCTACAGGCCCTGCCCTACTTCCGGGCGTTGCTGCGGGCGGTCGAGGCCTCGCTCGTCCACCCGATCGCTCTCCCGCCGCCGATTCTGGATGTGGGCTGCGGCGACGGCCACTTCGCCAGGGTGGCATTCGATGGGCCGACGACGGTCGGCCTCGATCCGTCACGGGCCTCGCTGCGCGAGGCATCCCGTTTCCAAGCCTATCGCTGGTTGGTGGCGGCCGGCGGCGAGCGAATGCCGTTCGCCGATCACGCCTTCGCCAGCGCCTTCAGTAACTCGGTCCTGGAACACATCCCGCCGCTGCAGGAAGTCCTCGACGAAGTCGGGAGAGTGGTACGGCCCGGGGGGAAGTTCGTCTTCACGGTTCCCAATCCGGGATACCTCGAGCACCTGGCTCTACCGAGGTATCTGAAACACCTCGGGTTCCACAGGGTCGCCGAGGCCTACACCGAGTGGTTCCGCGTCGTCACGCGCACGGTCAACCTGGAATGGGAAGACGACTGGCGGCGGAGGCTGGAGACGGCCGGCTTCACGTTGCGGCGCTCGGCCCGCTACTTCCCGCCGCGTGCGCTGCGCGCCCTGGAGTGGGGACATTACTTCGGTGTGCCCTCGCTCGCCGCGCGCAAGCTGACCGGTCGCTGGATTCTGTGGCCGAGCCGGTTCAACCTCGGGTTGACGGAACGCTTCGTCCGTCGGTACTATCGTGACCCGCTGGCCGGGGATGGGACCTACACGCTGTATGTCGCCATCCGGGTCTGACGGCGTAGGGCGGAGGTGCAAGTGATGCCGGGCGAATCCTCGCCGGTCGAACCGTCGGTGCTCGACTGGATCCGGTCGCTGCTGCGGGGTCGACCGCTCCCGATCCCCGCATCGCAGAGGGGCCTGACCGCGCCCTACCTCGGCCCGACCCCGGCGGCGCGCCCAGCCCGGGCCGTTCCCTCCGCTCGCGTCAGCGCCCGGCAGCTTCGCCTGTTGGCGATCCCGATCTTGTTCCTGCTGATTCAGGCCGGACTGGAGTCGTGGGAGCCGAGGTCCGAAACGCCCTGGGCCTGGGTCGTCGGCTTGATCGTCGCGACCGAGATTCTGTTGTGGTCTCTGCTCCGCGGGGACCTACCGCTGGGGGAGGCCGGAGCGGAGGCCGGTGTCCGCCAGGAGGCCCCGGTGCGGGGCGGCTACCTGGCAGCCGGCGCCGGCCTGGCCCTGCTGACGTTCTTTCTTTCCACCAACAACACCTTCCGGCCGTTGACCGTCGTGGCCTGGGTGGGTTCGATCGCCTGCCTGATGATCGGCTTCTGGGAAGGGGAGTCGCTCCTGCGCCGTGGGTGGGACCGGCTGGCCGGCTGGGTGCGCCATCCGAGCCTGCGCCTTTCCCTCGATGGTTGGGCGCTGGCTATCTGGCTGGCGCTCGGCGTGGCGGCCGTCTTCCGTTTCTATCTGCTCGACCGTCTGCCCCTCGACATGTGGAGCGACCACGCCGAGAAGCTGCTGGACGTGATGGACGTCCTCAACGGGCGCTACTCGATCTTCTTTCTGCGCAACACCGGGCGCGAGCCTCTGCAGTTCTACCTGGCGGCGGCGACCGTGCGCGCATTCGGGACCGGGCTGTCCTTCCTCACCTTGAAGATCGGCACGGCGGTGTTGGGATGGCTGACGCTGCCTTTCATCTACCTCTTCGCACGCGAGTTCGGCGGTCGGCGGGTCGCTCTGGCGGCGTTGTTCCTGGCCGGGATCGCCTTCTGGCCGAACCTGCTGGGCCGCACCGGCCTGCGCTTCACCCTGTATCCCTTTTTCGCCGCGCCGGCGCTGTTCTTCCTCGTGCGAGGCCTGCGTGAACAGGGGCGGAATGACTTCCTGCTGGCCGGGCTGTGCACCGGCCTCAGCCTCTATGGCTACAGTCCGGCGCGCATCCTGCCCTTCGTGCTGGTCGCCGGAGTCCTCGTCTATCTGGCGCACCCCATCGCACGGGGTCGGCGGATGCAGATCCTGATCTGGTTGGCGACGGCGGGGGTGATCGCGCTGGTCGTCTTTGTGCCGCTGGCCCGGGCCGGGTTGACGTATCCAGACCAATTCCTGTCGCGGGCGCTGACGCGGATGACCGCCGCCGAGCAGCCCCTGCCGGGGCCGGCGCTGGTCATCCTGCTCACGAATATCTGGAACGCCCTGAAGATGTTCAACTGGGACAGCGGCGAGATCTGGGTGGTAACCATTCCTCGTCACCCGCTCCTCGACGTGGTGAGTGGGGCGCTCTTCCTGATCGGGACCGGGATCGTCATCGTGCGCTACTTTCGCCGCCGCTCGTGGATCGACCTGTTCCTGCTCCTGTCGATCCCTTTGCTGATGGCGCCATCGATCCTGGCGTTGGCCTTTCCGGTAGAGAATCCCGCGCCCAATCGGGCCGGCGGCGCCCTGATCCCCGTCTTCACCGTCGCCGGGCTGGCGCTGGTGGCCGTCCTGAGCGGCCTGCGCGCCGCGTGGCCGCGGCGGGGCGGCCTGGTGCTGGCGGTCGCGGCGGGTGCCTTGCTGCTAGGCTTGGCGATCTCCGACAATTACCGCATGCTCTTCACGGACTTCGCCGCGCTCTACCGCAACGGCGCGTGGAACACGAAAGACGCCGGGGACGTCATCCGCGGATTCGCCGATTCGATCGGCACGACGAGGACGGCCCATGTCGTTCCCTATCCGCATTGGGTCGACACCCGCCTGGTCGGCTTCCAGGCCGGCACGCCGGGCGTCGACTATGCCTTGCCGCGCGAGTCGATCGACGGGCTGGCGGGCGAGATGGCGGCGCAGCTGTTTCTGGTGAATCCTCTCGACCTCGAGACGATGGAGAAACTGCGCCAGGTGTTCCCCGACGGGGTCGCGCAGGCTTTCGCCTCGGGCATCGAGGGTCGTGATTTCTGGATCTACTTCGTTCCCCAACGGGGCGGGCAGCCTTGATTCCGGCTGAAAGCGGCGTCCCGGCAGCGGCCCGAAGTCGCAGGCGCAATCTGCTGCCGCTGGTCGGGCTGGTTGTCGTGCTGCTGGTCGCGGCTGCATTGCGGCTTTCGGGCCTGGCCTGGGACGAGGGCGCCCACCTTCATCCGGATGAGCGTTTCCTGACGATGGTCGAGACGGGCTTGCAACTCCCGTCGAGCCTTGCCGAGTATTTCGACACCGCCCGCTCGCCGCTCAACCCCCACAACTCGGGCTACACCTTCTTCGTGTATGGGACGTTCCCGATCTTCCTGGTGCGCCTGGCGGCCGGGTGGATCGGGCAGCTCGGTTACGACGAGGTCCATCTGGTGGGCCGGGCCGCTTCGTCTCTCTTCGACCTGCTCTCGCTGGTTCTGCTGTACGCGCTTGGCGCCCGGCTCTACAGCCGCAAAGTGGGCCTGCTGGCCGCGTTCCTGGGCGCCTTCACCGTCTTGCTGATTCAGCATGCCCATTTCTTCGTCGTCGATCCCTTCGCCAACACCTTCATCGTCGCCGGCCTGTACCTCGCCGTGCGGGCCCAGGATGAGGGCGGGCTTCCCGACTACCTTTTGTTCGGCGCGTGCGTCGGCGCCGCGGCGGCCTCCAAGATCAGCGCGCTGCCTCTGGCGGCGGTCCTCCTGCTGGTCGTCGCCGCCCGCATCTCCCAGGCGGACCGAAGTCGGCGGGAAGAGGCCGCCTTGGCGGCGCTGTGGGGCGTGCTCTTGGCGGGTGTGGCGGCCTTCCTGACGTTCCGCGTCCTGCAGCCGTACGCCTTCGAAGGGCCGGCGATCTGGAACATCCTTCCGAACCGCGAGTGGCTGGCAGACCTGGCCGAAGTGCGCGTCCAGTCCTCCGGCCTGGCCGACCTGCCGTTCGCGCTGCAGTGGGCGGCACGGCCCCCGGTTCTCTTTGCGCTTGAGAACATGCTGTATTGGGGCATGGGTCTGCCCCTGGGGATCGCCGCCTGGGCCTCCTGGGGAGGGGCGCTCGTGCAGGCTTTGCGAGGCCGCTGGCAACGTCACTTGATCCCCGTGGCGTGGACCGGGGCGTACTTCCTCTGGCAGTCGACGGCCTTCACCCCGGCGATGCGCTACCTGCTCCCGGTCTACCCGACCCTGATCTTGCTGTCCGCCTGGGGCGCGGTGAGCGCTTGGGGTTGGGTGCGGGATCTGCCGCGTCCGGCGCGAGGATGGGCCACACTCGGATACGCCCTCGTGGGCGGGCTATTGCTCGCCGCCCACATCGCCTACGGAATCGGGTTCAGCCGGATCTACACCCGTGATGTCACTCGCGTCGCCGCCACGCGCTGGATCTATCGCCATTTCCCATCGGCCGTCAACCTCCGCCTCGAGCAGGATGGCGCCGCCTCCCTCTTCCCCCTGGCGACGACGCAAGACTTCATCATCGGGCGCGGCGCCGGATACGAAGCTTCATTCCGCCCTCAGGTCGAAGGAAGGCTCGCTTCGGTTTCCATCCCTCGAGTGACTCGCCTGTCGCCGGCCGAAGCGCCGGCGGCCATCCACCTGGAAATCCTCGACGCGGCAGGCAGTCCGTTGACGGCTGCCACCCTGGTCATCCCCGGTGACTATGCCGAGACCACTCGCGTCGCTTTCGATCCGCCGTTCGAGCCGGCGCCGCCCGGC
>Ga0209108_10000248_pt1 | contig 29451 bp, 30 predicted proteins | sample Rifsed10ft1_FD_184003 | JGI IMG/M metagenome (GOLD analysis project Ga0209108, IMG submission 184003) | Soil microbial communities from Rifle, Colorado, USA - sediment 10ft 1 (version 2) | ecosystem: Environmental > Terrestrial > Deep subsurface > Rock core/Sediment | place: Rifle, Colorado...
CACCAGCTTGCTGCAGCTGCTGGGCATCCTTGGCGGCGACCGCGACTAAGGCCGCAAACGGCCCAACGAAAACGGCGCTCTCGGGCGCCGTTTTCGTTTTTAAGGATTGAGGATTCGGGATCAAGGATTGAGGGGATTCCCCGAACTGTCGCAATCCCCGCTCCTCAATCCTTGTCGAAGACCGCGATCGATTCCACGTGCGACGTGTGCGGGAACATGTTCACCACGCACGCGCCGCTCAGGCGGTATCCCTGCGCGTGCACCAGTACCGCCGCATCCCGGGCGAGCGTCGCGGGATTGCACGACACATAGACGACGCGCCGGGGCCGATCCTCCGTCAACGTCTTCACCACCGCAATCGCGCCGTCCCGCGGCGGATCGATCAGTACCCGGTCGAACTCCCTGAAAGCTTCCGCATCGCCATCGGCCAGCTCGAAAAGGTTTCTGACGCTGAAGCACGCAGCGTGGGCAAGTCCGTTGTCCCGGGCATTGGCCTCTGCCCGGGCGACCAGCGCCGCGTGGCCCTCGAACCCGGAGGCCAGCGCCCCGCGCCGCGCGATCGCCAGCGTAAAGTTTCCAATGCCGCAGAAGAGATCGGCGACATGCTCCCCAGGCTGCGGAGCGAGCAAAGCCAGTGCCCGTCTCACCAGGACGCGATTCACCGCATGGTTCACCTGCGTGAACTCCGTGGGGCTGAAGCGCATCGCAAGATCGAACTCGGGCAAGGTGTAAAAGGGTTCGGCTTGCGTGCCGGAGCGCATCGGCTGGGCCGAATCGGGTCCACGAGGCTGCAGGTAGAGCACCACCGAATGCCTGGCGGCGAACGCTTCGAGCAGTCGCAGGTCTTCCTGGGCCGGCGCCTGCAACACGCGCAGCACCAGCACGATCGCCTCCTCCCCTACCGCGACTTCCACCTGCGGGACCCGCTCTCGAATCGTGAGCCGGGCGAGCGTCTCCCGCAGCGGAACGAGGAGATCCGAAACCGCGCGGGGAAGCACCTCGCAGCTCGTCATGTCCGCCACGTAGCTGCTGCGTTTTTCATGGAAGCCGACGAGCGCACCGCCCTTCTTCGCGACGAAGCGCGCCGAAAGCCGTGCGCGATGGCGATAACCCCACTCAGCCCCGTGGATGGCGGGCAGGATCGTATCGGGTCGAACCTTGCCGATATGCCACAGGCTGTCCTCCAGCACCCGTTGCTTGACGGCGACCTGCGCACGCGCATCGAAGTGCTGCAGGCTGCAGCCGCCGCAACGGGCGAAGAACGGACAGCGCGGGGCTACCCGCTGCGTGCTCGCATGTAGGATCCGGGTGACGCTTGCGAGTTCGTAGCTGGGTTTCTTGCGGTACGGTGCGACCTCGACGACTTCACCCGGCAGGGCACCTTCGACAAAAATGACCTTGCCGTCGTGGCGGGCGATACCGCGCCCTTCCTGATCCAGGGACTCGATGAGCAGCGCTTGCATGAATTACCGCGTCAGCGCCAGAATTCGCCCAGTACGCGCTTGCCGGGCCTGATCTGGCATCAAGAATTTCTCAGACCGTCCAGCGCCTGAGAAATTCTTTCCAGTGCGGCTGCGGCAGCTTTGCGAGCGTCGCGCGTACAAGTTCGCATTCCGCGTGGTAGGCGCGCGCGTCGAGCACGCCGCGCATGAGCTGAAAGCGCAGGAAGACGAGATAAGTGTTCGCGACGTCCGCCTCACAGTAGTTGCGGATATCGTCGAGCCGCCCGGCCTGGAACGCCTCCCAGACCTCGCCTCCATGCAGACCGATCTTGCCCGGCAGGCCCAGTAGCTGCGCGAGATCGTCGAGCGGCGCGTTCGCACGCGGCTGGTAGAGCGCCAGCAGATCCATGAGGTCCACGTGCCGTGTGTGGTAACGGCTGATGTAGTTGTTCCACTTGAAGTCGCGGCTGTCGCGGTGGTCGCCCTCGCCCATGTCCCAGTAGCGGGCGGCGGTCACGCCGTGGATCAACCCACGGTAGTGCAGCACCGGAAAATCGAACCCACCGCCGTTCCACGACACGATTTGCGGCGTGTACTTCTCGATGCCGTCGAAAAACCGCTGGATCAGCTCGCGCTCGCCGTCGCCCGGTTCACCGAGGGACCAGACGCGGAAGGAATCCCTCTCGCGCAACGCGCAGGAGATGGTGACGACGCGGTGCAGATGGAGCGGCAGAAAATCGCTGCCGGTGGTCTGGCGCCGGCGCTGAAACGCCATCTGCGCGACATCGCTGTCGGCGAGCTCCGCCTCCAATCCGTTCAGCGCGCGCAGACCTTCGACATCCGGCACGGTTTCGATATCGAATGCAAGTAGCGGGGTCATGTCCGCATCCAGGTTCCGCGGGCAACGCCCGTATCAGGCCGGGAAGACTCCCGTCGACAGGTACCGGTCGCCGCGGTCGCATACGATGACCACGATAACCGCATTCTTCACTTCCGCCGAGACCTGGAGCGCCGCCCACATCGCGCCGCCCGACGAGATGCCGGCGAAGATGCCCTCCTCGCGCGACAGGCGCCGCGTCACTTCCTCTGCATCGCTCTGAGCGATCTCGATGACGCGATCGACGCGCTTCCAGTCGCAGATCTTGGGGAGGTAGGCGGGCGGCCATTTCCGGATGCCGGGTATCTGCGAACCTTCGGTCGGCTGGCATCCGACGATCTGCACCGCCGGGTTTTTCTCCTTGAGAAACTGCGATACGCCCATGATGGTGCCGGTGGTGCCCATGCTGCTCACGAAATGCGTGATGGTGCCGCCGGTGTCACGCCAGATTTCGGGGCCGGTGCCCTCGTAATGCGCGAGCGGATTGTCCGGATTGGCGAACTGGTCGAGAATCACGCCTTTGCCTTCGTCGCGCATTTTTTCGGCGATGTCGCGCGCAAGTTCCATGCCCCCCGCCTTCGCGGTGAGCACGATCTCGGCGCCGAACGCCGCCATGCTCTGCCGGCGCTCGACGGACAGATGCTCCGGCATGACCAGCACCATGCGGTAACCCATCATCGCCGCGCACATGGCGAGCGCGATACCGGTATTGCCGCTGGTGGGCTCGATCAGCGTATCCCCGGGCTTGATGGTGCCCCGCTCCTGCGCGCGCTTGATCATCGACAGCGCCGGGCGATCCTTGACCGAACCGGCGGGATTGTTGCCTTCCAGTTTCGCCAGCAGCGTGTTGGAAGTGGCGCCGGGCAGCCGCTTGAGCCGCACCAGCGGCGTGTTGCCTACGAAGTCCTCAAGAGTCTTGTGCATCGCTAAACTCCGATAATACGCGCTGCAACAACGATAGCCAAACGCCGGCTGCATTGCATTGCCGTCTATCCCCACTCATTTTTCCGAATGGCGCAGCATGGCCGCGCAATAGCGCGCCACGCCCTCCTCGACGCTGAGGAAGGGTTCGCGATAGCCCGTCTCGCGCAGCGCCGAGAGGTCGGCCTGCGTGTAACTTTGGTACTTGCCCTTCAACTCCCCGGGAAAGGGGATATACCGGATCACGCCCTGCCGCTGTATTTCGGGCAGCGTCAGCGCGGCCTCCCGCCGCGCGCCGCGGCACGCGTTCACCACCGCCACGGCGACTTCGTTGAAGCTCTGCGCCGCTCCGGTTCCGCAGTTGAAGATGCCCGCTTTCTCCGGATGATCGAGAAAGAACAGGTTGAGCCTGACCGCGTCCTCGACCGACACGAAGTCCCTGCGCTGCTCGCCGTCGCCGTAGCCGCCGCTCCCCTCGAACAGCTGCACGCTTCCGCTGTCGCGGTACTGATTGAAGAAATGAAAGGCGACGGACGCCATGCGTCCCTTGTGCTGTTCGCGTTCCCCATAGACGTTGAAGTAGCGCAACCCGACCACCTGGCCGGCGAACTCTTTCCAGCGGCGGCGCACCCATTGATCGAAGAGGAACTTGGAGTAGCCGTAGACATTGAGCGGCCGCTCGCAGTCTCTGCGTTCGCGAAAGGCCGTGTCGCTGCCGTAGATCGCCGCCGACGACGCGTAGAGAAACGGCACTTTCTCCGCCGCGCAGCGTTCGAGCAAGGAGCAGGAGTAGCGATAGTTGGTCTCCATCATGTAGCGGCCGTCGGTCTCGGTGGTATCCGAGCAGGCGCCCTGATGCAGAAGCGCGGCGATTCCCCCGCCGTAAGCCCCGCCGGTGAAGGAAGCAAGGAACTCGGCCTGATCGACGTAGTCGGCGATCTCGCAATCGACGAGATTGACGAACTTGTCGCCGTGGGAAAGATTGTCCACGGCGATGATCTCCGTTATGCCGCGCTGGTTGAGCGCCTTGACCAGGTTCGAGCCGATGAATCCCGCCGCGCCGGTCACTACATAGTACATGCGCTGACGCTCCGTGTACAAGACAAGGATGGAGGATGAAGGATGAAGGATGAAGCGAGAGCCGCTTCTTCCCTTCCGCCTTCGTCCTTCTGCCTTCTATCTTCTGCCTTCATCCTTCCGCCTTCCGCCCTCATCCGTCCCGAAGAGCTCTTCGGACGTCACCACCGCCGTGCCGAATTTCCCGACCACGATGCCGGCAGCGCGATTGGCGACGCGCACCGCCTGTTCCAGGTCCGCGCCGCCCGCGAGCATCGCGCCGAGCGTTGCGATGACCGTGTCGCCCGCACCGCTCACGTCGAACACTTCGCGCGCCTGGGCCGGCACGTGCAGCCTCCGTCCCGCCCGATACAGCGTCATCCCTTCCTCGCTGCGGGTGATGAGCAGTCCTGCCGCATTGAGCTTGCGGCGCAGGCGCTGCGCCTTGGCGGTGAGTTCCGTCTCCGTCGTCCATCCCCCAACGACCTCACGGAATTCCGCGCGATTGGGCGTGATCAGCGTCGCGCCATGATAACGCGAATAATCATCGCCCTTGGGGTCCACCAGCACGGGCTTCCCGGCGCCACGCGCAAGCTGGATCATGCGCGCGATGTGGGTGAGCCCGCCCTTGCCGTAGTCGGACAGGATCACCACGTCACAGCGATGCAGCATGCGCCTGAAATCGCGCAGCTTGGACGCGAGCACCTCATGGCCCGGAACCGTCTCGAAATCGACCCGCAGCAACTGTTGATTGCGGCCAATCACCCGCAGCTTGATCGTGGTCGTGACTCCGCGGTCGCGATGCAGCTGCGCGGCGATCCGCTCCCGGCGCAGAAGCGTCGCGAGCTTGCGCCCTGCATCGTCCGCCCCCACCACCGACAGCAGGTTCACGCGCGCACCGAGCGCCACCGCATTGCGTGCGACGTTGGCAGCCCCGCCCGGACGCTCCTCCGTGCGGTCGATCCTGACGATGGGCACCGGCGCTTCCGGCGAAACGCGGCCGACTTCGCCGAACCAGTAGCGATCCAGCATCACGTCGCCGACGACCAGGACGCGCGCCGTTCTGAGGGATGAGGGATGAGGGATGAGGGATGACGGAGCAGCAGCGCCGGCCGTAGCGCCTTCCGCCTTCCGCCTTCCGCCTTGCTTTTTCATCCTTCCGCCTTCCGCCTTCATCCTTGCCGCTTCAGCGCCTGGTCGATTTCGCGATTGATCACCTCAAGCGCGGCCAGCGGGTCGGGCGCGCGCGTGATCGGCCGGCCGATGACCAGGTAATCGGCGCCGTCCGCGATCGCGACCGCCGGCGTAGCGACGCGATGTTGGTCGTCCCGACCTGACTCGGCAAGCCGTATCCCGGGCGTTACGAGCCGGAAACCGGGGCCGCATTCGCGCCGCAGTAGTGCAGCCTCCTGCGCCGATGCGACAACGCCGTCGAGGCCGCTGTCCCGGGCCAGCCGCGCGAGCCGCAACACGAGCTCCGGCGCGCGGCCCGCGAAACCCAGCTGCGCGAGATCGGCGTCGGCCATGCTGGTCAGCACGGTGACCGCCACGAGTTGCGGGGGCGTGCTGTGCGACGCCAGCGCCTCGCGGGCCGCTTTCATCATGGCGGCTCCCCCGAGCGCGTGCACGTTAAGCATCCACACGCCGAGCGCCGCTGCCGCGCGGCACGCGCCTGCAACGGTGTTGGGGATATCGTGATACTTCAGGTCGAGAAACACGCCAAAGCCGCGCGCCGCCAGCGTTTCAACCAGCGCGGGGCCCGCCGCCGTGAACAGCTCTTTGCCGACCTTGACCCGGCACTGCGCCGGAGGGAGGCGGTCGACCAGCGCCAGCGCGCCGGCGGCATCGGCGTAGTCAAGCGCCACGATCACCCGCGGCTCGCCTGTCATGCCGGCAGGCCCTTCTCTTCGGTGCGTCGCGGCGAGTAGGTCTCCCACTGCGCGCACGCCGGACAGTGCCAGTAGAACTGGCGCGCGCGGAACCCGCAGTTGTCGCACCGATACATCGCGAGTTCCCGCGTGTGCTGGTGCACCAGCTGCTTGATGAGTTCGAGCTCGCGCCTGCGTTCGATCGGCGCTTCGAGCATTTGCGCTTCCAGCAGTTTGTCCAAACCGAGCAGCGTCGGGGTGCGCTGCAGTTCATCGCGCACGAACCGGTAGGCGGGCTCGGCGCCGTCCGCTTCGAGCGTACCCTGGAACACCGTGTTAAGCAGATCGAGTGAGGGATACTTACCGAGATAACCGCGGAGCAGGTTCAACCCCTCCTCGGGCCGGCCCGACTGGCGGAACGCCGCGAGCAGGCGGTCCGCGATCAGCGCCAGGTACGCCGGGTTCTGGCTCTCGATGCGCTTCCACGCATCGACCGCGGCCCCCGGGTTTCCAGCCTGCAATTCGAGGTCTCCGAGCACGATATTCGCCCGCGCGCACAGCCGGTGGTGCGAGAGCGCGCGCGCCAGATGCTCGCGCGCCGCGCCGGGTCGCGAGTGCATGCTCTCGTTCACGGCCAGTTCGCAGCAGAAGTTGGCGATCTCCTTCTGGTGCGACCTGCCGGTCACCGCCTCGAGCTTCTCCGCGATTCCGATCGCTTTCTGCCAGTCCTTCTCGCGCTCGTAGATCTCCAGCAGAAACCGCAGCGCTGCCTCGGCATGAGCCGTGTGCTCAAGCTTGAGAAACAGCTCCTCGGCGCGGTCGAGCAATCCGGCCTTCAGATAATCCTGCGCCAGCTCCAGCAGGGCGAGCAGCTTGCGATCCTGCGCGAGGTCGGGGCGCTCGACCAGGTTCTGGTGCATGCGGATCGCGCGCTCGACCTCGCCGCGCCGGCGAAAGAGGCTCCCCAGCGCGAAGTGCAGCTCGATGGTCTGCGGGTCGACCTTGACCACCTCGATGAAGGCCTCGATGGCCTTGTCCGGCTGCTCGTTCAGGAGAAAATTGAGGCCCTTGAAATACGACATGGGCAATGCCCGCGATTCCGACATGAGCTGTTTGATGTCGACCCGCGCGGCGAGCCACCCCAACACGAAGAACAGCGGCAGAGCCAGCAGCCACCAGTATTCGATGTCCATGTGCTACGTCGCCCCACTCGCGTCAGAGGGCCGCGCGGATGCCTCGCCCGCCCGGTTGCGCGCATTGAGCTCGCGCCGCAACGCCACCACCTCGCGCCGCCGGCGCAGCATATGTCCCAGGTTGGCGACGATTCCCACCAGCACGCCGAGGCAGAAAAACACCAGGAGAACCAGCACCAGCGGCGCCTGCCACTGGTAGCCGAGGTAATAGTGCACCGCGACGATGTCGGTGTTCTTGACCGCGAAACTCAGCACCAGCAGGAACAATGCAAGCCTCAGCGTCCACAGGAAGTAGCGCATAGTCCGAGCTTATCCGAAGCCGACCGGCGTGTCAGCCGCCGGAAACAGTCCGGGCCCGGCCGGCGCCGGGCAAAAAAAACGGCACGATCTTTCGATTGTGCCGCCCGCAAACAAGCGATGCCTAAGTTCTCTTATCGTTGTTATTTCTTGATATCGACCCGTTCCCGAAGTTCCTTGCCGGCCTTGAAATGCGGCACGTACTTCGCCGGCACCTGCACCTTGTCGCCGGACTTCGGATTGCGCCCGACGCGCGGCGGCCGGTAATTCAGACCAAAGCTGCCAAATCCGCGGATCTCGATGCGTTGGCCCTGCGACAGGCTTTTCGACATCGCATCCAGGATCATCTTTACCGCCAGTTCGGCGTCTTTCGCCACTAACTGCGGGTAGCGCGCCGCCAGTTTTGCGATCAACTCCGACTTTGTCATGGCGTCTTTCTATTGCTGGGTGTTGGCGACGTCCAGCTTGGCCTTGAGCAGCGCCCCGAGATTGGTCGTCCCGGCGCTCGACGGCTTGTCCGCGGCGAGCCGCTGCATCGCCTCGGCCTCCTCCGCCACATCCTTCGCCTTGATCGACAGGTTGATCGCGCGATTCTTGCGGTCGATGTTGATGATCATCGCAGTGACCGTGGCGCCTTCGCTCAGGCGCGTGCGGATGTCCTCGACGCGGTCGCGCGCCACCTCGGACGCCCGCAGGTAGCCCTCGATATCGCCCGCGAGCTGGATTACCGCACCCTTGGCATCGATCGACTTCACCGTTCCCGTCACGATCGAATTCTTCTCGTGCGCGGTGATGTAGCTCGTGAAGGGATCGCCCTCCAGCTGCTTCACACCGAGCGAAATGCGTTCGCGCTCGACGTCGATCGACAGTACGACCGCCTCGATCTCCTCGCCCTTCTTGAAGTTGCGAACGGCCTCTTCGCCGGGCTGCGACCACGACAAGTCGGAAAGATGCACCAGCCCGTCGATGCTCCCCGGCAGCCCGATGAAAATGCCGAAATCGGTGATCGACTTGATCTGGCCCTTCACGCGATCGCCCTTTTTGTAGTTCATCGAGAACTCTTCCCACGGGTTTGGCAGGCACTGCTTCATGCCGAGCGAAATGCGGCGGCGTTCCTCGTCGATCTCGAGCACCATGACCTCGACCTCGTCGCCCAACTGCACCACCTTCGACGGATGCACGTTCTTGTTGGTCCAGTCCATCTCGGATACGTGCACCAGGCCCTCGATGCCGGCCTCGATCTCGACGAACGCGCCGTAATCGGTCAGGTTGCTCACCTTCCCGAACAGCCGCGTGCCCTGCGGATAGCGCCGCGTGAGCCCCATCCACGGATCCTCGCCGAGCTGCTTGAGCCCGAGCGAGACGCGGTTCTTCTCCTGGTCGAACCGCAGCACTTTGGCCTCGACTTCATCGCCCACCGAGAGGATCTCGGATGGATGCTTGACGCGCCGCCACGCGAGGTCGGTGATGTGAAGCAGTCCGTCGATGCCGCCCAGATCGACGAACGCGCCGTAATCCGTGATGTTCTTGACGATCCCCTTGACGACCGCTCCCTCGCGCAGATTTTGCAGGAGCTTTTGCCGCTCCTCGCCCTGCGTTTCTTCGAGCACCGCCCGGCGCGACACCACGACGTTGTTGCGTTTGCGGTCGAGTTTGATGACCTTGAACTCCATCTCCTTGTTTTCGTAGGGCGCGGTGTCCTTGACCGGCCGGATGTCGACGAGCGAGCCGGGAAGGAAGGCGCGGATGCCGTTGATCATCACCGTGAGGCCGCCCTTCACCTTGCCGTTGATGGTGCCGGCGACGACGGTTCCCTTTTCCAGAGCCTCTTCAAGCGCGAGCCACGCCGCCAGGCGTTTCGCCTTGTCGCGCGACAGGCGCGTCTCGCCGTAGCCGTTCTCCAGCGATTCGATCGCGACTTTTATGAAATCGCCTGGTTGTGCTTCCACCTCGCCGCGGTCGTTCCTGAATTCGTCTACTGAAATGTAGCTTTCGGACTTGAGACCGGCGTTGACCACCACGAAGTTGTTGTCCACGCGCATGACTTCGGCGGTGATCACCTCTCCCACCCGCATCTCCTTGACGGAAAGGCTCTCTTCAAACAACGCGGCGAAATTTTCTGCGGTCCCGGATGCGGGTGACAAAGTTTTCATCATTCAGATTCAATATGTTAGGCAACCCGCCGAGGCGGCGGGGTCAGTTAAAAAAACCATGAGCTGGGTCGACTCATGGCGCTCGCAGTGCCTGCCCGTAGCAGGACACGATCTGGGCCGACGCCTCCTCCACCGTCATTCCGGTGGTGTCGATTTCAATCGCGTCCACGCTCCTTTGCAGAGGTGCCACAGCGCGGCCGCTATCGCGTGCGTCGCGGGCATGGATATCCTGCAAAAGGGCGGTCATGTTAGCACTCAAACCTTTGTCGATCAACTGTTTATATCGACGCCGGGCCCGTTCCTCGGCACCTGCGGTGAGATAAACTTTTAGCACCGCGTCCGGGAAAACAATGGTCGTCATATCGCGGCCTTCGGCCACCAGTCCGGGGGCCATGCGGAAGGCGTGCTGCCTCTCCAGTAACACCGCCCGCACCCCGCGCAGGGCTGCCACCCGTGAGGCACCTTCGCTCACCTTTTCCTCTCGAATTGCCTCGGTCACATCCCGGGATCCGAGCCAGACTCGATCGTTCTTGAAACCTATATTTGCATTCAAAGCGATAGCGCTGACTCTTGACTCGTCATCGAGGTCGATGCCGGCCTCCAAGGCGGCCAGTGCGACGGTGCGGTATAACGCGCCACTATCGAGGTAATGAAAGCCCAACCGGCGGGCGACGCAATATGCCACGGTGCCCTTCCCCGAGGCGGACGGACCATCGATGGCGATGACAGGCGGCAGACCCGGTGACAAGTTTCAAAGCCTCGTCTGGGCGCTTCGACCTAGCGCTGCGAAATTCCCGCGAGCACCTGAAAATAGTCGGGAAAGGTCTTCGCGACGCATTCCGGGTCGTTGATCCGCACCGGCACGCCGCCTACCGCCGCGAGCGAAAAGCTCATCGCGATCCGGTGATCGTCGTAGGTATCGATCGCGACCCCGGGTTTCAGCCTCGAGGATCGAGGTGGGCTGATGCGCAGGTAATCAGCTCCTTCCTCGACCGCCGCGCCCAGTTTGCGCAACTCGGTCGCCATCGCAGCGATGCGGTCGGTTTCCTTCACGCGCCAGCTGCCGATATTTCGCAGCGCGCTCGGGCCGTCGGCAAAGACCGCAGCGACCGCCGCCGTCATCGCAGCGTCGGGAATATGGTTGAAATCCGCGTCGATCGGCCTCAACCTGCCGCACCGGGCGGCTTCCGCGTCCGCACCAGCTTCGATCCAGTTTTCCCCCATCACGATGCGGGCGCCCATGCGCTCCAGGATCTCGCAAAACCGCACATCGCCCTGGATGCTCGCACGACCAACACCTTCCACGCGCACCGGTCCCCCGCCCTTGAGCCCGCTGATCGCCCCGGCCGCAAGAAAATAGGATGCCGCCGAGGCGTCGCCCTCGACATAAATTTCGCCGGGGCTCGAGTAGCCGTCTCCCCGCGGCACGGTGAACCTGGACCAACCCTCGCGTTCCACGAGTACGCCGAACCTGCTCATCGTGGCGAGCGTGATCTCGACGTACGGTTTGGAGATCAGTTCACCTTCGACGAGAAGCGCCGCTGCAGTGCGCGCGAGCGGCAGCGCAAGCAGCAGCGCCGTCACGAACTGGCTGGAAACATTGCCGCGCACCGAAACCGGAGCGCTGAGCGTGATCGCGCCGCGACCAATCGCGAGCGGGGGATAGCCTGGCTTGCCGCGGTACGCGATGTCGGCGCCAATCGCGCGCAACGCGTCCACCAGGTCGCCGATGGGGCGCTCGTGCATCCGCGCCACCCCCGATAGCCCGTAGCTTCCACCGGCAAACGCGAGCACGGCTGTGAGCGGACGCAGCGCGGTGCCGGCGTTGCCGAGAAAAAGATCCGCCTGTTTGACCGGAAAGCTCCCACCCGTCCCCGCCACGCGCAGCGCCTGCGCACCCACCGACTCGCAGACAACACCGAGCGTGCGCAACGCCTGCACCATGTGCTGCGTATCATCGGAATCGAGCAGGTCCCGAATCAGGGTGTTCCCCCGCGCCAGGGCCGCCAGCAGCAAGATGCGGTTCGAGATGCTCTTCGAGCCCGGCAGGCGAACCGTGCCGCGTGCACAGCGTATGGGGGCTAGGTCGATGTGGCTCATAGCCGGGACTTCCAGATCCGTTGCCGCTCGCCGTGGGGACTACGACTGGCGCGCAACGAGCCACCGCGCGCGCGCGGCGCGCGCAGCCTCGAACATGCGCTCCAGCGTCGCGGCATCAGCGGCAGCGATCGCTCCCCGCGCACGCTCCAGCTCTTCAATGTAGGTGTCCAGCACCTCCAGCAGGGCGTCGCGATTGGAGATACAGATGTCGCGCCACATTTCCGGGGAGCTGCCCGCGATGCGCACCGTATCGCGCAGCCCGCCGGCTGAAAAAGCGAAGAGCTTTCGCGCATTGCGACGGCGGGCAAGCGCCCCGACCAGGGCGAAGGCGACGACGTGAGGCAGGTGGCTCACGGCCGCGAAGATGGCATCGTGCTCGTCCGGGCGCAACCGGACTACCCGTGCGCCGCACGCCTCCCAGGCGCGTCGCACGGTCGCAATCGCGGTGCGCGAGGTCTCCGCCTGCGGAGTCAGAATCACGTTGCGGCCGCGATAGAGCGTGGCGAACGCCGCACCGGCTCCGCTCATCTCGGTGCCGGCGACCGGATGGGCAGGCACGAAGCGGCCGAGACTGTCCTTCAGGAAGCGCCGCGCGCTTGCGATCACGTCCTGCTTGGTGCTCCCCGCGTCGCTTATGACGGCGTGACGCGCGACATGCGGCGCGATGCGGGCCATCACTTCCGGCATCTGGCCCACCGGCACGCCCAGCAGCACGAAATCCGCGTCGCGCACCGCCGTGACGGCGTCCACGGCAATCTCGTCGACGATCCCGAGCCGCAGCGCCGTGGCGAGGTTGCGGCGCGTGCGCCCCACGCCAACCACGCGCCCCACGGCCCGGGCCTTCCGCAGCGCCATCGCAAACGAGCCGCCGATCAGTCCGACGCCGATCACCGCAAGCTTGCCGATTCGGAACTTGGCAGGCATTTTTAGCGGTGGCCGCTACGCCGCAAGCGCTCGTGCGAGGCTGTCGAGGAAGCGCGCATTCTCGGACGCGGTGCCGATGGTGACCCGCAGATGGTCGGGCATGCCGTAGCTCGCCACCAGACGCACGATGACTCCCAGCTTGAGCAGCCGCTGAAAGACTCCAGAGGCGTCCGGTACCTTGAAAGTGACGAAGTTACCGAATGGAACTATGTACTGCAGGCCCAGTTCGGAAAGCCCGCGAGTCACCGTCTTCAGCCCTGCCTGGTTGACCTCGAAGCTGCGGCGCACGAACTCCAGATCCTCGAGCGCAGCGGCCGCGGCAGCAAGCGAAAGACTGTTGACGTTGAACGGCTGGCGCACGCGGTTCATGAGATCCGCGATCCCGGCGCTCGCCAGCGCGTAACCCACGCGCAGTCCCGCCAGTCCGTAGACCTTGGAAAACGTGCGGGTGACGATCAGATTCGGAAAGCGTTGCAGCCAGCCGAGAGTGTCGCCCCTCAGTTCGAGCGGGAGATACTCGTGGTAGGCCTCGTCGAGCACCACTGCGACATGCCCCGGCAACGCCGCGAGAAACGCTTCGACCGCGGCGGGCGGCGCGTAAGTCCCGGTCGGGTTGTTTGGATTGGCGATGAACAGGACGCGCGTATCGCTTCTCACCGCCCGGCGCATCGCGTCAAGGTCATGGGCAAACGCCCTGGCGGGCACTTCGATGGCGGCGGCGCCGATGGCCTGCACCGCCAGCGGATACACCGCGAACGCATGTTGGGAATAGACCGCGCTATGCTCCGGCGTCAGAAACGCACGCGCCGCGAGTTCGAGCACGTCGTTCGAACCGTTCCCGAGCACGATGTTCTGGTGTTCCACCCCGAAGCGCGCGCCCAGCGCGCGCTTGAGTTCGAATCCGTTGCCATCCGGATAGCGCGAAATCCCGTCGAGCACCCCGCGCACCGCGCGCTGGGCGAGCGGACTCGCCCCCAGGGGGTTCTCGTTCGACGCGAGCTTGATGATGCCCGACTCGTCCAGCCCCATCTCGCGCGCGAGTTCCGGGATCGGTTTGCCGGGCTGATACGGGGCGATCGCGCGAATGTACGAAGGGGCGAGGTCGCAGATGTCCATGCTTCGCGTTCCGGCGCCTGGCGTTGAGGGTTTAGCGTTGAGCGTTGAGAGTGAAGAGCTTGACGTTCAGCTCTCTGCGCAGGGCGCGAGCCGCATAAAAGAGGCTACTCACTCAACCCTCAACTCTCAACGCTGAACTTTCATGTCACTGCCAACGGATACGAGCCGAGGACCTTGAGGAAGGTGACGTATCCGCGCATCTCCTCGAGCGCCTTGGCGACACGGGCGTCCCGTGCATGCCCTTCAATATCCACGTAGAAGACGTATTCCCACAAGCCGGTACGCGCCGGCCGGGACTCGAGCCGCGTCATGCTCACGCCATTGGCGGCCAGGGGCGTCAGCATCCGCTGCATCGCGCCCGGCACGTTGCGTGTGGATACGATGAGCGACGTTTTATCCTTTCCGGAAGGCCCCGCATCGCGCTCGCCCAGCACCAGGAAGCGGGTCGTGTTCCGCGGTTCATCCTCGATATTGCGCGCGAGCACCTTCAATCCGTACAGGCCGGCTGCCGTCTTTGCACCGACGGCCGCAGCGCGCCGATCTTTCGCCGCAAGGCGCGCCGCCTCCGCGTTGCTTACCACGGCCACGCGCTCCGCGTGCGGCAGGTGGCGCGCCAGCCATTGCTGGCACTGCGCGAGGCTCTGAGTATGCGAATAAACCCTGCGTATGTCGCCGCGCCTGCTGGCCTTGGCCATCACGCACTGGTGCACCGGGAGCATCACCTCGCCGCACACCCTGACGGGTGTGGCGAGCAACAGATCGAGTGTGCGGCCGATCGCCCCCTCGGTGGAATTTTCGACCGGCACGACGCCATACCCGACAGCCCCGGTTTCGACCTGCCGGAATACCTCGTCGATCGAGCCGCACGGCTGCTGAGCGGTCAATCCTCCGAAGTGCTTGAGCACCGCCTCCTGGCTGAAGGTACCTGCGGGCCCGAGGTACGCCACCGTCATGTGATCCTCGAGCGAGCGACATGCCGACATGATCTCGGTCAGGACGCGGGCAAGTGCGGCGCTGGAGAGCGGACCGCGATTGAGGGCAGCGACCCGCCTCAGGATCTGGGCTTCGCGTTCGGGGCGGTAGATTGTGCCCCGCTTCAGCCGGCCGATGCGCTGCGCCAGCCGCCCGCGCGCCGAGAGCAGTTTCACCAGGCGCCCGTCGAGCGCATCGATCTGCCGGCGGGTCGTGCTCAACTTGTCGGTCATGGCCGCAATTCTAATCCGCCACGCATGCCCCATGGCCGAAAGCGTGAGCCGTGAGCCGTGATTCGACAACCGACAGGGTGGTTTTGGACTTCGTCGGCTCACGGTTCACGAGTCACGCTCTTGCACTTGTCGGTTCACGGATCACGGATCACCAATTACTTCGATTCCAGCGGAAGATAACGCACCGACAGCACGCCGTGGATATTCGCGAGCTGGCTGGTGAGCGACGCCGGCACTACACTGTCGACGTCGACCAGCGTGTAGGCCATTTCGCCCCTGGACTTGTTGATCATGTTGTGGATGTTGAGTCCCGCCTGCGCCATGGCCGTGGAGATCTGCCCCACCATGTTGGGCACGTTGGCGTTGGCTATCCCGAGCCGGTAGGGCGACTCGCGCGCCATCGACACATCGGGAAAATTGACGGCGTTCCGGATGTTCCCATGCTCCAGGAAGTCGCGTAGCTGATCGACCACCATCACCGCGCAGTTGTCTTCCGCCTCCCCGGTGGATGCCCCGAGGTGGGGGAGTGCGATCACCCGGGGATGGCCCTGCAGCCTCGCGCCGGGAAAATCGCAGATGTAATATTTCAGGTGTTTCGTCTCAAGCGCGTCGAGCACCGCATGGTTGTTGACGATGCCTTCGCGCGCGAAGTTGAGCAATATCGAGCCCGGCTTCATGAGCTTGACATGTTCCGCGTTGATCAGGTTGCGTGTCGCATCGACGAGGGGTACATGAACGGTGACGTACTCGCAACTCTTCAGCACCTCCTCGATGCTGTGCGCCTTCCTGACCTGGGACGGCAGGCTCCAGGCTGCGTCGACCGTGATCTCCGGGTCGTAGCCGAGGACGTTCATTCCGAGTTTGATCGCGGCGTCGGCGACCAGGCTTCCGATTTTCCCCAAGCCCGCGACGCCGAGCGTGCGCCCCGGCAACTCGCTGCCGGAAAACGCCTTCTTGCCGTCTTCCACCAGCTTGTTGAGCGTCTTGTCGTCGCCCTGCAGGCCGTCCACGAATTTCAGCGCTGGCACCAGATTGCGCGCACCGATCAGCAGTCCCGCGATCACCAGTTCCTTCACCGCGTTCGCATTGGCGCCGGGGGCGTTGAACACCGGCAATCCGCGCAGGCTCAGCTTCGGCACCGGAATGTTGTTGGTGCCCGCGCCGGCCCGGCCGATCGCCTTCACCGCCTGCCCGATTTCCATCGCGTGCATGTCGTGCGAGCGCACCAGGATTGCGTCCGGGTTCTCGATCCGCCCTCCAACGGTGTAGCGGTCGGCGGACAGGCGTTTCAGGCCGACGCTCGAAATCGAGTTGAGCGTCAGGATGCGAAAGGTGTCAGCCATGGCTACGCTCGAATTCCCGCATGAACGCGACCAGCGCCTGCACACCCTCGACCGGCATTGCGTTGTAGATTGAGGCGCGCATGCCGCCGACCGAGCGATGCCCCTTCAGCTCTGCAAGCCCGTTGCGTGAGGCCTCCTTGAGGAACGCCCCGTCGAGGGCGTCGTTGCGCAGGGTGAACGGGATGTTCATCCGCGACCGGTCCTCCTTCGCCACCGGCGAATGATAGAACTCCGTCTGGTCGAGGTAGTCGTAGACCAGCTGCGCCTTCGCGATGTTGATTTCCTCCATCTTCTTGATGCCCCCCGCCTGCTTCAGCCACTGAAACACCAACCCCGCCATGTAGACGGCGTAGGTGGGCGGCGTGTTGAACATCGAGTCGTTCTCGGCCTGCACCTTGTAATCGAATATCGACGGCGTGCCCGGCAGCGCCTGCCCGATCAGGTCGTCGCGCACGATGACGATGGCGAGACCCGCAGGGCCGATGTTCTTCTGTGCGCCCGCGTAGATCAGCCCGTAACGGCTCACCTCCACCGGCCGCGACAGGATATGCGAAGACATGTCGGCCACCAGCGGCACAGCGCCGGCGTCGGGAATCCAGTGAAACTCGACGCCGCCGATGGTCTCGTTCGAGGTGTAGTGCACGTAGGCGGCCTGCGGATCGAGCTTCCACTCGCCCTGCTTCGGGGCGTAGCTGTAATTGGCTCCCTCCGAACTGGCGGCAATGCCAACCTTGCAGAATTTTTTCGCCTCGGCGATGGCTCTCATCGACCACTGCCCGGTATTGACATAATCCGCCGCCGCCTTGCCGCGCAGCAGATTCATCGGCACCGTCGCGAATTGCCCGGCCCCGCCGCCCTGCAGGAACAACACCTTGTAGGTGGACGGGATCGCGAGCAGCTCCCGCAAGCCGGCCTCGGCCTCGGCATGTATGGAGATGAACGCCTTGCCGCGATGGCTCATTTCCATCACCGACATGCCCGTGCCGCGCCAGTCGAGCATCTCCTCGGCGGCCTGTTTGAGCACCGGCTCCGGCAATGCCGCCGGACCGGCCCCGAAATTGAAAACTCTTGCCATATCTCCCTCGGTTCGAACTCTAGGATTGAGGATCGAGGAGTGAGGATTCAGGGAACCCCGACAAAGCCGGCTCAATCCTGGATCCTGAATCCTCAATCCTGGTCTTCTTCGTCCGACTCCACGATCTTCTCGAGCCCGGCGAGTTTCTCGCCCTCGTCGAGATTAATCAGCCGCACGCCCTGGGTCGAACGGCCCTGCTCCCTCACTTCCGAAACGCGTGTGCGGATCAGCACGCCGCCCGTGGTGATCAGCATGATCTGGTCATCCGGGCTGACGAGGCGCGCCGCCAGCAGCGGCCCGTTGCGCTCGCTGCACTGGATCGCGATCATCCCCTGGGTGCCGCGCCCGTGGCGCGTGTACTCCGAGATCAAGGTACGCTTGCCGTAACCGTTTTCGGTCGCGGTGAGCACCGACAATTTCTCGTCGCTCGCGGTAAGCAACGAGATCACGTGCTGCCCCTTGGCGAGTTTCATGCCGCGCACGCCCGCGGCGTTGCGCCCCATCGCCCGCACGTCCGCCTCGGCGAAGCGCACCGCCTTGCCGCCATCGGAAAACAGCATGATGTCCTGCTTGCCGTCGGTGATCGCGACTCCGATCAGATAATCGCCGTCCTCCAGGCTGACCGCGATGATGCCTTTCGCCATCGGCCGCGAGAACGCCGACAGCGCGGTTTTCTTCACCGTACCGTTTGCGGTCGCCATGAACACGTAATGGTCCTCGTCGAACTCCTTCACCGGCACGACCGCGGTGATCTTCTCGTGCTCCATCAGCGGCACCAAATTCACCACCGGCTTGCCGCGCGAGGCGCGGCTGCCCTGCGGCACCTCGTAGACCTTGATCCAGTAGACTCGCCCGCGGTTGGAGAAACACAGGATGTAGTCGTGGGTGTTGGCGATGAACAGACTGTCGACGAAATCGTCTTCCTTGGTGGTGGTCGCCTGCTTGCCACGCCCGCCGCGCCTTTGCGCGCGGTAATCCGCGACCGGCTGCGACTTCATGTAGCCGCCGTGCGAGAGCGTCACCACCACGTCTTCGGAAGCGATCAGGTCTTCCATGCCCAGATCCTGGGTGTCGGTGACGATCTCGCTGCGGCGCTCGTCCCCGTATTGCTTTTTCACCTCCGCGAGTTCCTGCGAGATGATCCGGGTCACGCGCGCCGGCTTCGCCAGCACGTCGATGAGATCGACGATCTTGTCCATCGTTTCCTTGTACTCCGCAACGAGCTTGTCCTGCTCCAGCGCCGTCAGGTTTTGCAGGCGCATCTCGAGGATGCGCTGGGCCTGGACGTCCGAGAGCTTGTAACCCTGCCTGTGCAGCCCGAAGTCGGGCGAGAGGCCCTCCGGCCGCGACACCTGCCCCTCGCTGCGCGCGAGCAGTTCTTCGACCAGCTTCGAGCGCCAGAAACGCCGAATCAGCTCGGCCTTGGCGTCCGCCGGCGTCGACGCGGCCTTGATCAGCGCGATCACGTCGTCAACGTTGGACAGCGCGACAGCCAGGCCTTCCAGGACATGGCCGCGCTCGCGCGCCTTGCGCAGCTCGAAGACAGTGCGGCGCGTGACGACCTGGCGCCGGTGGCGCAGGAAGGCTTCCAGAAACTGTCTGAGATTGAGCAGGCGCGGCTGGCCGTCGACCAGCGCCACCATGTTCATCCCGAAGCTGTCCTGGAGCTGCGTCTCTTTCCACAGGTGGTTGAGGATGATTTCCGGCACTTCGCCGCGCTTGAGTTCGATCACCGCGCGCATGCCGGACCTGTCGGACTCGTCGCGGATGTCGGCGATGCCCTCGATCTTCTTCTCGCGCACCAGTTCGCCGATCTTCATCAGCAGATTGGCCTTGTTCACCTGGTACGGCAGTTCGTCGATGATGATCGCCACGCGGCCGCCCTTTTCCGCCTCCTCGAAATGGGTGCGCGCCCGCATCACCACCTTGCCGCGGCCGGTGCGATAGCCCTCGTGCACGCCGGTAAGCCCGTAGATGATGCCACGCGTCGGAAAATCCGGCGCCGGCACGATCTTGATGAGGTCTTCGAGCCCGATCTCGGGGTCCTTGAGCAACGCCTGACAGGCCTCCACCACCTCCGGGAGGTTGTGGGGGGGGATGTTGGTCGCCATGCCGACCGCGATACCGGAGGAGCCATTGATCAGCAGGTTGGGGATGCGCGTGGGCAGCGCCGTGGGCTCCCGCTCCTTGCCGTCGTAGTTGGGGACAAAATCGACGGTCTCCATGTCGATGTCCGCCAGCAACTCGGAGGTGATCTTCGCCAGCCGGCACTCGGTGTAGCGGTAGGCCGCGGCCGAATCACCATCGATCGAGCCGAAATTACCCTGGCCATCGATGAGGGTATAGCGCATCGAGAAGTCCTGCGCCATCCGCACCAGCGCCTCGTAGGTCGCCGAGTCACCGTGGGGGTGATATTTTCCGAGCACGTCGCCCACTACCCGGGCGCATTTCACATATGGCCGGTTCCAGACGTTGTTCGCCTCGTGCATGGCGAAGAGGATCCGGCGGTGCACGGGTTTCAGGCCGTCGCGCACGTCCGGCAGCGCGCGCCCCACGATCACGCTCATCGCGTAGTCGAGGTAGGAGCGGCGCATTTCCTCTTCGAGGCTGACGGGAAGGGTTTCTTTGGCGAACGAATCCATGGAAAAGTTGAGATTTTTGAGCGGGATACGGCTTGTTGTGCAGGCGCCTGAAACGGGCGAGTTTAGCACGCCGGGGCAGCGTTCGACACCACCTCGGACCCGGATTGCTCATCCTTGCGTGGGGTTCAATGGCGCCCGACAGTGCAACCCTGGAAAACCGGTTAACGACACGAAGAATATCGCTCGTTTTACTACCCACTTTGGCATCCGGCTGCAGACCCTCGCCCCCACCGGGTCGGGCACGTCAAATATGGCCCTTGTCAAGGGCCCGGAAGGGTGAATGTTTCATTTAGGCAACAGGCGACTATCCCTTTTCTTTCATAACCGTGTTATGATTTTGGCAGAGTTTGCTTTGACATCACGGTTGTGATATTAAAGTAAACGCAGGGAGACTCAATCGATTCAGGTTTACCGGCATTCTGGCGGGTCCCTAACTTCAATCGCAAAACAGGAGGATCAAAAACCATGAATTCAACGTTGCGGATTACCCTGGCTGGCGTCGCTCTGGCGGGAGTATCGATGCTTCCCGGCGTGGCGGGTGCCCAGTTCAAGAATCAGGGGTACCTGACAGATACGCAAGGTAACGTCGTCAGGGCGCTGGGTGCAGGCGTGTGCGTGCGCACCAGCGACTGGACACCGGCCCGGGCGATCGCTCAATGCGATCCGGACCTCGTGAAGAAACCCGTGAAGGCCAAGCCAAAGGTCGTGAAACCGAAACCCAAGGCGAAACCGAAACCCAAAGCCAAGCCGAAGAAACCGGCGATGCTGAACATCACCCAGAAGATCGAACTGCAGGGCATCGCGTTCGACAGGTCTGAAATGACCGAAGACAACAAGAAAGAACTCGCCAAGTTCCTTGCATCGCTGCGCAAGGCGACGAAGGCGCGTGGCCCGGTCACGTTCGGCGCAGTGGTGGTGACGGGTCATACCGACCGCATCGGCACCCTGAAGTACAACATGGGTCTGTCCGAACGCCGGGCAGTGGTGGTCAAGGATCACCTGGTCAAGGTCGGGAACGTGGATCAGAAGATCATCTTCTGGGAAGGCAAGGGCCCGAAAGAGCCGATTCCTGTGACCAAGTTCTGCGACAACAAGATGAAGCGCAAGCAGTTGATCGAGTGCCTGTCGCCGAACCGCCGGGTGACCGTGGAAGTGGTCGGGCGTGCCTTGAACCTGAAGCCCAAACCCAAGGCGAAGCCGAAGGCCAAGCCGGGTGCCAAGAAACCGAAACCCAAGCGGTAAGTTGTCGGACCCCTAAGTTAAAGGCCCTGCTTCGGCAGGGCTTTTTTTTTCCATGCCAACTGAAATTCGTGCCGTCGACGTGCGGGTTGATGCGCGGTGGATCGCGCCCGTAGAGCCCCCGGGAACCCTTCTGGAGCGGCATTCGGTCCTCGCGTCGCAAGGCAAGATCGTCGACGTCCTGCCGACGGCCAGCGTCGGCTCGACTTACCATGCCCGGCAGTACGTCGATCTGCCGGATCACCTGCTCATTCCCGGGCTGGTCAACCTGCACACCCACGCCGCAATGACCTTGCTGCGCGGGCTTGCCGACGACCGGCCGCTCATGGACTGGTTGCAGAACCATATCTGGCCCGCGGAGATGCGACTCGCTTCCCCCGAGTTCGTGTATGACGGGACACTGCTCGCGTGCGCCGAGATGCTGCGGGGAGGCGTGACCTGCTTTAACGACATGTATTTTTTTCCCGAAGCCGCGGCGCAGGCGGTCGTTGCGTCTGGAATGCGGGGCGCGCTGGGAATGATCGTGGTCGAGTTTCGTTCCCCCTACGCAACCGACGCAGGCGACTACCTCAGCAAAGGCATAGCGTTGCGCGACAGCCTGCGCGGCGAGCCGCGCCTGTCATTTTGCCTGGCGCCGCACGCCCCCTATTCGGTGAGTGATGCAACTTTCGCGCGGATCGCCATCTATGCGGGAGAACTGAATATTCCAGTTCACATACACCTGCATGAGACGGCCGACGAGATCCGCGACAGCCTCGCAGCGCACGGGCTCCGCCCGCTGCGTCGCCTGCAAAGCCATGGGCTGCTCGGGCCCGGACTCATCGCGGTGCACGCCGTTCATGTCACGCAGGAAGAAATGGAACTGCTAGCGGCCCACGGTTGCCACGTCGCCCACTGCCCCGCTTCCAACCTCAAACTTGCGAGCGGCATCGCGCCCGTCGAGGAGTTAAGGCGCCACCGCGTCAATGTCGGAATCGGCACCGACGGCGCGGCAAGCAACAACCGGCTCGATCTGCTGGCGGATATGCGGCTTGCCGCGCTGCTCGCCAAGGGTGTCAGCGGAGACGCGACTGCTGTGGCGGCACACGAGGTTCTGGAAATGGCCACCCTCAGCGGTGCCCGCGCGCTGGCGCTCGACGACAAAATCGGCTCACTGGTCGCCGGCAAGCACGCAGACATGGTCGCAATCGATCTCTCGGCGCTGGAACTCTCCCCCTGCTACGACCCGCTGTCGCATCTGGTGTACGCCGCAGGTCGCCGGCACGTCACGCACGTGTGGGTGGACGGGGAACTGCTGGTCGAGAACGGAGCGCTCACCCGCCTCGATCCCCGGGAGATCGTTGCCAACGCAGTACTCTGGAAGGACAGGATCAGGATCGAGGATCGAGGATCGAGGATTGAGTAAAATCCACATCGGGTGCCATCCTCGATCCTCAATCCCGCCCTTGAGATGATAAACGTCGATCCCGTCGAACTCGAGAAATTCAGCCAGCTCGCGCACCGCTGGTGGGATCCAGCCAGTGAGTTCAAGCCGCTGCACGAAATCAATCCATTGCGGCTCGGCTACATCGACCGCGCGGTGGCGCTTACCGGCAAGACGGTACTCGACGTCGGTTGCGGCGGCGGGATACTTGCCGAAAGCATGGCGGCGCGCGGCGCGCGGGTGACCGGTATCGATCTCGCCGAGCAGCCGCTCAAGGTCGCACAATTGCATCTGCTCGAATCTGGACACAGCGTCGACTACCGCTTGATCGCCGCCGAGGATCTGGCACGGGAGGCACCGCAAAGTTTCGATGTCATCACCTGCATGGAAATGCTGGAACACGTGCCCGAACCCGCGGTGACGGTCGCAGCCTGCGCGGCGCTGCTCAAACCGCGTGGACACGCGTTGTTTGCGACGATCAACCGCAATCCAAAATCCTATCTATTCGCGATCATCGGAGCCGAATACTTATTGCGCCTGTTGCCGCGCGGCACCCACAACTACGCCAGATTCATCAAGCCATCCGAGCTCGCAGGCATGTGCCGGACGTCCGGGCTGACCGTGTCCCAGATTACGGGGATGACCTACAACCCTTTCACCAAGTCGTACTCGCTGGGCTCCGACGTGAATGTCAACTACATCCTGCACGCGACAAGACCGTGACCAGTGACCAGTGACCAGTGACCAGTGCTGAGATGATTTTAATGTTCTGGGGTTTCACCCGTCACCGGTCACCGCTCACCCGTCACGCAGTTCCATGACAAAGGCTGTTTTCTTCGATCTCGACGGTACGTTCGCCGACACGGCGCCGGATCTTGCCCATGCGGCGAATTCGATGCGCCGATCGCGCGGGATGGCACCCCTGCCCATCGAGGCAACGCGTCCCGTCACATCGCTCGGCGCACGCGGCGTGATCGGCGTGAGCTTCGGCATTACGCCGGATCACCCGGACTACGCAGGCTTGCGCGAAGAGTTCCTCAGTCTCTACGCAGTCAACCTCTGCCGCGAGACGCGCCTTTTCCCGGGTATTGCGGAAGCGCTGGATGCGATCGAGGCGCGCCATGTGAAGTGGGGCATCGTGACCAACAAGGCCGAGCGGTTCGCACGGCCGCTGATTGCGCTCCTGGGATACGGTGGACGTGCTGCGTGCGTCATCGGAGGCGACACGACCGGAAAAATCAAGCCGGATCCGGAACCGCTGTTTGCCGCATGCCGGGAAATCGGTGTTCGCCCCGGGGAATGCATCTACGTTGGCGACGACGAGCGCGACATCGTGGCCGGCCGCGCAGCGGGCATGAAAACCATCGCCGTCGAATACGGTTACCTCAACGGGGGCGCGCCTGTGACGTGGGGAGCCGACTCGGTAATCCGGCATCCGCGGGAACTGCTGGATTGCATCCAGATCAAGGGGGCTGCCGCCTGAACAAGCAAGCGATGAAACGAAATGATCGGGCGTGAGTCCAACGCTCGTGCGGTGCGCAGAACTTGAAGTTCGGGGAGTCACCCGCATATGAGATAATGCGCACGCTGCAGACCGTTTCGTCGCCGGGCGGAGCATCCAACCGGCGCAAATGAACACGGGGGCGACTTGGTTTCGACGTGGGTAACGAAGCAGCGCAGGGCATGCCAAGGTCCAGTCACCTTGTAAATCCGCTGGACAACCTTAAACGCCAACGACGAGCGTTACGCTCTCGCCGCCTAACACCGGCGAGACGCTGCACTAGCCTGCTGATGGGCTAGGCCGGAGGGATAGACGAGGCGCAAGCCGGATTTGTTCTGATGGTGCAGCGTCATTTACATCAGCCTCTCCGCCCGGTCTGGTCGCTTGGCCAGGCGGATCCGTCGAAGCGACTGGCTGAGCGCCAGCCTGCCGGCCGGCGGGCGCGAGGCGAGACCCAAATGACCAGGCTAAGCATGTAGTCCTGACTGTGGAGGGCTCGCGGACGCGAGTTCGATTCTCGCCGCCTCCACCAAACAAAAAGGGCGCCCGTTTGGGCGCCCTTTTTCTTTTCCGCTTGCGGATATGCTTTTATCCCTTGGTGCGACTGCGGTACTCGCCGGTAGCGGTATCGATCTCGATCCTGTCGCCGGTCGCGCAGAAGAGCGGCACCGGCACTTCAAACCCGGTCTTGAGTTTCGCGGGCTTCAGCACTTTTCCTGACGTATCGCCCCGCACCGCGGGTTCGGTATAGGCGATCTCGCGCACGACCGTCTGCGGCCACTCGACCGAGATCGGGCTGCCGTTGTAGAGCACGATCTCGCACTCCATGCCGTCCTCGAGGTAGTTCAGGCCGTCGCCCATGCTCTCCTTGTCCACTTCGTACTGGTTGAACTCGGCATCCATGAACACGTAGGACGGATCAGAGAAGTACGAATAAGTCACTTCCTTGCGGTCGAGCACCACGATCTCGAATTTTTCATCGGCGCGGTACACGGTTTCCGTGGTGCTGCCGGAGAGCAGGTTCCGCAGCTTCATTTTGACCACGGATGCATTGCGCCCCGACTTGTTGAATTCCGCCTTCTGCACCACCAGCGGGTCTTTCCCGACCATGATCACGTTGCCCGCCCGGACTTCCTGTGCAATCTTCATAGCACTACCCTATCTCGTTGAAATGCAAAACGATTATTTTACCCTGTCGCGGGCAAACTGCGCCAGATTTGTGGCCATGTCGCCGATCCGGCCAACATGACCCGCCCAACCCGACGCATGCCTGTTGAGCGCCTCCACGTGCTGCCGGAAAACGCGCCACGTATCGGCCAGATTGACCGGCGGTCCATCCATAAGGTTCCACTGATAAGACAAAGTTCGCAGCACCGCAGCCGCGCCACGTTCGAGCCCGGCGGCATATGAATCGAGGAACGTATCGAGCTTGAGCCGATGCGCGCCCGCCTCCTGCGGATAGACGTGCCAGATGAACGGGCGCTCGGCCCATTGCGCGCGCACGAACGAGTCCTCCCCGCGCACGAAGTTGATATCGCACGACCACAGCAACTCGTCGTAACGAAGCTGGGGAACAAAGGGGAGAATCCGCGCTTCGAGCCTGCCCCGCCGCAAGCGCGCCGTGGCCGCCCGATCAGAGGCACCAAAGTACTCGCGCACCCGGCCGGCCATGTGCCCGTCCGGCACCGCGGCAACGATCGGTTCGTTGCCATGCTCCCAGCATTTAAGCAGCGCTTCCGCCGGCGCGCCGGCATAGGCGAAGAGCGATACCACCAGGCTTCCGGCTGTTGGCGATGAAAAACCGCACGACCTCCAGAATTCACCGCGGCCGGCTTCACCAAACGCCGCGCGCCGCGCCGCAAGATCTCCTTCCCGCAGGACGCCGCCCGTGCCTGCAGCAAAACCGGGAAAGAAGAAATAGCGGTCGAGTGGCAAGCGCGGATGCGGTGAGGGCAGACCGTGATGCTCAGCCACCCAGGCTTCGGCACTGAGATACTCCAAAGTGATCCAGAGGGGCGGGGGCGTTCGGGCAAGCATCGCTGCGACATACGGCTCCGGCAGCCCGCACCCGAATGCCTCGACGACGACGTCGTTCAGTTCAGTGGATGGCGGCCATTCGTCCGCCCAGGGCCGCACCTCCACACCCGATACCTGTTGCCGCGGAAGCGTGACATTCACGTCCGGACACAGCGCGTGGAGCACCGCAAGTTGGTCCACCCACAAACGCACGCGCGCCCGCTGCTCGCGCGCCAGCTGACAGGCGAGACGCCAGCACACGGCGGCGTCGCCATAGTTGTCGATCACCCGGCAGAAGATGTCCCACGTCAAGGGCGCTGGCATGGTGGCTACGCGCGCGGCTTGCGTGCATGCCGAAATGCAGCGGGAACAAAAAAGCCGGGCATGCGCCCGGCCCGAACTTGACCGCAGATAGCGGTCAGACTGCTTGTATGTTGCTCGCCTGCTTCTTGCCCTTGTTGCCGGTAGTCACCTCGAAAGACACTTTTTGTCCTTCTTTCAAGGTCTTGAAGCCGGGCATGTTGATCGCCGAAAAGTGCGCGAACAGGTCTTCCCCGCCGCCGTCCGGCGTGATGAAACCGTAACCTTTGGAGTCGTTGAACCACTTTACCGTACCAGTTGCCATGCTGCGTTCCTTTAAAGAGTATGAATTAGAGCCTCACCGCTGTTTGATCTCAAAGCCCCAAAAGAACGAACATCCAACGGGTGATCCAACTCTCAAGAACTTTAGATTAAACATGCGACGCCCTTATACGCATTTTTCCGCCCAGCGTCAAGAGCTTGCGTTGAGGCGGCCGTTCCGCGACGAGGACTTGACATCGCGAGCGCTACATCAATTCCCGGCAAGCAGCGCGGCAACCTCGTCGCTGCGGGGAAGCTGAACCGGATTCCATTGCAGGTAGCGCACACCCGCGGCTTTCAGGCATTCGGCCTTGAACCGCGTCTCCGCCGTATGGCCACTTTCGAGGTCAATGGCCGCGACGACCTCGAACGCCTTGCCGCACACCACGCAATCGATCGTTTGCTGCACAAGCGCACGCCACCGCTGTTCGCGCTCCCTGCCTTCGGGCAGTCCGGTGAGTTCGATCACGGCCGCAAGGCTGACGTGCGCAAAGACTTCGTGATCCGGCAGCGCGGCACGAAGTACGTCGTGCAACTGTATGTGCTGGACGCTCAGCAAAGTGGGTCGTCGCGCATAGTGGGCCGGCCCGCGGGTCGGCACCTCGGGGGTAGACGCCGCACCTGGGGACCCTGCGTGCGCCACCTCCGGCACCGTGGAGCGTTGCGTGCGCGGACTGAAGATCTGGGCGAAACGTTCTCTGCTCGATGCTGCACGGGCCGCGGTCCGTTTCCGGTAGACCCAGACGACGTAGACGATCGCCACCATCGGGGCGAGGGCGAGTAAGAACCAAACCCAGCTCACCGCCGGGTCGCCGCCCTACGCACTGCCACCGGCACGCACGCCGCCGCGAGCGCGGCGGCGATCGAGCCACCATGCGAGCGCCGGCAGCATGATGAACCCGCCCGGCATGACCAGCACCACAAGGTACGGGCTCACGCGCGACAGGCGCCGCAGGTGGTGGGTCATCTGCGCCCTGTCCTCCGCCGTCCAGTGCTGCTGATTGCGGGGCTTCATGAGCAGCGGCATCAATCCCTTCACCTGCGAGAATTCTGCCACGAGATACCGTTTCTCGCGCGTGGTGAGATCGGCCATGGAGCGCAGCAGTGTTGCCGCGCGGCGCGGTATGTTCGTGATGCGGCTCATGTGCGTGGGGACGCGGCGTTGTTTTGCGCGGCCGGCATCAGACGCTGAAACGGCGCAGCCATCCGGCGAGCGTACGCCACGCGCGCCATGCCACCAGCCCGCGCCCTGCCCACGTGAAAAGATGCCTGCGGCCGAGCACCGTGGCCGCCGCCACCGCAACCGCGAGCGCGGCGGGATGAAGCCGCAAGAACTGCACTACCGCCCACGCCCGATCGATGATGCGCGCGGGCCCCTGCCAGCCCCGGTAGGTCTGTGCAATTACGAGGCGATGCCCTTCGCAGCGTGCAAGCAGGCGCTCTTTGCGGCGGGCAACATCGATCATTCGCTCACGGAACATGGCGCGATGTCAGTTGCTCGTGATCCTTGGCGAGTTCCGCAAGACTGGCCGAGAACAGCTTCGATCCGGAACGCAGCTTCGAGCGCACCCAAAAACCGACGGCAAGTCCGGCGCCCAGGTAGCCCACCGCCAGCAAGGCGACGACCATGACGCGATGCGTGTCCCAGAACAGCACGACGACCAGCAACGTAAGCATGATCAGGGAGAACGTGAGGAACAGGATCGCAACCAGCCCCCAGAAAGCAAGCTGCGCGAGCCGCAGGCTCTCTTCCTCGACCTCGGTCCCGAGGAGTTCCAGCCGCGTGCGCAGTATCGCGACCGCATTGGCCGCGAGGTTGCGCAGCGAAGCGAGCAACCCCGGCGCCGCGTCCGGCCCGGTGGCGGACTCTTCAGTAGCCACGCGTCAATTGCGGATCAACGGCGGCTGATCAGCAGCCCGACGAGGAAACCGACGCCGGCGGCAATACCGACTGCCTTCCACGGATTCTCATGCACGTACTCGTCGGTCGCGCGCGCGACCTCCTTGGTCTTGTCGAGCATGACTACTTCGGCGTCGGCGAGCTTTACCTTCGCGCGATGCATGCTGTCCTGGATGCGCTCGCGCGCAGCCGAAATTTTCTCACCGGCCTGGTTCGCCGTGGCCCGCAGGAGTTCTTCGGCATCGGACACGACCGCTTTGAGGTCCTGGACCAGTTTGTCTTTGGAAATGGGGGTGTCGGTATTCATGCGCATTCTCCGGACATTTCAAACGGGTTGAAAAGGCAGCTATGGCCCTAGGCTACCGATTTTCCCCGCCATAATCAACCGTGTCTTGCAGTGCAGCAATGCAACCTCGAACGCAGCTCACCTCTCGCCTCCCTCCCCTCTGGTATAGAATCCTCGACGGCGGCTGTCTCTCCTTGGTCAGGGAAAGGACAACGTCAGCAAGGCGTGGGCCAACATCGACGTGCTGCTGAAG
>Ga0209108_10000250_pt1 | contig 29374 bp, 39 predicted proteins | sample Rifsed10ft1_FD_184003 | JGI IMG/M metagenome (GOLD analysis project Ga0209108, IMG submission 184003) | Soil microbial communities from Rifle, Colorado, USA - sediment 10ft 1 (version 2) | ecosystem: Environmental > Terrestrial > Deep subsurface > Rock core/Sediment | place: Rifle, Colorado...
TAGGCTTTTTGCTTTTCTATCCTACATCAGCCAATACCATAGGATGAAATCTCGCAAGTTCGGTCTTGATTCGGTCGAGTATCGGGTAAGCTCCGTGCAACGTCCGTGCAAAGGAATTCACGTTAAGTAGCTAATGAATCAACTACTTAACCTCTACCCTCTCTCTCTCCTACTTACCTCCCCCCACCCTCTAGGGGTCTAGTTGGTGTCCCCTTTTTAGGACAGTAGGGTATTTGGTTTTATATATATATATATATATATATAGAAGAACCCCCACTATCACACTGTCCTCTAAAGGGGACATAGATCAGGGCCTTGACAGGGGAGGGTATTCATGGTAGACTGAGAGAGGTAAGGAAGAGTGTCTAAGCTAAGTCATTCAGGAGCAAGAGGTTACGGGGATTCGAGGGTCCGAAACCTTACCCGGACCTTGCACGATGTTCGACCGAACCTTGACCGAACCTCGACCGGGCTTACTGAATTTCACCCTATCACATTGGAAAACTTGAATTTTTCAAAGGAATTATATGACCGAACGGGATTTAGAAGAATTAAAAGCTAAGGTAATAGAAAATAAAATCAATACTTTTGACTATCTTTGTGCAGTAAATCGTTACAATGAAACCGATTTACTGCACGCTGGATATAGAAATAAAGGTATTGCAGAAGCACAGCATATAATTCTCAATAATGCAATAAAGTGTATAGATAAACTACATAAGGATTATATTAAAAAGTATCCTGACTAATAATAATTCGGATTCCTAATTAAATCTAAATAAAATGACTAAAAAAGATTATGAATTGATTGCAGCTTGTCTGGGTGCGGCTTATGCTAAATTTAATAATAGTAAAATGTTAGCGCTTGATGATTTAGCTTCTAGATTAGAACTAGAATTTGAATTAGATAATCCTAAATTTAATACGGAAAAATTTCAGGGGCGAATTAATTATTGGATTGATAAGCATTCTAATGACTAACTGTAATCAATGTAGTAAAGAGATAGGTTCTCCTAAATTAACTGGAGAACTATGCGCTCGGTGCTATTTCGGGCAATTAAAACAAGCCTCTAATCAATCTAACGAGGCGGCCGAAGGCCGATTAGTTGAAAAGGCTGATAAAAAGTCAAGTGAACTACAAGTTGAAAAGTCTATTGAAAAGCCAAAATCAATAGAAAAGAAATACTGTCAATCCTGCCTAGAAAGATACGGAATATCCTATAAACTTGCAACGAGAGAATGGTCCTCTAATTATTTCATCTGCGATGATTGCTTTGAGCCTTTAGTAAACTCAATAATGAATCATGAGGCTGGTAGAATAGAAGAATTGACTAGAACTATCAATACTTCTAATTCTAATATGCCAGTTCTCAGTTTACTATACGAAGCGCTTGCAATTCCTGTCGAGCTTCAGTTTGTTAAAAGTGATGAAGTTCTGAATAATCGAGACCAGATATTCAATCATCATGCAGGACTATTAGTTAACAAAGAGATTAAAGAAATAGTAGAGAAGATTGAGGAATATTCAGTTCTCCTATTTCAGATTAAGCTAGCTATTGAGCCGATGCAGGATTATATTAACAGAGTAAAGAGGGATGAAAGAGAAAAGAAAAATCTAACTGGACTAGCAGATTCAGTAAGGGAAGTTACTAAGACTAGTTCAGTTAAGAAGAGCAAAGATGAGAAGATGGCAAAAGTTCTAGGAATGACGATAGAGAAATACATTGAGATGACGAAAAAGGCTAAAGAGATGGAATTCAATAAGATTATTGGTTCTTAAGATTAAAACTTAATCAATTGAAATACCATAAAAATTATAAAGAACTTGATTTTTCAATTATTTGGAAAATGATTAATCAATGATTAGACAATACGACGCTCAGCGCTATTGTGATGATAAACTTAAATTCTTCGGGACTACCACTGAAGACTTTAAGAATCATCCTGCTGGTCTAATTACCCTTTATCAACAAGGATGGAGAACTAACTTTACTAAGAATCAATCATTCTTAGGTAGATGCCATCATAAAGAAAAGAGAATTCTAATCTCAATCCTTCATCTTAATTCTGCTAGTCAAATGGAATTCGAGAATACTGTCCTACATGAAATAGCTCATGTTTTAGTCGGTCCTAATCAAGGGCATAATGAAGTATGGAAGAACAAAGCGCTTGAGATTGGCTGTCATAATCCTTCGCCTTGTGGGGTATTAAACATTGATGCTTCTAGATCACTCCAAGTTAGCGAGACTAAATCATCTCCTAATAAACAAAAATTCAATAGAATAAACGTCAATTGTCCTGTCTGTTCTAAGATTGCAGTTGAGAAATCCTCAATCTTAATGAATGGAACTAAATGGACAATACTAGAATGTGGTCATTTAGTTAAGCATGAATCGATTATTAATAAAGTAGGCGATTATTCTAATTGGACTAGTAAATCGGGAAAAGTAATATTCCCCTTCCAAGTAGCTGGTATTAAATTCCTAGAGGATTCAGGAGGAAGAGCACTAATTGCTGATGAGCCAGGATTAGGAAAAACAATTCAGGCGCTTGGATTCATTTACTTTCATAAAGAGGAAGTATCTCCTACTCTCTGGGTATGCAAGACTACCCTTAAACTTCAGGCGCTCAAGGAAACTCTAGACTGGTGTGGCGTTGAGTTTATGGCTCAAATTATCCAGTCACCTAAAGCGTTCATCATTCCTAATCTTAAGCTTTATATTATCAGTATGGACTTACTGAAAAATATGCCATCTGCTAAACTTGAAGCTATTGGAGCTAAGACAGTAGTGGCTGATGAAATTCAGCATTTTAAGAATCCTGATTCTAATAGAACTGCTGAATTAAGAAAGTTAGTATCAAGCGCTGAATACTTCATTCCTCTATCTGGAACTCCTTGGAAGAATAGAGGAGAAGAATACTTTTCAGTTCTTAACATGTTAGCTCCTGATAAATTCTCATCTTTCGTTAGTTTCAAGAATCGATGGGTAGATACTTATTATGATAAGAGAACAGGAAAGACTAAACAGGGAGGAATTAGAGATATTCCACGGTTTAGAGAATATACTAAAGATTTCATCATTCGTCGTCTTAGAGATGATGTTCTGCCTGACCTTCCTAAAATCAATCGCCAGATTAGATTCGTAGACATGGAAGACCTTTATCAGAAAGCCTATGATAAAGCTGAGGAACACGTTGCTAATCTTCTAAAAGCTTCATTAATTGATGGAACTAATGTCGCTTCAATGGCAAGTGAGATAATGAAGCTTAAGCATATTACTGGACTAGCTAAGGTTCAGACTTGTATAGAAGACGTTCAAGAATTTATCGAAGATACTGATGATATGGAAAAGATTACAATATTCCATCATCATATCGATGTAGGAGATAACCTACAAAAAGGCGATGGCCATCTCTATTTTGGACTTGATAAATTTCTAGTAGAACAGGGACTTAACTCTTCTCTTAGATTATTCGGAGGTAGAAGTCCAGAAGAGAGAAATAATGTAATCGAGAGATTTAGGAATGAATCTAAAAGTAGAGTTCTAATAGCTTCTACTTTAGCCAGTGGAGAAGGACTTAATATTCAATTCTGTCAAAATGCAATAATGATGGAAAGACAATGGAATCCTGCTAATGAAGAACAAGCTGAATTAAGATTCTCCAGGCCGATTACTGAATCTGAACTTCCGGATTATCTTAAACCAATCGCAACTAGAAAGATAAGCATTAGAGTTCCATACATGATTGCTGATGGAACAATTGATTCAATGTTAACTGATATTGTTGAGAAGAAAAGAATAGCATTCAGAAGAACGATGAATGATAAGGATGCTAATATTACTTGGGATGAAAATGAGATGATTAGAGAATTAACGGAGCTTATTATTAAGAAAAGATTTGGAAAAAAGTCATGAAATCTCATAAAGCTTATCTAGGCGATGCAGTTTACATTGATTTTGATGGATTCAATTTAATTTTAACTACTGAAGATGGAATTCAAGCTACTAATACAATTATTCTAGAGCCAGCAATATATCAAACTTTAGTTGATTACGTAGAAAGATTAAATAGAGAACTTATAGAAAGTTAATAATATGACATTACCTTCAGGTTATTGCTCTCGTTGCGGTTGTGGATTTCTTAAATGCGAATGTGAATCATTCCATCCTAATTATTCAGAGAATAGATTTTCTCTTTCAGATAATGAGGTATTAGCATTCTATGATTATTTTCTAAAGAGAGCAGGATACATTAGTCCTGAATTTGATAGCGAAGTATTAAAGATTATTAAGAAAATCGAAAATTTTTTAGGAGCTTAATTTAAATTGAATAATAGAAGATGCAATAAATGTCGATCCAAAGACATTTCATTAAGATTCTGTCTTTCTTTTCAACCTTTTTCAACTTGCATTCTTGCTAGAATAATGCGCTCGCACTTACATTTTATATGCAATACTTGTCCCTATGAATGGATAGAATATGATAATCAGGATAATTAAAGCAGTTATTAGATACTGGAAATATTACAGACATGATGATTACGTTAATGTTAAGAAAGAATGGATAACTAAATCATGAAAATTTTAGTGAAAGATAAATCATGAGCCGATGGAAGCACAGTATTACTAAGTATGAATTCAGAGAATTTGCCGCTTCAATTAGTGAGGATGGTAAGGTAACTATTAAGCATCATGTAAGTGGAGAAGAATACGACGAGATAACAGTTCCAGCAAGTCTAATCTTTCAACTAGCTTATATGCTTAAAGGTTCAAGGAGATTAGTTCATGATGATAGACAATCAATTACTAGCGATGCTAGAATGGATAAAGATTAATCAAGGAGGGTCAATTCTATTAGCTTTTATTTCAGTTTCTTGTATCATTGAAGGTCTTATTATGTTAATTGTTAAGAAGGATAAATTAAATGACTGAATCTACTAATAATCCAGAAGAAAAATGGACCAATGTCATGGTAGATTCCTCAATCTTAAGCACCTTCATGGCATGTCCTCAAAAGATGGATTATGTTTTCAATAAACATTTAGTTTCAGTTCATGGAGTCTCTAAATCATTTGAGAAAGGACAATTAGTTCATATTGGACTTCATGCTTATTGGAAGGCTAGGATAGAAGAGAAAGATTATCAAGAATCATCTGTCATAGGATTAGATGCAGCAAAGAGAGAATCAGTTAAGTTTAATAATCTAGATGCCGAAGGCTCATTAGATGTATTCAAGAGTCTAGTAGAATATTTCAAGTATATTCAGAATCAATCATGGATTCCTCTATTTGCAGAGCAGCACTTTAAGTTTATTGCTTATGAAGATTCATCAATTAGACTACGAGTTATTCTAACAGGTAGAATTGACTTAGGATTAAAGACCCCTCAAATTCCTCTCATTCCAGTAGATAATAAGACAGAAAGTGAAAGATGGTTCTATTCTCAATTAAGTAATCAGTTTAAGATATATGCATTAGCTTGTAAAGTTAATGTTTTAGGAGTCCAGCGATTTGGATTTCAGAAGACTCTTAAGCCAGAAGAAAAGTTTAAGATGGAACTAATTCCATTCGATCCTGATGTTCTAGAAGAGTTTAGAACGGTTACTCTCCCTTATTACTGTAAACAACTACTACTAATGAGAGAAGAAGGATACTATCCTAAGAATCATTCATCTTGCATCAGTGGCCATTTTGCTTGTCAGTTTTCTGATAAGTATAATGGAGGAATTTGTAATGTCAGTAGAAATATCAGGGATCAGAAAATTGAAAGATACTTCACGGTTGGAGAACCGTGGGATCCGGCTAATTTTTAATCTAATGACTAATAAAATATTTCATTATCATTGTAATAACTGTAATATTAATTTTAAACTCTACTTCAAATTGATTTATAAATTTTGTCTTTGGTGCCGTTCTAAAAATATAATTGAAGTAATTTCTAATGACTAAATTATTTTGCCCTTATTGTAAAAGTGAAACGTGTTGTGATTGTATCGAAAGAGCTAATTGCAGTAAAGTGGGACAGATAGGCCATAGATTATGTGGTATTTGCCAAATACATAAAATGCCTCGATTAGTTTGCGGATGCTATATTAAAAATGAGCCCAAATCAACATAAACATCAGTATAGGAGAGTCCTAATCGGCTCTAAATGGGCGATGAGATGTGTTAAATCTAATTGCTCCCATTATATTTGGGGAAATGGTAAGTTTTCCTTTCCTCTCCTTATTGATAGGATCGCTGAATGCTCAAGATGTCATGAATTTTTTCAATTGACTAGAAGAGCAACTAGAATGAATAGTCCATGCTGTGAAGACTGTATTAAGAGTAGGAATAAAAAGAAATTGGAGAGCGCTGCGGAATTTTTCAAATCATTAGAGGAATCAATCCAATGACATTTAATGAACTCGAACAAATTTACGATATTCTTCAATGGACTGATGGGATTGTATCTGATAAATGTGAGGAGGATTTCAAAGTTAAAGTAAAAGAAGCAATCAAGATTATTGATAGAGAGATTCTTTTGAGAACTATGGACCCTAGAAAAAAGCATGACAATGATTATCTTGGTCATTAAATGAATATGAATAAACTTATCATTGAATTAGCTTGTAATGAATGTTCAACTTACTACAATGATGAATTTGTTGAAGATAAAGTAGTTGAATTCGTTCCAATAGGTGATTTATCCTTTAACATTTCATCCTATGCACAATATCAAGAATATGAATGTCCTGTTTGTAGTCATAGGGTTAGTCTTTATATTCAGCCGATTAGAGAAGTATTAAATTAAATGCCAATAAAAGCAGATAATCAAGTGATAAGACCCGTTATCTCAGCATTATTCAAAGGAAGAACAGGAACAGGTAAATCAATAGCTGCATGTGGAAAAGAGTTTAGGCCAGTTTATGCTTTTGATTGCGAGGGAAGGTTTAATTCAGTCATCAATTATTATAAAAAGCTCGATGGCCATTGTAGAGATGTAGAATATGATACCTTCCCTATGAACGGAGGATTCTATCCTCTTGATAAACGAATGGATGAAATTGCAGCAAGATGTGAGTATAAAACTGTAGTAGTCAGTTCATTAACTTCATTTATTCATATTGTTCTATTTCATCTAATCCAAGCTAAGTCTGGAATGAAACGCTCAAGCGGAGCGCAGGCAGGAAAAAAGATAGGAGGAATTCCAGTTAATGAATTAGAGGATTATAATGCTGAAGATGCAGCGATCATTTTTGAACTATTGAATTTCTTGACAAACTTGAAATCACAAGGAGTTAATGTAATTCTAGAAGCTCATATTTCTCCTTATGAAATCAATACTATTGAAGATGGACAAAGAGTAACTACTACAATTAATCAAATTCTAACGAAAGGAAAGAAAGCTCCTGCACAAATTCCAGGATATTTTGATGAGGTTTATTTATTCTATAAGAAATTTGAAGGAATTATAGCAGGTCAAGGAAAAGCATTCTATGAATTTACAACTTCTGGTAGTAGCACAGATGAATGTAAGACTTCTAACGGAATAGTAGGATTCAATTGGACTGATTTAGATTTCTCCGTTGAGTTAATGAAACAAATAAGTAAGGAGATTAGAGAAACTCCTAGAGTCGATCCTAATTTGCCAAAGGTAGTTAAGTTCTAAAATAAAGGGGAGGTGATTTACCATCTCGGATTATCCTCCGAACATAAAAAATTGGGGGTCGCGCATCCAATAAAATAACACGCGAAAATCAACTAAACTCACTAACTAACTAAAGGACAAAAGAATGATTACAGTAAAAGCCTCTGATGCGCTCCGATCTGAAACCCTTACTCCTGGTTGGACTACTGGAAAATGCACTGGATATAACCAAGCAGTAGCAGCGACAGATGGAAGTGCGGTTCATAAGTTCGAGATTGAAGTGGCAATTCCAGGAATTCCTATTCCGGTTCCGCTTTCTGAATATGTTATTTCAGAGAAGGCCACTGGAATGGGAAAGAACTTCTTCATCGCCTGTGGATTTCCAAAGGAAGAATGGAATAAGATGGTTCAGGGAGAAGTAGCATCCCAGCAAGTCGATCCGAATTCTTGCATTGGTAAGGAATTCAGAGTATTCGTTACTAATGAAAAGTTCGGTAATCGTGTAATGAATAAAGCGGGAGATTTTCTTCCTCTTTAAGTAATAGAATTCTTTAAGAAGTAGAAAGAGAATTATTCTCTAATCTTCGTTAGCTCTTAACCGTGTAAGTTAATCTATTTCGTTAGTCTTAAGTAAATAGATTAATCGAAGGAGCGGAGCAAATACAATGATAGGTTAGAGAATAAGGAGGGAGGATTAGGTAATGCTGTGGATTCTATCCAAGTGTTCCTAATCTTCCTTCATTAATAAGTTAGCAAAAAATGATTAATAAAATCAAGGAAGAAGTAATATGGTATAGAAAATGTAGAATGATCGTAGAATATCATGAATTAATGAAAACTAAGAAGATCGATAAGAGAAACCATAAGTGGAGATTATTAGATACTAGTCGTGATTTAAACCTATCAATCGGTTATATCAGTGAGAGTATCAGACTAAATAAAGCAATAGAAGAATTTCCTTTCCTAATGAAACTATCTAGAAAATCTACTCTATCTTATCTCAAGCGCCGTTAATGCAATCATCTTACGTTCCCGGAATCGGTCCAATCGGAGCTAAACTTATGATAGTTGGAATAGCTCCAGGCGCTGATGAAATTAAATCAGGTCAACCATTTACTGGGCCTTCTGGAAAAATTCTTAACTCTGACCTTAGAGATGCCGGAACTTCAATTCATGAAGTTTATAGAACTAACATATTCAAGTATCAATTACCTAATAATGAATTCAAGCGATATGCTGAAATTGGCCTTTCTCTTCCTGAAGCAATGGCCGATATTAATCAAGAAATTCAATCAATAAAACCTAATTGCATTCTAGGACTAGGCGATCCGGTTCTCTACGCATTAGCAGGCAAATCAGGTAAGTCTAATGGAATTAATGTCTGGCGCGGTTCTATTCTTCAATATGCTGGAGTTAAATTAGTCACTACATGGCATCCTGCTGCTGAACTTCATGGTGAAGGCGAAGGACAATGGAAATCCTGGCAGAAATATGTTAGAAAATTCGATATTAAAAGGGCAGTAGATCAATCTAAGTTTAGAGAATTTAATCTTCCCCAAAGGTTACTACATGTCGCTCGATCTTCAGTTGATGTTCATAATTATATTGATAAGAATTATAATCAGGATTATTGTTCAGTTGATATTGAATCTATTGAGAATATTCCAGTTTGCATTGGACTTTCTTTCAATTCTCATGAAGGTATTTCTATTCCATTGTGGAATAATTTATCTATTAAATCAACTAATGAAGCTCATCCGAAGAAGTCCTACTCCTATAATCTCAAAATAAGTGGGATTCCATCGGCTGACCTTGCTTACATTTGGAAATTCCTAGCTGAATTATTCATTAATCCTAAAATTAAGTTCATTGGTCAGAATTTTAAATATGATGAAGATAAGCTAAATCGCCTTGGATTCTATTTTCACTCTCTCTACTGGGATACAATGATCGGAACTCATTGTATAAGTTCAGAAATGCCTAAAGGATTAGCATTTCAAACTTCTATTAATACATTAGAACCCTATTACAAATTTGAGGGCAGGCAGTTTATTCCAGGAAAAGATAATATTGATAATTTATTTCTCTATAATGCAAAAGATGCCTGCGTAACTAGAGAAATTTATAATGTCCAATATCTTGAATTAAAAGATGAAATTCCATTTGGATTAGAGCACGCTTTTTGGAGAATGAAATTACATAAGGCATACTTGAAAATTGATAATGAAGGATTTAAGGTTGATGAGAATGAACGGAAACTACTAATTCATAAATATGTTGAATGGCTAGTTAAGTTAGAAGTTGAACTTTACTCTCTTACTAAACAAGTAATTAATATTGCTTCTCCAATTCAAGTAGCTAAACTTCTCTACGATGATCTTAAAATTCCAAGAAGAAACGGAACAGGAGAAGAAGTATTAACAGCATTATTAGGAAATGTAATCAAAGATGAATCTAAGAAAAGAGTATGCGAGATTATCCTAGAACATAGACGAGTTAATAAATCATTAGGCTATCTTAAAGCAGAGCCTGATTATGATGGGAGGATGAAAACTAATTTCCTAATAACAGGAACAGAGAATTTCAGAACATCAACTAATATCCTAGAACCTCCAATACGTCCATCTCCAAAAGGATGGTCTTTTCAGACTGTGAGTAAACATGGCGACATTGGTAGTGATTTACGATCGATTCTTATTGCAGATCCTGGATATATTATTGTCAACATCGATCAATCTCAGGCAGAGGCTAGAGTCTGTTCATTATTGGCTGATGATGAAGAGACACTATTATCATACGACACTTCTGATAAACATGCTCTTACTGCCTCTAAGTTTTTCGGAGGATCTGAATCAGACTATAGTAAAAAAATCCTAGGATATGAATGTCCTCAGCGCTTCGTAGGTAAAACACTTAGACATGCTTATCATCTAGGAATAGGTAAACACGAGGCAATGATTAATGTCAATACAGATGCAAGAAAATATAAAATTCCGATACGTATATCAGAGTGGAAAGCCAATGAATGTCTTAAGGTTCTATCAAATGATACCCCTAAGATTCAAACTGTGTTTCATGATTCTATTCAAAAGTTATTACGTAATGATCGAAGAATTATCGGAACCTATGGAGCTTCCCGTTACTTTTTTGACGAAATGGACAGTAGAGATTTATGGAAAGGAGCATATTCGTTTATCCCCCAACAAACAGTGAGTGATAAGACTAAACAAGTAATTTTACTTACTCATAAGAATTTACCTGATACCAGAATAGTATGTGAATCTCATGATGCTCTAACTTTTCTAATTAGAGAAAAAGTCCTTCATGAAAGAATAGAAGAGATTCAATCCTACTTCGCTATTCCGATTGACTTCTCTAATTGTTCAATCCCTCGCCGGTCATTAGTTATTCCAGTGGAGTGCGAGATTGGAATTAACTACGCAGATTTGAAGAAGTATAGACTATGAGATTAATCATCAAGTTCTACAATGATAATATAATTAAGATTTATCTAATCAAAGGAATGGATATAATATTCAATGATAGTTTATTAACTTTCTCTACTAATCATGATGTGAGAATTGAATTAGACTTAAGTTTGATTGAGACTCTTAGAATTATTTAATGAACTTCATCGATCTAGTCCTTGATTCTACAAAAGAATACGAGGCGCCGAGAAGATTCTATTATTGGGCAGCTCTATCAGCTATCAGTGCGATTCTAAAAGACCGGGTATTCTTCGATATGGGAAAGGCATATAAGATTTATCCTAACATCTACGTTCTTCTCTATGGCCCTAGTGGAGTAAGGAAAGGGCCAGCAGTAGCTTTAGCTGAGCGCATTGTAATAAAAGTAGATAATACTAGAGTAATTAATGGCCGAGCATCTATCGAAGCGATTATTAAAGACTTAGGAACTTTTACAACGAGAGAGAAAAAAGAACCAATTAAGGATTCATGTGGATTTGTAGTAGCTTCTGAGCTTTCCTCTTCCCTAATATCTAATCCATCAGCAATGGATATCATGACTAATCTTTATGATAGAATTTATAATGAAGGAGAATGGAAATACAAACTAAAAGTAGGCGAATCGCATACACTAAACAAACCTACAATAACTTGGCTCTCTGCATCTAATGAAGCATTATTCAAAGATTTTCTACCGGAGAAGAATATTTATGGAGGATTAATCGGTAGGATGTTCATGATAGCAGAGAATAAACCTAATCGAATCAACTCATTAATGTTCGATCCAAATATTGTTCCTGATTTAGATAAGATGGCAGAAGCTTTAATGCCACTAACTAAATTAAACGGACAGTTTACAATGTCAGTAGAATTGAGACATGAGGTTGATCGATGGTATAATAGATTTGCTAAAGAAATATCTCCTTCTCTTCATGATGAAACAGGATTCGTTAGTAGAATTCTAGACTTTGTTATTAAAGGATGTATGTTAGTATCATCAGGAAGACGAGGCGATCTAGTCATTTTAGAAAGTGATTTCCTAGAAGCTATAGAAATTATCGAGCCTTTAATAGTTCCTACTAAAAGAGCGGCATCGATACTTAAGAAAACTGATGCAAGCCTTCAGGAGAAAAGAGGATTAGTTCTTAATTATCTATCTAATCGTCCAGCTTATACTTGCACTAGAAAAGATATTCTAAAATCTCTTAATCTGAGATTGGACCACGAGGATTTGGATCGCATTGTTAGTCTAATGTTACAAATGCAAGTAATTCAAGTATCAAGTAGTGGTAGTGATGTAATCTATAAACTTAACATGACTAATCCTAAAGTAAGTCAATGGATTCAGCAGTTTAGGAGTTCTTAATCATGAGTGTAATAGTAATATACCATAAGAATTGTTTTGATGGAATATGTTCTGCATGGGTAGCATGGAAAAAATTTGAAGATTATGCTAATTATATTCCAATGTCATATGGAGACAATTTACCTTATTTTCCAGAAGGGGCAGATATTTATTTTATTGATTTTAGTTTAAAAAGAAAGGAGTTAATTCAATTACATGAAATTTATAAAGTTACTGTAATAGATCACCATAAGACAGCCGAGAAAGAATTAGAAGGATTAGATTTTTGTATATTTGACATGAATGAATCGGGCGCTTCATTAGCTTGGAAATATTTCTTTCCTAATATTAATATACCATTACTTGTTAGATATATTAAAGATAGAGATTTATGGTTATTTAAGGAGAAATATTCAGAAGAAATCAATTCTTATATTCAATCTTTTCCAATGGTTATTCAGGATTATGATGACTTATTTTATTCACTGGAAAATATAAGTGGATTTACCGGAGCTGAAATAGGAGGAAGGTCAATCAATAGATATAAACAAACTATGACAGAAGCAATTTGTAAGAATGCTGCATTTGGTTATAGTTATCCTTTTTATAATACTAGTGTTCCAATAGTTGCAACATCAACTTTATTTAGTGAAGTGGGACATGAATTATGTAAACAATTCCCGGATTCCCCATTCTCTGCTTATTATTTTGATAGATTAAAAGATAATATTAGACAGTGGGGATTACGATCAATTGGAGATTTTGATGTTAGTGAAGTAGCTAAAAAATTTGGTGGTGGGGGACATAAGAATGCAGCAGGATTTGAACAAAAATTAAATGAAATATAGAAAGGAACAATAAGATGACCGGAAAAATCAAAAAGTTACTTGTAGAGAAGCAATTTGGATTCATTCAGGCTGAAGGAAAAGATTACTTTTTCCATCGGGATGATTTAACTGAGTCTCATTGGGTAGATTTATTAAATGATTATAATCAAGAAAGAGAAATTACTGTTGAATTTGATCCTAGTATGAATAATAAAAAGGGACCAAGGGCGGAGAATGTTAGAGTAATCTAAAATATGCGGGATTGGCGAAACTGGAAAACGCGCTGTCCTTAAGAGTCAGTGTAGGAAACTACTTAAGGGTTCGACTCCCTTATCCCGCACCAATCTAATTAAGTTAAAAGAATGAGAATAATCCAAACTTGGAATGGTAAAGGATGGGTAGAGACTAACTTAGATACTCTTCCATTAAATAAAACAATAACGATAAGGATTATTGAACCGATAATTGATATCGATCCACTAATTCTTGAGGTTATTGAGAATATGAAGAAGGTTTATGAGAGGAGATAAATAATGACACCAGAACAAGAAGATCATCTTAATGTTATTAAATCTGCATTTAAGTTTTTAGTGGATACTAAATACAGAAAAGGACAAAAAGAACATGGGGGTAATCTTTTTGATAAAACTATACTTCAATTAGTAGATAATGCAATAGACGAAGCAATAGATCAAGTAGTTTATCTTATTACTCTTAGAAATAAATTACTACCCCCAAACAATTCTCAATCCAGTAATAGTTCCACCAGCAGTTAAGCCGAAAGTAGCCGCAGCGCCAGTATCAAAAGTTACTACAGTAGGATCAGTTTTATGAAGCAATATCCCTGTATCTCCGGTTACTCCCTTAAGAGTAAGTGTTTGAGTATTACCAGATGGAGGAACAATAGTAGCTGACTTAACTGAAGAACCTCCTGTGGGTAATGTAATAGTATTAAATCCACTAGCTAATGTTAGAATCTGAACATCTGCTGGACTACTAGCATTAGCAGCAGCAGAGAATGGAAGAGTCGCAGCTAAATCACCTGTAAAAATAACGGAGCACGTTCGATTAGATGTTACGGCCATTTATTCTATTCCTCACTTTCAATGTAAGCTTTTAGTCCAGTATTAATATCTTTTAGCATTCCAATAAAATCAGCATTAGTTAATCTATAGGCTAACTTACTAATATCTCCTCCAACTACTCCAATCATTTCTCCTCCTAATCCATAAGGACTAAATGAAGCCGAACGAATAATATCAGCGGGCATTCCTAGCATAAATGATTGCATATAATTATCGAGAATTCTACCTAATACTGGATCATCACTAATCCAATCTCCTCTATTTTCGATTCTACTGCTAGGATCTCCTTCAATTAATCCAAGAGTTCCCTGTTTAACATCTCCTGTAATTTCTCCAATAGCTTGATAGGCTGCTAATGCAGTAGGAATATTAACAGCAGGATTTGCCATTATTGCATCCTTGAATGCTTTAGTCTGCTGAAATGCTGTTTTCTTGAAAATCCAAAATAATTGTTGAGCAAATGAACCAGGAGACTTAACTGGATCGCTAGCCCATAAAGGTAGATTACCAGGAATATTAAGCGCTTGAGTTAATTCAGCATTCCTACCTGCTGCCATCAGTAATTGCTCATCAGTTAATGAACGCTGCTTAATTACATCATCAATATTCTCAAGAATTAATTCTCCTAATTCTTTCCGAGCATTCAAATTACTTGGATTTTTCTTCAAATCATTAAAGAACATTTTAGCAGTAGCGCGCCCTATTGTTCCAGCAATTGTTCTATTAACAACTTCTCCCTTACCTATCATCCAGGGGTCCCAATTACCTGCCTCTTCTACTAGACTATGACTAAAATTTTGAATAGCTCCACTTCTAGCAATCTCATCTCTATACTTAGACTTAAATAACCCGGCCATCTCCTTCCCAACTACAAATGGAGTATCCCAAGTCTCAGGTTTAGTAACTCTAACTCTAGTCATAGCCTTTAAAATATTAGGACCTTGACCAGTAGTTATGTTAGCAGCAGTAAAATTCCATAGTTTAGTAACTGAAGCATATCTCCTAAGAACATCTAATCCAGCTACCATTTTAGGATTATTTTCTACATTATCCCTCCCAACAATGCGTTGCATAATTTGCATTGTCTTAGCTTTATCAGGGGTATTCTCGATTAAATCTGCTATTCCTTCATTACCTTTTCCTGCAATGTCTAAAGGACCGAATTCTCTCTGCTTAGCTAATGAACGAGACATTCCTCTAATATGCTCCATTGCAACATCAGCATCGGCACGATAAGGAATATTAGACTTAGCTAGTCTAGCATGTTGAGGGGGAGGAATAAATAATCCTTCTCTCTTATAATGATTAACTACCTTATTAGCTTCAAATCTAGTCATTCCGGATTTAACTAATTTCTCAACTAATTCAGTATCTTCTACTTTATCAACTGGAACATGAGGCCAGTAATCTTCTCTCTTTTGAAACGGAACCCAACTTTTATCTTTCTTATACAAGCGCATTCCAATTCTAGCAGCTTCATCACCTAGTTCATCCTCTGTTTTCTTCCAGATATTAACAGCATTCATCGCCGCATCTGATGGAATAGGAGATAATCCTTCTACATAAGATCCAAAATTTTGTTTTTCGGTCTTACTCAGTTTACTAATAGCAGACTCAAAATTAGGAATCCACTGTGCTTGATATTGTCTAATTATATGAGGAAATCTAGAACTTCTAGTATATAATTCCTCACTCTGTTTTCTTAATTCAGTCTTCGCTGCTTTCCATACCGAAGGAGATTTAGCTTCTTCCTTAATAACTTGACTAATTGCTTCTGCTACAGGAGCAGGCTTAGCTGTCATAGCATCAAAATCTAATCCAGTATTCTCTTTAGCCTCTTGAACAGGAGTTTTTAATCTACTAGCTTTTATTGGAGCTGAAGGAAGAATAATCTCATTAGATTCTATAGCTGTAGTTGATTTCTTTTGCCCTTTAATGTATTCTATTGCCTGTTCATATTTCTTCTCTAGCGTATTAATAGCTCCGGAAGGAACAGCATTACCAGTAGTAGGATCAATCTCAAATAAAGTTCCACTTAATCTAGCTTCTTCAATTGGAGTAACTAAACTTTCTCTTTGAACTTGTCCACTAGCACCGATTGGTCCGCCTAAATAAGGGTCTTTTCCTTTAGGCAGTTGTAATTGAGCTTTAGGAGTAGAAGGCGCTTTGATTAGATTAAGAGGTTTAGTCTCTTCTATTGCTCTAGTAATCGCTGGAAACTTAGTAGCTCCAGCAGCTTCAACTATTCGAAGAGGAGAACTCATTATTCCCATAGCAGGTAAAGTAGGATCAGATAAAATATCCCCTGCTAATTGAGGAAGTGCTCCTAATATTTTCTTACCTACTTGCATTTGTGGAGTAGGAGAATAAAGAGTATCAGCCCAATTCTTAAATCGCTCAGTTAATCCTTCATATCCGCCGAATAATCTACTATCTTTTCTCTTATTAATATCGACTGGTTCATCAGCTTGCCATTCAGTATATCTACCCTTAGTTACAAATTTACCTTTGCTAGTAGGAGAAGATTCCTCAACGGGAAATTCTTCAATTGAAAACTCCTCTATTATTGGAGTTTCTTCGATTTCAAATTCTTTAATGATTGGATCAGGCATTAGTATACCTTCTTATAACCTTGCTTTTCTGCCGCTGGCCAATCAGTAAGAAGAATCATTACTTCTTTTCCACTTGGATTTTTAACCTTAAGCTTTCCTACTGGAGGAATTCTTTGCTCAACTTTAGTAGGACTAGTCGATTCGACTTTAGTCGTTACTCCTGAAGAACCCAGTCGTTCCTGAATAATTTTTGCTTGTTCCTCATTAGCATTAAATCCAAGAATAGGTTTAAGATTAACCTTAACATTTCCTTTCTTATCAAAAATAATAAACTTAGACAAATCGGGTCTATCAGCAATTAATTGAGCAGCAGTAATATTACGTTTAGCTTGCAGTGACGTTCCCGATTCAGCACTAGTTGGAGCGTTGCTTCCTGGTCTTGCTAATCTACCCGGTCCAACTTGACTTGTTAAATCTTTAACATCTCCTGCTTTATTAATTGCAATAACAGGACCTGGAGTCCCATCAGGATTCATAGCTTGAAATGGAACCCAACTATCCTTACTAGTTATTTCGCTTCTTACTCTTGCAATCTCAGCAGCATTATCAGCTTGAATCTTAGCAAGCTCGATTCTATTAAGCTGTTGATCACTTTCAATATCTTTTCTAATATCTCCTTGAACCTGAGCGACTTGTAATCTTCCTCCAATATTAAGTCTAATCTTATCAAAGTCACTTAACTCATTAGACTTAATTCCTGTATCGATTGGCTGTCCTGTCTGAGGATTAATACCAATAATCATTCCATCTTCTCTAATCTTAAATTCAAGTTCAGGATGATCATTTTTAAATTGAAGAAGTTCTAATTTCTTATTATTTAATGCAATTTGTGATTGCTCTTTAGTTCTAATATCTTCATTCCTTCTAACCATTCTATCATTAGTCATCTCAGCTTGGGCTATTTGCCTAAGAATATTATTCTCTTGCCTTTCATTAATCATTCCAGCCTGAGTAGGTTCAAGTTTAGCCTTCCAATCTTCCATCTTTCTATTATAAGGAGCATATAATGCTTGTTCCTGATTACCTCCACCTAATCCTACTATAGCAGATGCAATCTTTCTTAATACTCCAGGCTTATTACGCTCTGGTATAGTATCTAATAATTCACGAAATCTATTAGACATTTCATCTTCCGGTTGATAGAGTTCTCCTAATCTACCTAATTCTCTATCGTTAGGTTGACTATCATAAATTTGTTCTGGAGAAGTTCCCATAGTTGGAAAAGTAGGACTTGGCATTCTACCAGAACTTCCACCATAAATAGGAGGAGTTCCCATTGGATTAGTTCCAGTATTAGGAGATTGAGGAAGAAAGTTCTTCCAGTCAACAGACTGTAGAAAATCCATTAATGCCATATTATTTTACCATTAAAGAAAGGGATAGATAACATTGCTGCCGATTTTAGCAATATCACCTATTCTACCCATCGTATTTTCCCATTTACCAGGCATTTGACCTGCATTAATCTGAGCATTAATTAATCCAAGTCCTAATCCTTGCTGCAATCCCTCACCAGCTAATCTCTGCTGGGTTGATTGTAATGCTCCAGATTGAGACAATGCACTTCTACCAGGGGTAGTTCCATAAGCTGAGAGTAGACCAGAGGCACCAAATCTCTTACCTTCATTAACCATTTGAGCAATATTTGCCTCAGCATTACCAGCAGTATCACTCATTCCTTGACCATATTCTCTAGCCATTCTTCCTTGAAGAGAAGAATAACCTGGAGAATATTCACCCTGTAATGTTTTCTGCCTAGCAATATTCCTACCAGCATTACCATAAGCTGCTCTCATAGGAGATAGTGCTCTCGATCTAATATGGCCTAAATCCTGATCAGAATATCCTCCGGTATCAGCAAATTCATTAAATCGTCCTTTAATAGCGCCATAATCTTCTTGATCAGAAGCTCTATCACCCATATAATTCCGCCAAAACTCCTGATTTTGTGGAACTAGTGTATCAGTTCTTAGATTACTCAACTCATTTTGAGCCAATCCACCCTGGTAATCAATTTGATTCCTTGCCCTCTTGTCGTCACCTTTCGCCATAAGTTCCTCTTAATTAAAGCTGATACACTAACGATTTCCCTTTAGTAGGATTGAACCCGTTCTTAATTAGATGACTCATCCAACTATTATCTTGAACAAATGTATGAACTTCCTTATATCCCAAGTTATCAGCAGAGAAGAGAATAGCTTGAAATAGATTAAATAATGCTTCTCTCTTTACTCTAGAACTGCAATCCTTATTAGTCAATACTACAATCTCAGCAATTGGCCGTATTCCTCCAACTGTAATAATTTCCTTATTAGTATCATTAAGGATTGAAAAAACTGAATGATAATCTTTTAGAAAATCAGGAAACTTAAATTCACTCTTATAAAACTTATCATGAATTACTCTTGCATTATCAACTTCAGAAGGATCAAATACTTTTATAATCATCCTTCACTCCCGATCCAATCCAGTAAAAGACTCGCTTAGCTTTAGTAGTAGGTCTAATATCAACATGAATGAAAGTAGTATATAATCCTAATCCTCCAATTCCAATTGGAAGATCAGTCATTCTTTTAACTTTAAGATAGAATTCCTCAATAGTCAAGTTACTATGCTTTAGATCAAGCGCCCTTCCTTGAATATGCTGACTATTAACCGCCCCGCCAATTTTCTTATTCCACTCAATCGTTCTAAATGCTGAAACTACATAAATTGGTTTATTCCCACATTCCTCTCGAACTAATTCGTAGACATTAGAAAGTTGGATCGCTCGATTATTCCTCCATTCTTCAGGATAAGAAGTTCCATCTTTACAAGCTAATTCTTTCCAGCTTAAATGTTTGGATGGTCCTTTTATCATACTATTAACCGTCTACCCTTTGAATAGAAAATCCACTTCTAGCTGCTATTACATTTATTGACGTATCTGTCTCTTGAAGAAGATAAGCATCAAAGTAATCTCCTGCAATAACAGAAATACCCAATAAAGTTACTGCTATATCCTTGGCAGTAGTTCCAACCTCAGTTCCCTGTGCAATAACTACTGTTCCATTAAGACGAATATAAAGAAAAGTAAATAAACTACTAGTTAAAGCTTCCAATCTTACCCAGGCACCCACGTTAACTTTGCTAACTCCAGAAGGAATAGTAAATCGATCATTATTAACTGCATTATCATGATATCCACCAGTATCATATTCCTCTGAATCCCAAGCTATTACAGCTCCAGCACTATAATTAGCACCAATTTGATCCGCCGCTTTTAATACCTTAGATCCACTAAATGTATAGCCTCCCCCTAATGAATATGTTACTCCGTTAATTCTAACCCTTAAATTATTTGAAGTAGAATTATACCAAATATCTCCATCAGCAGGAGAAGAAGGATCGCCTGCTTGAGATCCAACATTAATACCTGCATTAGTTCCATCGGGATTAAAAGTTTGTTTTACTCCATCTGGAAATGCAATTATTCCTGTATCTCCAATGGTAATTAGACTATCCTGAACAACTATTCCCCCGGTTCCATTCCACCTAACAATTGCATTATCAGTAGATGCACCGGGGCCAGTTACATTAGATGTAACTGATAAAGAATAAGATTCCCAAGTAGTCCCGTTGGATCGTTCAAGAGCTTCAGTATCGGTAGAATAATATAGAGTTCCAGCAACAACAGCAGTAGCTAACGGCCGAGCTGCTGCTAATCCTCTTTGAATTACGTCTTCTAATCTACTAGCCATTTAAGTTAGTCTTTCCCAATAATTGATTGATGGAGGGCCCGGTAGTAAATTCCACATTCCATATCCTAAAGTAACTGAGGGATCATTTGTATCCCTAGAAATATAAATCCCTCTAATTGGAATAGTTTGAAGAGGAATATAAGTCCACATTCCATTAATTCTTATGTAAAATTTGACTGTATCTGTTTCTATAAAGGTATGCCCATCTAGAGCATCACTATCTTTAGTATCGGTAGATAAACCAAAATGAATACATTGATTAACTTGTTGAGCTAAAGTTATTATACTCATTTCAAATGACTTGATAAGTAAAAGTAAAATACATTGGTTGATTAGTTAAATCAGCAGAAATCCATTCCATTTGCGCTCGATTATTAGCAGCATCTCCTAGTATTCCTGCACCCTGTCCTGCAATAGCTGAGGCGAATGCTACTCCTCCAACATCCTCAACTGCTCCGATATTAGATGCTATTGGTAGACTTATACCTAATTGAGTAACAACAGCAGCAGCAGTGGGATCTACATCAACTCTTCCACTAACAGTCACTGTATTACCCACTCTTAAATATTGACATTCATAAGCCGTCGATGCAGTTAAATTAGCAACATTAGCTAAAGTTGGAGTATAAGTTCCACTAATTAAAGTAATAATATATGACTCCCAAGCTGCTCCAGTCGATCGTTCAATAATTCCTTCATCAGTAACATAGTATAAAGTTCCTGGTAATACATCAGTAGCTAATGGCTGATTGGCTCTAGTATCTCTCCTATGAGTATAAGCAGTTTTACGATAATCTTGCGGTGGACTTAATGGCATATTCTAAACCGGAACAAATAGAGCAATTGCTTCGCCACCAGCAAAGATAAAATCAGTCTCATCAACATTACCATCAGTTAATAATGTCCAGTATCCTGCTGCGGTAGGATTAGAATTAATTGTTCGTTGATTAGCAACTGTATCATCAAAAATAATTCCTAATCCTGCTAATAATTGCCTACTATTTGGTAAATCTGCACTTTCATCATCAACTGTAATATAAGTTAAATCGGCAAGTGCTCCTAATAATACATTGATCGTATTGTTAATAGTCGTAATTGAATTATTAATACTGCTAATATCTCCAGTAATATTAGTTATATCTCCTGCTAGCAAATCTCTTGATTGTCTTAAACTGTCAATTAGACCATTAATAGTTTGATAGAGCGCATTGTTCTCAGTTTGAGTTTTAGAGTTTAATAGACTAACCTTTAATCTATTAAAATCCGGCTGAGAATCTCTAATCTTAAATGCCACTATAGATTAACCTGGATAAGACGAATAGAGTTCTTTAGTAAACATGATAACCCTATTAATTCTAAAGTATTCATTAATTGCATCAGTCTTTAATTCTAATGAAACTCGCTGACTCCAAAAATTAGCTAATCTAGTCGGTTGAATTGCTGTAGCAGCGCTCATTGTAATATCAACTAATGCTTGAGAATCTACATCATCAAGAGAATAAAGAGTTAATTCTAAATTACCACTACCAACAACCCTCATTCTAATAGCATTAATATGAGAGATATTCTCTCCTCTACTTCCATTAGGTCTAGTAGTTCCTGCCATTTATTCCCCTATTAACGGAAGTCTAACATAAGGATCAGGAATTTTAACATCTACTGTAGTTCTTTCTTCTGGACTAACCCATAAAGTATCCTGTCTTTTAGCAGGAACAATCCTATAAATTCCTGAGTATTGAGAACTTAATCTGGTATTAGTTACAGTAACTACTACTGTCTCATTTTCAGCTACATCAATATTAGTATTAGGGCTTCCATCACTAACATCATATTCGGTTAGATATAGGGTATTGGGAGTTTCAATAATTGAATATCCTGAACCAGGAGTAATACCACTAAAAATTTGTTGTCCCCCATTAACTAAATTAAATGATCCCGGAGCTAATCCACCTCCAGCCGTAAAAGCAAAAGATTGAGTATCAGTAGAAGGAATTGTTATTTTATTAACAATAATTGTTCCGGTTGTTAATACTGATATTGCACCAATCCAATCAATATTTGAATAAATTAATATCCCAGCTGCTGGATCAGTTCCTGTAATAAGTTCTAAATTTATTAAATCCCCAATAACAAATGTATCTGTTGCAGTACTATCAAAAAATCCAGTAGAGTTTGCAGGAATTGTAACAATATTATTTCCAGTTATTCCATTAGTTCTCCAACTTAAAGTAGAAGGATTATCAATATTATTAGTGCTTACATAAATACATAATGAAATTGCCTGGCCATTAAGGGGAACTTCTGTTTCTACTTCAGCTTCGGTTACAGCAGGCCAATTGGAACCTCCAGGAAGAATATAATTTGTCTGATTTTCCCCAACTGTTCTACCAATTTGACCGCATCCGCCAGTCCATTGATTTGTTATAGAAACTAAATCAATTGCATAGGCATTGAGAGTAGCGGTTCCACTAGTATAAGCAGGACTTTCGGTTACCCAATTTACTAAGTCATTATTAACTAAAGCTTCTGTATTAACAATATCCTCAAACCATCCACTAGTTCCTGCAGGGATAGTTACGACAATACTTGTATCAATTCCATTTTTCTGAAAAGTAACAAAAAAATTGGCATCTGAAGTATTGGAACGTGCTTTAACAGCGGCATTTCTAGCTGTTAATGAAGTGTGAATACAATCTTGAGATCCATCAATTGATACTCTGGGACTAATTTGTCCCCAAAGTGAAGTATATCGAGCAGATCCCGTCGTTACATTATTAAAGGAATAAAGTGAACAGGCTCTTGAAATTGTATCTGCTGCATTATCAGCCGTAAAAATCGCTGATAATCCACTAGTAACTATATTATTAAATTCAAATGCAACGGTAACTATAGTATTAAGTAAATCCCCAGCAGCAACATGATCAGTATTGGTAATATCACTAAAATAACCTGTAGCTCCTGCGGGAATAGTAAATACAGAATTTCCATTAGCTGAGTTAATACGAATTCGAGCAGTCGCAGTTGCAACCGTCATCGAATTTTGATAGACCTGCATCCCGAAATTGGACAGAGTTCCAGGATCCCTAATTAAAAGTTGTGCCCTATCTTCAAAAGGATTAGTAGATTGTCCCCAATTATTTGAACTTAATGTCTGATACGTATTTCCGCCAATAAGAATATTAGTTCCCTGACCATTACCGGATAGCCAAAGAGCAGCCCCCATTAATGTGCCTTAGCCTCCTTATTCTTAGCAGCTTGTTCTTTGTAAATATCTTCAGCAGACATTCCAACATGAACATCACAAACACTTAATATAGAATAAGTCAAAATTCGTTCTTTAACAGGAATATCCAAGTCAATATGAATTCCCAAAATACATTTACAGGTATTCAGACGCCACATTGTCATATGATGTTTCATATTGCCTGCTCCGCTCCAATAACTACAGTATTTGTATTAATCAATGTAATTGTAGTAGTCTCAATATCAAATCTCCACTTTGCCCATTTAATATCCTTAGCATTTAATCCATCATCATAAAATCCAACAAGCATTTTCTTATCAGGCAAAGTCATATAGATAATCTGCTTAAGGGAATCATTTAAGATTTGAATATTCCCAAAATCATTTCTATCTAATGCAAGCCAAAAATCAGCAATCTTCCAAGTTAATTCTGGCCTTGCATACATACCATTAAAGACCATAATGCCAGACCAATCGACAATAATTAAATAATCGATGTTTACTCCTCCACTATCTAAAACAGTTGCAACTCCATGAACAGAAGCACCAATACCCAAATCAATAGGAATAACAGCCCAAGTTGAAGGAAGGTCACCATTATCAGCTATTGCATAAGTTCGAGTTTTCTTAAAAGAATAAAAAATATCTCTAAATTCTGAACCATTAGTCAATGGATTTCCATCAAGAGGAACTATAGAGAAACCATCAACTTGATCAAATGCTTCAGGTTCTCCAGGAGAAGAAAATCTAACTACTGAAATATCATCAAAAGATGCCCAGAGCGCCATTCGTCCATTATATGTTCCTAATCCTACCCCTGCTGGAATCTGAGCAAAGTTATCAATTAAGTAACTTGCATCCTCTAATAAATCAGCATCATAAAATGAAACAGTTAATTCAGTAGTTACATTATCCTCAATTGTTCCGTCTGGAATAAAGAAAAATTGATAAGCAAATTGACCTGCTAAATTATTACCATTGAAATTATTAATAGCTTTAGTCGCTACTAAATGCCTTCGTATTATAAAGCCATTAGGTGATACTGGAATTCCTGCTACATCAATAGCTTTATTAAGATTGACAAAAGACTGAACAGCAAAAAACTCAGGGCCAGGTGCAGTAAGATAACCTGTATCGGTTTCATATACTACTCCAATTACATGAAGTCCTAAGTCACAATATCCATCAGTCTCACTATTAGCAGCAGTTATCCCGCCACTAGTAGGATTAGGAAGAACCCCAGGAACGAATGCAGTAATAAGATCAACATCAGCAATATTAAGAATCGTGCTTACATCGACATTACTAGGAATAGTCTTGACTAGATAAAATATGTAACTACTCGTATCAGGATCCCAATCTTCTGGATCAATAGATCGGGTCATCCACATTTTACGTTCAGTTACTCCAGGTTCAGCAGTTACATGAATATTATTAACGATTACTTGTTTATCTCCTGGAGCATATAAGACTGCTCTAATAGTAGGACCGATTCCAATAGAATCATTAACCCCATCACTATAAGTGAATCCAATAACATGAATTCCTTTTCCAACTACTCCATCAATAGTTGAATTGAAAGCAATTAGAGGAATATCATCCTCATCATTCTCTGGAGGATCACCTCCTGCTAATCTAGCAGCAGTTCCATCCCCTCTGTAAACATAGAGAAATTCATCCTCTAATCCTTTTTGGTAATTATATCCATTATCATCAACGAATGTAGTAAAAGGAGTAATATAAGCTCTACCCGCCCATCCCTGAAATCCAAAATCGGTCATTCCAGATATAGATAAAATTGGACCATAAACAGTATTACTGCCATCTAATAAAGCATGCCAAATATTACCATCAGTATCTAATAATAGTAAACTTTCACCTGTTTGCATTATATAATTATAAATTCTTAGAACATTACCCTTAGCAATTAAAGTATCTAATCCATCTCTAGTTTCAAACCCTGATTCAAAATGCTGAACATTTTCACTATCTATAAAATGATCAATAGGGACACTATCAGCATCTCCTCTAATCCAGAGGCCATTGAATTCCTCTAATACAGTTTCTTGATGATCTCTAATCATTTTCTCTTGAATAGTCGCTTAATCAACCAAATAAATAACTGGAGAGGAGTTCCGATATTCATTAACTCCTCTCCAATTCTAAATCAACTAAGCAGGAATACCAAAGTCAATTGCATCGGTAAGATAGTTGACCCAGATATCCGTTGCATTACCAGTATAACCGCCAGCAGGATCAAATCCAGCATTGTCAACACTGAAGAAATTGAATAACACCATATTCCTCAGTCCAGTATTGCCAGTAGCTAGATTAATCGTTTCAGTAGTCATAGCAGAGAAGCTATTATGCTCTATTCTACTATCAACCCATGCACCAATTATTCCATTAACATTAGGAAGAAATCGATTATTCCTAACTGTCCATCGCTGAGGGATTCTAATACCTTGATTAGTAACTCTAATCGCAGCGCCTCCAGCACCCGTCATATCCTCGAATGAGCAGTCTTCAATTAGGACATTTGATGCGCCGCCATAGTCCTCTAGTCCAATAAATCCCCCACCTAATCTACATCCTCTTAATGTTAAATGCGAACCATCAGGATAAGTTGCAGTTTCCTCACAGTGCATCTTGATGCAAGCATCATCAGTAGGACCATTGAAAAAGATATTCTCAAAAGTCCAACCCTGTTCTCTTACTTCAATTAATGGAGTAGTAGCAGCTGGAGAGGTAGGAGCGAGCCAAGTAGCACCGCCGCCAGTAGGAACTCCAGCATTAGTAGCCTGTCGTGGTCTATTAGCAGCGCCTAATACTGTAACATCAAATACTCCTAATGGAGCAATTGCTTGTTCTCTAAGAACTCCTGATAGATAGATTAAATCTCGACTAGCAAGATTAGGAGCTAAATCAGTAAAAGTAGTAAATGATCCTCTAGGCCCACCACCTTGAGGAAATAAATACCATACTTTATTAATCTGGCCAAAACTCCGTAAAGTCGCTACTCGATTTTCCTGTTGGAGTTGCCTCCAGTAACCTAATTGAGTCATCTTATTCTCCAGTCATTTATTGACCAGTTCTTTCTCATAGAAAAAGAACCAGAGATTAGTAAATCGATCGCTGCTTATATGCTGCTCTAAATGGCCTTCGTCTAGTGGAAATAGATTGCCTTCCTTTCGTATTAATTCCTAATGATCTCTCTAATGAAAGAATAGCATAAGCATTCAATTCATCAGATCGCGTTTTATTCTCTCCAATAAAATTAGCTGCAAAAGCTGCCATTCTATTAGTAAGAAAACCCTGAACATTTAATATTGGAATATCCGTCCCGATAGCTCCTATTGCAATTCTGCTTAGAATCGATTTAACATAGTCAATCTTAAGATCAATATCAGTATTAGCTTCTGGTAATCTAATTTCTTGATCGATCCAGGAAAAGACTAGAAATTGACTTATAACTTCTCCATCAATATAATGAGGGAGGAAATCTTTCTTAATTAATGGACTCCAAGCATCTTGGCCCTCTGGACTCTCCCATAATTGTCTAATATCTATTAAATCGCTCGGTAATGCTGGAGTCGTTGCAAATCCAATTACCGTAGTTCCAGTTAGGACATTAAGAGTCGAGCTTACTTCATTAGTTACCGGAACATTATTCAACTCGAATATTTCCTGCAATTCCTGAATCGCCATGTTATAGAATGGCAATAGAACTGTAGGAGTAAAGACAGACGCAGCAGTATCGTTTAATAATGCCGCTGCATCTGCCATCATTACAGTAGGAGTCATATTAGAATAACCGATCTAATCTCTGAAATGATCGCTTTGCATCTGATAATCTACTATAAGTTAGAGTAGATCTACAGAATGCGTTACCATGAGAATCAATTACTTCCCAGGCCCATCGCCCGCTTATTTGATAGTAGTGAACTTTCATAAATTACTTTGCAAAAGTTAGGTTAAGTAGCTTAGCCTTATCAGGATCAACAATAGCCTTGCACGATTGACAAATAGGATAGCCTGGATCTCGTAAATTTCCACAAGCAACACACTTAACTAATGCAACAGATTGAAAATCCTTAATCCAAGGCTTCTCAACTAACCCTAATTCTTGTGCAGCATATCGCATATCATCAGAAATTGAAAAAGAATTACCATTCGTTCGAGCCCAGAGAGAATCAGCTAATCTAACTAATCTCTCATACCAATTTCTCTGAAGTCTATTAGCTAAATCTAACCTAACTTTATAATTCTTCTTAAGATCATCAAGAGTTATCTCTCCAGGAATAAAGAAAATTCCTGGAACTCTTTCACCTGGTGATGCCTCCAGAACAGTATTACAATAATCCTTAACAATAGATTCAGCTACTTGAATCGCTGAGACCGGAATTTCCAATACAGGCGACTTATCATCGAAATCCCTAAACCATGAAGATGGTCCAATAACTACTAATGAAGGCTTATCATAACTTCCAGCAGGAATCTTCCATCTTCCTGGGAATAAAGTATGCTTAACTTCATTTAGTTCTTTATGATAAATTGAAACGATAGTAGATTTATCAAGAGGATTAACTGATCCTCGAATTATCTTACGAGCGAAAGTTGGAAAAGTTGCAGTAGCCATTTCAATTTACCTCATTCTTGTGGTTGACTGGAAGAACCATTTTTTCATAGTTACTTGGCACTACAATGCCCCCATGATATGCCAGTCCATCAGTTATCTTACTTTCATTACCGAATAATTCTTCCTCAAGTTCCTTCAATTTTTCATTTCTAACCTCGAGTGCTATTTTAGGATCTACTAAATCTTCTCTTGGATCTACATACTTTCTTCCGACTGATTTAGCAGATGCAGAATAGACTGTATCAATAATAATTTTAATTGCATTCCAAGCCGGAATTAATGGATTATTATTAGCATCTCTAAAAGTCCAAACAGGCTCATATGAAGTTTTTTCTGTTAGATCTGAGTTTACTCCATCAGGAACCTCTAGTAACCTTTCAAGAACATAACATGGAGGATTAATCCACTGTCTATACTTCGGAACTTCTCTAACTTCAGTAACTGAGCGAATTAAAAATCCCTCAGAAGTCCTATCCTCAAAAGTCCCATGCCTCTTCTCTAATTCATCATGAGAAAAGACTAGTCGCCAGTTAGGTCTATTATCTAGATAGCGTCCAAATAGACTATCTAATCTAGCATTAATTGTTTCTATTTTCTCGATTATCATTGTCTTAAATTATGCGTTTAATTAAGGATATGCGCATCCCATCCTGATCTACTATGCTACCGTTTGAACATAGTATAAGTTAGTTCTAGGATCATAGTAGAGAGTTACTGGTCTATCAGCAACAGAAGTATAAGCTGCATGAATAGCCGCTACTGTTGCAGATGAAGTTCCTCCAGTA
>Ga0209108_10000252_pt1 | contig 29297 bp, 33 predicted proteins | sample Rifsed10ft1_FD_184003 | JGI IMG/M metagenome (GOLD analysis project Ga0209108, IMG submission 184003) | Soil microbial communities from Rifle, Colorado, USA - sediment 10ft 1 (version 2) | ecosystem: Environmental > Terrestrial > Deep subsurface > Rock core/Sediment | place: Rifle, Colorado...
GGTGGTTCAAAGTGGCCCGATGGACGGTTCTGCCACGGGATCGTCGCCTGTTTGGCTTGTTTGACGAGGCTACGTAAACTCACTTCCGCTGCACGGAGCAACTTCGGTTCGCCGCTTTGCATGATGGCTGTCAGCAGGACGTACAGCGAACGATCCATCCGTGATCCGGCGAGAATTCGTTCTGTGACAGGATCGGGACCTGCGGGGATGGAACTCGCATCTTCCTCTGGATCGTCAAACAAGGTACGAAACGAAGTCGGATGGCTAAAGAGCCAGGCTGGGGGGATCTTCAGGGCGGCAGCGAGCGCTTCGAGTAGCGAGGCAGAGGGATCAACTTCTTCCGCTTCAATTTCCTCTAACATATGAGGGAGAAGACGCGACTCGGCTGCCAAGTCGTCGACCGAGTGACCTCGCGAGATACGCCAGGCTTGAATCTGTTGTCCGAGCGCCATGGCGCGATGATACTGAAATTATCACCCTCTCTGCAACCTCACCGTGTCGGGCTTTTGGCATAATACACCTTAAAATACAATGGCTTATACGTAATTTACCTCGGTGGAAGATGCGCGATGAAATCAGGTATAATGCGAGTCCTAGTTCATTCTCGATTCAGTGAGGAGGCGCATCATGTTAGGAACAGATATTCGCGGAATTATCGCAGAAGAAGAAGAAGTTCAGCGGCGCAAGGACGCCTTGAAGTCGCTCTTAAGTATGCGTTCCAAACAGTTACGCGAGTCGTTGGAACAGCGGATCAAGCGGGCTCGGACTTGTGGAGATTGGATGCAGCTTTCTCAGGAAGAATGTGCCACGCTTCACAAGCGGGAAAAACTCCATCTCAAGTCTCAGTTCGACAAGCTTCAGCACGAGCAGGATCGAACCAGAGGGAAGTTGACCGCACTCAAACGAGCGAAGGCGCGGGCCCAACGGATTCGGGCTGCCGAAGCCGCATCCGGGAGGAAACGTCGCTGAACCAGTTCTCTCCACTGTGACGCACTATAGCCTGGACTATTCATGAATATCTGCTATGTCGTCCGATTCTCCCGCCTGGCATGGATTGTCTCGTTCGGCCTCCTCGACGGACTGCACGTACGCCTCTGTCGGCCTTACTTGCGAGAAGCCCCGGCGGGCTTCGGTCTTGAACGTCTCACGACGGCATGCATGAATAATCCGGGCTAGCGTGGCTGCCTCACTCCCCCTCCTGACGCGCTCGCAAGGGGCGCATATTCGTGAACTCCTCCTTGATAGACGCGTCCGAGCACAGGATGCCACCTTCGTGGTCGAAGGCGCCCACGCAGTTCGAGATCTCCTGACGCAGTATCCTCAAGAGATTCTCACGATCGTTACCGCCCACGGTTATCTGCAAAAAGAGAGGCCGGGCGAACGATTGGTTCGACTCGCCGCCTCGACGCAACAGTACTCCTGCCCCGACCTCCAGTTCTCGAAATTATCTGATCTGGACGCACCGCAAGGCATCCTGGCAGTTGTACGGCAACCGACATGGGATGAAGAGAATGTCTTGAGGCAGCCGACTGTCTTGGGAATTTTTGGAGAACAGCTACAAGATCCCGCCAATGTCGGAGCCATTATTCGAACAGCGGCAGCCCTCAATGCGAGCGCCCTGTGGCTTACGCCGGAATCCGCCGATGTCTACCATCCCAAGGTGGTTCGTGCAACGAGCGGCGTGCTGCTCGCACTGCCGATCTTTGCCGCCAAGGATGTATCTGGGTTGACCCGGCAAGGCTGCCAGATCTTTGCAGCAGAAGCGACAGGGGACGGAGCCGTTCCGATCGACGAGATTCACCAGGTTCCACGAAAACTTGTCTTTGCTGTCGGTAATGAAAGTCGCGGGTTGTCAGCTCAGGTCCGGAGGCAGGCCACCACTCGATTTACCATCCCCCTCAGCCGTGACGTCGAATCCCTTAATGTTGCGGCGACCGTAGCCATTGCTACATTTTATTTCTCGCGACTTCCCAAAGGAAAATGATGCGGAGACCCTTCACTCGTGCGAAGGGTCTCCGCATCAGTCGGTGATCAATCTGATCATGGGAAGTGAGTAGTGGTGCCGAGGGACAGAATTGAACTGTCGACACCAGCCTTTTCAGGGCTGTGCTCTACCAACTGAGCTACCTCGGCACGATTCATGGCAAGAAGAGCGAGGCACTGTTACAGGATCGTCAGAGAAAAATCAAGCTGCCTGGCCTGTCTGGTTCATCTGGTTTCTCTGGTCTATCTGGTTTATTTCGTTCAACCAAACACACGAGACAGACCGAATAGACCAAATGAACAAGATAGGCTGTGGCGGAGAGGGAGGGATTTGAACCCTCGGTAGAAGTTTCCCCCTACGGCAGTTTAGCAAACTGCTGCCTTCGGCCACTCGGCCACCTCTCCACACCCAGCATATCAACCAATTAGCGCCTCTGTCCGCGTCGTCATTTCATCTACGTAGTGAATAGCGTAGGTGAATTTTCAGACGAACCCATCGACCCCTTCGGCCTTCCGGGACGGGGACACGTGCCCTTATCGCTCCAGCATCTTGGTCTGTGACCACCCGCCCAACTCTTGGACCGTTCTCAAGTCCACGCCGTTCTCGATCAATCGAGTCGCGAACGTGTGCCGTAAGGTGTGGGGGTCACGTCCTTGAGGCCGGCGAGTCGGCAGGCTGTGTCGAAGCGATTGCGGACGGAAGTATACGGTTCTCCGTCGGGCTTTTCAAACACAAACTCGCCGGTCCTCGGAAGCCGTTCGAGTGTGCCCTGGACTGTGGAGTGCGACGGGACCGAGCGGGTCTGGTCGTTCTTCGCGTTGGTGGCTTGCACTGTCACGGTCCTGCGCGCCGCATCTACGTCCCGCCTCCGCAGCGTCAAGGCGCTCATTCGTATTGTTCCAACCATTGCAACCGCTAAACCAGAGAAAGTCAAAAATTCATCGTCCAGGGAATGATTGCATTTTGAGTAATCGGAAATCAGGAATTTTATCAGGACGTGGAATGAACGTCAGGTCAGCTATTGCCATTTCGCCACTTTCACTTGTCGCCATGATTTTCACATCATATTTGTCTACTGGAATATGGCAATTACTATCCTCAGGCAGCGAAGTGACGCTAAGAAATGAATATCCTTCAGGACCTAGCAATAATCTGAATACATCAACAAACATGGCATCCATAAATTCTGGATCCTTAGTGGGATGCACATTAAAGTTCGTTGTTCCGACGCGGTCATCTCTCAGTATAAGATGACTGCCAATTGCATGGAAATTCTGTGGCTTCTTCTCCAAAGAAGTTAGTTTCACTTCTACATTCCTAAGGGTAGAATCATCGCTGTTGACCAATGCGATACGATATGTGTGCGCTGTCTGCGACTGATCTATGCCTGGATTCACCTGCACCCAGGGTTCTCCTTCACGAATCATAATGGACAATTTTCCATTCCTTAAATTTTTGGGCACATATAGGTACATAGCCCATCCACAGAAACCCACAAGCCCAATCCAAAATGCCCATGTATCTGCAGACTTATTCGCTAGCCATGATGGTACATTCTCAACGCCGAAATATATGAGCCAGGCCGCCATATTGGAACTGGCGTGCCGTGGGGTTACGGTCGAAGCCAACATGAGCAACCCAAGCCCCAAATTCGGGACTGATTTCATCACCCATTTCCAGTAAACTGGCATTCCGTACTGCGTTAGATTATGTCAAGGGTGGGCGAGTTCTGTTGGGTGTCAGGTTAGACATAATCGCCCCGGTGTTCTTCTGCCATCAAATCAACTTGCCGCAATCGAACTAGATTCTGTCCCCCCTGTCCTGCCCCATGATGCGTTTTTTTTCGTCTTCCTGTGGCATGCTGATTCTCCTTTCTCTGTGAACAGACAGCTCTTGGAAAAACGTAGGGAATAGCGTAGTGGAATAGGCGGGTAATGCAGGGGTATTCCTGGTACGTACGGGCACGAAGCGAGCAGGCCGTTTTCCCTTGCGCCGCAAGGGGTTTCTCGTCTTTTCACGGGGTTGCACCGTCCCCCAGACAACGGTTCAGCAAACCGTTGTCTTCGCCACTCGGCCACCTCTCCACTGCTCTCAGCTCTAGCAGGATCTGGAACAGTTATGCGGACAGGTCAGAAGGCTGATGGTCTGCACCTGTGGCACAACATAACAATAATACTTTCGCAGGATGCTCAAAAAGGCCGTCCAGCAAGGCCGCAGCGAGCGAAGAGGCGAGGCGTACGCTTCGGTACGTTGAGTCTCTGAGCGATGCGAGAACGCTGCTGGCGGACTTTTTCAACATCCTGCTATGCGGGATTCCCGATGATCTGCGACAGAGGCCGATGACCGTAGAATGACCCGCAAGCGAGCCGTGATCTTACCTCAGGCCATGTGGGTGGTACAAGCGATCGCGCGGTGGATCGAGAAAAACTCTTGGAGAGAATACGGCAGAGGCTTACAGGTCTAACTGCTTGGTCCAGCTAAGTACGATCGGTTTTCTCGCAAGTTGGACAAGGGAGGATGAGAAGCTACGCGCCCATTGCCCTGTCTGTTTCATGTTGAGTGTGATCATGTGGTCCCATGACTGCGAAGGGATAGGCAGGATCTGCGGATGCTCCATCTCAGTCGGTTGTGTGCGAAAGGCGGTAATGCTGGCAATGGGTGTCGCGTAACGGAGTTCAACATGGCTGGGTCTGACGACACCGCTGAGTGCCAACATGTGCAACGCGGTTCGTTTCTGCTTCTTGTGTGCTCTGCGCAACTTGATGTATCGAATGGGTGAAGAGAGGACGTGCATCGTGTCTTCCTTCTGTGTTCAGATGATCAGGGAGTCTTGTTACATCCAGAGTACTCGACCGAGGTCTTCATCGAGTGCGCGAGGACGCTGGCACTGAGAACAGCGGGCGAAGAGTCCGCCAGTTTGCGGCTGCATGTTCCCGCGAAGAACGATCTGATACTTATGACCTCCGCAGAAGGGACAGGCTTTGCCGTCTAGCTCCCGACGGATGGCCCCAATCTTCCCGATCTGTTTGTGCATTGGTCTCTCCTTCAAGAGATGAACCCGTGAGGCGCACGATTGATTGTGATATTGGGGCAGGGAGGAATTTTTGAAAATACCGTAGAGGTAGGTAGGGCCGAACTAAAGAGGGGGGGAGGGGAATGTTGGGAATGCACACACGAACCTAGCGTAGCAGCCGAGCGGTAGGTGGTGGGTATAAGCAAGAATGAAGATGCGGGCGGAGGTAGGTCTTCCCAGGAGGGAGACCTACCTATTGCTGCTCTGGGCTGGACATCTTGAATCCGAGATGAAGGATGACCGAAGTAATGAACCTACTCGTATCGTTGGCGGAGGGGGCGAGATTTGAACTCGCGGACCCCTTGCGAGGTCTCCAGTTTTCAAGACTGGCACGTTCGGCCACTCCGTCACCCCTCCACATCCTGGTAGTATCCTATTCTTTGCGGATTTGCTCAAGCCCGCCCATGTAGTGACGCAATACCTCCGGTATCGTGACGCTTCCATCCGGTTGCTGGTAGTTTTCGAGAATGGCCACGAGCGTGCGGCCGACGGCTAGCCCGGACCCGTTGAGGGTATGGACAAACTCTGTTTTCGCATCCTTCTTCCCGACTGTGCCCTTATAGCGAATACTGGCCCGCCTGGCCTGAAATCCTTCAAAGTTGCTGCAGGAAGAGATCTCCCGATAGTGATTCTGGGACGGAAGCCAGACTTCGATGTCGTAGGTCTTCGCCGCGGAAAATCCCATATCGCCGGCACAGAGAGTGACGACTCGGTAATGAAGCCCTAATCCCTGCAAGATCGCTTCGGCATGGCCGGTCAACCGCTCCAGTTCTTCATACGACTGTTCAGGTTTTGTAAACGCGACCAACTCTACTTTGTTGAATTGGTGGAGGCGAATGAGCCCTCTGGTGTCTTTTCCATAGGATCCTGCCTCGCGGCGAAAACAGGGGGTATAGGCCGTATACCTGATCGGCAGCGCGCTCTCGTTGAGCAACTCATCACGATGGAGATTAGTCACCGGCACTTCTGCCGTTGGAATCAAGAAGTAGTCTTCGTCTCGCAGGCGAAAGAGATCCTCTTCAAACTTGGGTAACTGGCCGGTCGCGGTCATGCTCGACCGATTGACGAGAAGTGGCGGCAGGACCTCCCGATAGCCATGCTGTGTCGTGTGAAGGTCGAGCATATAGTTGATGAGGGCCCGTTCGAGTCGCGCGCCGGCCCCTAGCAGGACCGCAAATCGCGCACCGGCAATTTTCGCCGCCCGGTCGAAATCCAGAATGCCAAGCGCTTCGCCGAGATCCCAATGGCTTTTGGCCGGTGTGGGCAAGGTGGGCGGGGATCCCCACCGCCGGGTCTCCAGATTGCTGACCGAGTCTTTTCCTGCCGGCACCGAAGCATGTGGAAGATTCGGGATACGGAGATTCAGATCGGTCAGGGTCTCCTCGACGTCCCGTAGTTCGTCTTCAATCGTCTTGATCTGTTCGCCGACAATCTTCATGACAACCATAGAGGGATCCGCCGGCTGTTTCTCTCGCTTCAGCTTGGCTACCTCTTCCGAGCCCTTTTTCAGTTCGTGACGAAGTTGCTCGACCTGGCCTGTCAAAGTACGACGTTGTTCGATCAACGCGCGTAGTCTATCCCAGGGAACGTCGGCACCACGGGGGCCAAGCTGTTCTCTGATAGCGTCTAAATTGTCGCGTAAATAGCGGAGATCATACATAGTTGTGTGTTCCAGAAAACGGCTGGAATCTAACATCGGGGTAGGGGTTAGTCAATCAATCGGGCCGCGATATTCCGCCTTGGCAGGCGTGGTTCGTCTTGTTGACAGGAGCAGACGGATCGAGGACCATATCCCGATGCGTGCGGTGATGAATCCACCCAATCCGTTTGAATCTCAGCACCGAGATCTCTTGGAGCCTGCTCCCCAAGTGCAGTTGCAGATGTTTGAAGATGCGACTCGTAACATTCTCAGTCGGAACGAAAGTCCCGATTTGCCGTTTCGATGGAGCCTGAACCCGTATCGCGGCTGCTTCCATGCCTGTGCCTATTGCTACGCCAGACCGACGCATGAGTATTGGGGATTCGGTGCTGGAACTGATTTTGAGTCCAAGATCATCGTGAAGCGGGAGGCCGCGACTTTGCTCCGCCGGACGTTCGAGAAACCTTCGTGGAAAGGTGAATTGATCCTGTTCTCGGGGAACACCGATTGTTACCAGCCCCTGGAAGCCTCGTTGGAGTTGACGCGAGCCTGTCTGGAAGTCTGTGCCGAGTATCGAAATCCTGTCGGGATCATTACGAAAGGGGTGTTGGTGCTGCGCGACCTGGATCTGCTGCGTCGGTTACATCAGGAAGCGTCGGTTCGTGTGTATTTCAGCATACCGTTTTCAGACGATGCGGTGGCGCGCAAGGTCGAACCTCATGCGCCTTCCAGCCGGAAACGCTTCGAGGCGATGGCGACCTTGGCGAACGCCGGGATTCCCACCGGCATCTCGCTCTCTCCTATCATTCCTGGTCTCAACGATGAGGATGTGCCTGATCTGCTAACCCGAGCGAAACAAGCCGGGGCGGTGGAGGCGATGGCGACGCTGCTGCGTCTGTCTGGCCCTGTGGAGCCGGTGTTCATGGAGCGAATGGCGGCGGCGTTTCCAGATCGAATCACCAAGATCACGAATCGGATTCTGGACGTGCGTGGTGGAGCGATCAGTACGGGGGCCTTCTTTGAACGCCACCGTGGCGCAGGCCCCTATTGGGCCATGATCGAACAGTTGTTCGAAGTCTCCAGACGCAAGGCAGGCTTGTCGGCGCTGCGTGACGAGACGGTTCCCGCCACCTTTCGCAGGCCGGGTGTCGAACAAACGGTCTTATTTTGAAGCAGGACAGGGAAAGGAACGAGGATGAAACATAATCCTGGTTTCCTCAAGTTGGTGGATGCGGCACGAGCACGGGTCAAGGAATGTACGGCGGCGCAGGCTAAGGCCAGGCTCGATCGGGGCGAGGTGCTGCACTTTCTCGATGTCCGCGAGGACCACGAATTTACGAAGGATCATGCGAAAGGCGCCCGTCATCTGGGAAAAGGGATAATCGAGCGCGATGTGGAAACGCGTATCCCCAATAAAGAGGCGGCCATTCTGCTGTATTGCGGAGGCGGCTACCGGTCGGTCTTAGCCGCGGATGCGCTTCAGCAAATGGGCTATACGAATGTGGTGTCGATGGATGGGGGAATCAACGCCTGGCGGGATGCGGGCTATCCGATGGAGCGATGAAGGGACCTCAGAGAAGCCGAGGTCCCTTCCACGTTGGATCACGAATTCAGGTAGCACGCTCGGGAGGGTTACTTGCTGTTGACTCGATCGAATTCCTTGGTCACCTGGTCGGTTAAATCGATGGTGTCCTTATGGTAGATCACAATCTTGACCGTTTGTTCGCTGCCCTTATCGACGACGAGAGCAAACCCGCCTTTTTCTGCCACGGTTTGTGTAGCCGAGGCAATTTTCTTCATATACTCATCGACTAATTCCTTCTGCTTTCCCTGCAGTTCCTGATTAAATGCCTGGGCACGTTTCTGGTAGTCCTGGACCTTTGTGCGGAACTGAGTTTCTTTGTCTTTTTTTTCGGTGTCGCTTAACTTCGCGATTTGCTCCTTAAGCGCCTTCTCCGTGTTGCGCAACTCCTCTTCATCCCCGGACAACAACTTCTGTCTGGTGGAGACATATTCTTTAAGCCCGTCCAAGGCTTTTTTCCCGGCTTTTGATTTCTCTAAGACGGCCTGAGGATCGATGACGCCCATCTTGAAGGTCTCGGCAGCCTGTGCGGCAGGAAGAGATGCGAGCAACAACATGCCTGCGGCGACCAAGGGGAAGGTGATCCGCCCCAAGAGGATTCCCGTTATATGCATAACACGCGCTCCTTGTTGGTAAACAATGCGAACAGTGTAACCGTTGCGAGAATAACTGGAGGGCCAGGCCCTGTCAAGGGATTGGGTCGCGCGGTGATTAGCGTTCGGCTAGACGAAGTATCGGCTGGTGTCAAACTTGTATTCAGTGTTATCGATCAAGCGGATAATGTTGTGACGGAAATCCCCGGTCTCATCTTTCTCGGTCAGGTCTATCTCGCGCCCGTGATCGACCAAGTTTCCCTGCGAATCAGTGATGACTCTGACAAACGGTCGTTCGCCGTTCGCCTTGTCTGCAGCCGGCTTGAGCACGACCGCCAGTTCACTTGTCTCCAGCATCACCAAGCTGCCGATAGGGACAATGCCGACACAGTTCACGAACAGCTTGAGCAGCACCTCGTCAAACGACTTCCCTGACTTTGAGAGCATCATGTTCAACACTTTCGAGGGGGACATCGGTTCCCGACGATAGACACGGGATGATGTCATGGCGTCATAACAGTCCGCGATCGTGAGGATGCGACCGGTCAGTGAGAGTGTCCACGGCACGGTAAGTTTCGGATATCCTGAGAAGTCCAGGTTCATGTGGTGTTCGAAGGCCGCCGCCGCCATGCGCCCCGGTAGATTTGTGATGCCTCTCAGCTTCGAAAGACTCAGAACTCCCTCCGTGGGGTGATTGCGCATGGCCACCCAGTCGTCATCGGTAAACTCGCCCGGTTTGTTCAGGACCTCCATGGGAATGGTGGATTTGCCCATGTCATGGAACAGCGCCGCAAGACCCAGGTCGGCCAGTTCCACTTTGGGATAGCCGACACGATTGGCCAGCGCCATGGACAACAGCGACACATTGACCGAATGGTTATGTGTGTACTCATCGTGGCAACGAAGAGTTGTGAGACCGAGGACCGTGGCTTCATCATCCGCCATGAGATCGATGATGTTTTGGATCGCCCGCTTCGCCTGTTTAAAACTGATGGATCCTCCCTCACGGGATGCTTGCGTCAGTGTGCCGACTGATCCTGCCATTTTGGCATAGCCGGTCTTGGCGTTTACTTTCCGTTGTACGTTTCGATCGGTGCTTTCCGTACCGTCCGATCCCATGTTCCCCGTCGTTCCGGATCCTCTTCGGATTTGCAACTGCCGTTGTTCTCCTATCTCAATGCCGGCGATTCCCCGTACTGTGATTTCTTTCTGAAGGTCTTCGATGGTTTTGTTGTCAGGATCAAGACTGACAAAGAGAGCGGCGAACTCACGCAGATCCTTCGACTCCACGGTCGACGAGAATGTCATTCCGCCGATCTTCCAGGCGTTCAAGGCATCGATGATGCTGGTGGCCACGGCCATCTGCTGCGCGTTCACTTTCAAGTGACTGTCCCCGAGAAACAAGAAATCGTTCTGCAGGCGGAGTGTGACCGGTTGATCGTGTGCCATGGTCTTGATCAACGTCAGCATCGCGTCGACGGGTTTATCCAGTGCCGCGTTGGTGCGCTCATAGATGCGGGAGGTCTTAATCAAGACGTTCAGATGTGTAACCAGCTGGATTCCCAGCATGACCATCTGCTGGTCAAGGATGTCCCCGGCCTCCGATCCGCGAGCGATTTTCTGAGACAAGGACTTTTCATGGGTCAGAATCGGCTGAGCCTCTTCATCCGTGACCGGGGCCTCTTTGATCTTGATGTCACTCATGGCAACAGTTCCATATTATGAGGCAGCCTGCTTCAGGTGCTGCTGTCGTTGGGCTAGGGCGAGTGCCGCGGTGCAGGCTTGCCTTACGGCGGCGCCACCTTTTTTCTGACCCAGCTCAAGGGCGATGAGGCCGGCAGGGGTGGCCAATTTCCCCAACGCCTCGGCGGCGAGGGCGGCGAGCTCTTCCTTTTTCTTCCGATTGGTCCAGGGCCGTTCCGTCATCAAACTTTCAAAGAAAGGAATGACCTCATCGCTACTGGTCGCGCGCAGGGCGAGGAACACTGCGCGCTTTTCACTGAGGGTTCGATCCATGAATGTGTCCGTTGATACGAGGGGTGCCCAGGCGGAGTAGGGAGTTTTATATTGACCGGTCATGAGCAACTTGAGTGCCGCAAACCGGACCGACTCCTCGGTATCATTCAAGAACTGGAGCAGTTTCATCCCGTTCCCGTTGGGACGGAATATCCCGATCGCTCGCACGACTTCCTTCCGTACCTGAATGTCCGGATAGCGCACCAGCTTTTCAATGGAATCCGCAAATCGAGGGTTGTTCCATTTAAGAAGGATCGCGAGAAGATTCTTCACATAGCGGGGACGGCGGTCTGACAAACCGCGAAGCACGTGATCCGGCTGATCCTTTGCGAGCGTCTCGAGGGCTTCAGCCACGATCGCCTGATGGGCTGGCACCTCCAGATTCGCCAAGAGCGCGCACAAGGCAGGGACGGCAGCCGACGCCATTGACAGCAGAACCGTAGTCAATCCTTCTGTGGTTGCGTCTGGGATCTTGTTCAAATAGGCCTCAATCATCTTCATGCGTTCAGGTCGACCAAGATCGTCGAGCAGGGCCGCCAGCTGTTTCTTGTGATCGTCGCCGAGATCCGGTCTGACCTCAGCGGTGGCATGTAACAGCCCAAGGACGCTGTCTAACACGGTCCATTTTCCCTGGGCCGTCAATGAGTCGAGGACGTTTCCCCAGAGGTCGAGCAACTTGCTCAGGAGCACAGGAGATTTTTCCGAGGCCAGGATCGCAGTGAGCATATCCAATAAGTATGTCATGTTATCTCTGGTGCTCTCAGCCTCGATCTCCTTCGCTAATTCGGCTAACTCCTCGTCAGAGACCTCATAGCCCGCATGACCGGATCGGAATCGGCCAGCTTGCCTGCTGGCTCCCCCTCCGGTTCCTATTCCAGCTGGTGTCCCGCTATTACCGGTTTCTGAGTCACCACCTCCCTCAAGCCCTGTCCCCATTCCCTTCCTGACACGAGCCTGCTCCCGATCCAGGAGGTCCCGCAAGTTCGATTCCGGTGCCTCCATCATCCCGGCAGTAGGCAAAGCAAAGACCTCTCCACCGATCGAGGCTTTGGCAATTTCTTCGGCGGTGACCAAGGTGATGGTGGAGAGGTTCTTGGACCATAGACGAGTCACAATGTCGTCATCATTCTCTTCGGGATCGAGGCTGTCCCACAGCGAATCAAGCAAGAAGGAGAGGTCTTCCGCAGAAAGACCTTCGAGGAACGCGAGTTCCCGGATGCCATCCGAATAGAGTTTGAACGCGACGCTTTCATTACTCGAACCCTGCTCGGATCGGTAGACGACTTCCCCGTTGAAATAAAGCTCGGAACGTTGAACAAGAAACGCCAATTTGGAATAGGTGGCGAGGTGAGTCGTGAGTCCCTCGAACAGCTGTTGGAAGAACTTCTGGGCCACGGGGTTCGCTACCCCGTATGTCCGGCTGGACTTCGCGGTCTTGTCCAAGAGTGTGAGGAGTCGCTTGACGGAGGTCAGCTCCGGATTAGGCGGTTCTTTTGCGGGCGCGATCGGCCATGCCCCGCTTTCTGTCAAGCCCTCGTCCATGCTGATTAGTCGTACCCTGGAGGTGCTGAATCGTCAAGAAAATAGCCGATCTTAACCCGCATGATTCATGAGCAATTCTGCTGCAATCGCGAGCTTTTTGGCGAGAGGCAAGTGGCTAGCGGCAAGAGGCGAAAGCTTCTGGTCGGAAATATAGCTCTTTCCTCTAGCCTCGTGCCCCTTGCCTGGCTTCAAGGGCATTGTGGACCCCGTGGCTAAGCCGGTAGAATCCACCTCATCGTGATGATTGTGTCGAGCCACATTGTGTGTTTTGGAGACAGTCTCACGGCAGGGTTTCAATCGCCCACTGCCGACAATCCTCAAGGCACCGAGACGCCGTATGGGCGGTTCTTGCAAGAATTGACAGGGCCTTCCGTGCGCGTGTCTGTGAGCGGCATCTGCGGTGAACTGACCGGTGAAATGGCATTGCGGTTTCGGTCGGCTGTTCTTGTACACCAACCAACGTATGTGGTGATTCTCGGCGGATCGAACGATCTTGGATGGAACGCCGCGCCGGCAGATATTATGCGCAACCTCCTCAAGATGTATGAACTGGCCGCAGCGGCCGGGATCACGCCGGTGCCGGTAACCGTTCCGTCGATTAGAGTGGGTGACGATCTTCGCAGTGCGGAGGGGCGTGATTGGTTCGCAGAGCATCTTGATCGGCGGCTCCAGCTCAACGAGTTAGTGCTCCGCTACGCCGAATCGAAACGGCTGGCAGCCTTCGACCTCTTCAGTGCCACGGTGGAGCCTGCAACGCAACAACTTGCAGCCCGGTACTCCAACGACGGGCTGCATCTGACCACAGCCGGATATCGGTTGGTTGCTGAGCGGTTGTACCAGGACGTGTTTGCTGCAGCGTGGCTAGTGGATCGTGACGAGCGGAGATCATGATACGTGACGTGACCGATCTTGACTTCGACCACGTCGTGGAACAGGCAGTGGTGCCGGTGCTGGTGGAGTTCTGGAAACCAGGATGCGGGAGTTGTCGAGCGCTGATGCGTGAACTCGAGAAATTGGAGCCAGATGTGACCGGCAAGGTGCTGATCGTGAAAATGAACGTCGAAGAGAACTTCCAAATCCCAGCGGAGCTGGAGGTTCGCGCATTGCCGGTGCTGGCCCTCTATCGCCTAGGAATGTTCGAGCGATTTATCGGCGGGCTGGGTACAAGAGAAGAGATTCTTAAGCAGTTACGGCTGGTATGAAATATGTCGCTACAAAGTCCTCCAGGTCCGTCCATCCTTTTCAATGAGGCGATCGGCCTCGACCGGCCCACAGGTTCCCGCCTGGTATTCAGGCAACCATCGCAACCCTTGCCGGTGCCATCCTTCAAGAATCTTGGTGATCCAGGCCCAGGACGCTTCAACGGCGTCGCGCCGCATAAACCGGGAGGCATCGCCGGCCATCACGTCCAAGAGCAACCGCTCGTAGGCTTCGGGCGACGGGCGGCCGAAGACGTCGCTGTATTGAAAGTCCATTTCCACCGGGTGTGTCTGCTCGCGAGTTCCCGGCACGCGCGAGACGATACGGAGAGAGAGCCCTTCCTCCGGCTGGATGCGTAGCGCCAACACGTTCGGCGGTTGCGGCTGCTGCGCATTGGCGTTGAACAGGATCTGCGGAATGTCCTTGAATTGCACCGCGATCTCGCTGGCGCGATGGGGGAGCGCTTTCCCGGTGCGCAGATAGAATGGCACGCCGGCCCAGCGCCAGTTTTCCACGAAACATTTGAGCGCGACATAAGTTTCCGTCGTGGAATCAGGATGAATCCTGTTTTCACGACGATAGCCCGGGATGGGAGTACCATGGGCCATGCCCTCACTGTATTGGGCACGGACGGTGACGTGCTCGACATCCTGATCGGTGATCGGCCTGAGGCAGCGGAGGACTTCCATCTTCGCGTTGCGCACCACATCCGGATCGAGCGAGTAGGGGGGCTCCATCGCGACCAGGCAGAGCAGCTGCAGCATGTGGTTCTGCACCATGTCGCGCAACGCGCCTGCTTCTTCGTAGTAAGCGGCCCTGGTCCCTACGCCTTCCGCTTCGCTCACCGTGATCTGCACGTGATCGATGTATTTGTGGTTCCAAATCGGTTCGAAGATGCTGTTGGCGAATCGGACGACCATCAAATTCTGAACGGTTTCTTTTCCCAAATAGTGATCGATACGGAAGATCTGCGATTCGTCGAACACGCGTCCCGTCACGCTGTTGATGGCCTGGGCGGAGGCCAAATCGCGGCCGACTGGTTTCTCGATGATGATGCGGGCGTAGGGCGTATGAGCCCCCGGTTTCGTCGCCAATCCAGCTTGCTCGAGCCCCTCGCACACAGACGCAAACGAACTGGGAGGGATGCTCAGATAGAAAATACGGTTGCCTGGTAACTGGAGGTTCCGCTCAATCTCCTCTGCTCGGGACTTCAGTCTGACATAGGTGTTCGGGTCCTCATTTCCTCCCGATACGTAAAAAAGACGTTGCGAGAAATCTTTCCACTTGTCTTCTGCCAAGGCTTGCCGGGAATGCGTGACAACGCCGTCACGAAGCGTGACGCGGAATTCCTCATCGGTCATCGCCGTGCGGCCCAGCCCGATCACCGCATAGTTTGGCGGCAGGAGTCCGTCGAGGAGCAAGTTGTAGAGGGCAGGAATCAGTCGCCGCCGCGCTAGATCTCCTGAACCGCCGAAGATGACGAGGGTGCAGGGCTCGACCGGAGGAATCGTTTCTTGTGAGGGGCTGATGTCGATACGTGGGCTATTCGGTGGCATAACGCTCCGGCGTTACCGGTGGACCGCATGCCCACCGAAGGCATTCCGCAACGCGGCCAGCATCTTTTCCGCAAAGGACTCGCTTTGCCGCGATCGGAATCGAGTGAATAATGCTGTTGCGAGCGTCGGGACTGGTACATCCTTCTCAATTGCATCGGCGATCATCCAGCGACCCTCGCCAGAATCCTGCACATAGCCTTTCAACTGTTCCAGCCGCGGATCCTCTTTCAAGGCGCCGGCTGCCAATTCCAAGAGCCAGGATCGGACGACACTGCCGTGCATCCAGAGGTCTGCGATCTTTGCGAGGTTGAGCTTGTAGTCGCTTTTCGCCATCAGCTCAAAACCTTCCGCATACCCCTGCATCATGCTGTACTCGATTCCGTTATGCACCATTTTCACGTAATGCCCGGCGCCCACTCCGCCGACATGAGCCCAGCCCTGTTCCGGCGCCAGCGTCGTGAAAATCGGCGCGAGCTGTTTCACCGGCGCCTCATCGCCACCGACCATCAGGCAATAACCGATTTTTAATCCCCAGACGCCACCGCTGGTGCCGGCATCGACATAGTGAATCTGTTTTTTCTTGAGGTCGGCGGCCCGTCGAACATCGTCGTGGAATCTGGTATTGCCGCCATCGATCACCGTGTCGCCCGCGTGGAGCAGCGCCCCGACGGCCTGAAGGGTCTCTTCCGTCGGCGCACCGGATGGGACCATGATCCAGACCGCGCGCGGAGCCTTGAGCCGGCCGACGAGATCGGCCAACGACGCAGCGCCGACACAGCCAACACCTTCGGCCTGCGTGATGAGATCCGCCGATCGATCATAGACCACCACCCGGTGCCGGTCACGTTGCAACCGGGTGACCATGTTCATCCCCATTTTCCCGAGCCCGATGAACCCGATTTCCATAGTGACTCCTTCTGGTGCGGTGCGGTCTGGGCTGGACGAGATCGCGCGGATTACGCTCCGCGAAAGAAGCCTGTCCTCTGTCCAGACGTTCAAACGATGACTGGCTGACGAGGCCCGTGCGACAGCTGTCTGATGATCGATCCTGGAGTCCTGTCAGTCGATTCTGGCAGGATTAGGCACGTCCTTAAAAAGAGTATCGGCAAGATCGCGGCCCAAGTTGAGCCGCTCAGGCAAAGTGGCTGCAGTCATGAACCGCCCAGCCAAGTCACCCAGCCCCGCATCGCGGGAGGCGATGAACTTTAGCACGTCACCCGGCGCGGTCAGCCAAAAGCCTCGTAGCCGGAAAAACGCGCTGACGAAGTCATCGAAAAATATCGAGAGGAGATACTGCGCGGTCGCCGGCTTGTCGGCGAGATCTCGCGCCTTTCCCAGCCAATGGAAACACTCCGCCTTCATCCGAATCTGTTCATTGATGCTGACAGGGGGCGGCCCCTGTCGGAACCGATGGTTGGCACGTTCGATGAGCTTGGCACCGATGCCGTCGTGATCGAAGAGAATGCGGGCCTTCCGTAAGAGAGACGGGAGGCGCGGCGAGTAGGGGAGGTCTTCCTCAAACTCTTGATGCCCGCGATACCGGATGTCGGTCAAACGATCGGCAACACGGACGATCTCGTGGCCGTCAGCTTGTCCTTTCACGAGCGCAATGAGATCGATGTCGCTGTGAGTCGTGATGGCGCGCCGAACGCTGGACCCCACCAGGATCACACTGACGAGATCGCCGCCGCGGCGGCCGCGGACATGGCGCAAGGCCACCGCGACCAGCTCTTCAAATCCCGGTTCGTCGATCGGGTCCGGTTGTTCTGGCGGCTCCGGCATCGCCAGGAGTTCTGCCTTCAGCTCTTCTGACGTGGGGATAGGGTGGGTGGCTGGGCTATCCATTTAAGCTCCCTGTACGAGCTGAATGTGTTTCGGGAGCGATCCCAGCCAGTCCTCGAACGGCTGGTCCGCATCGACAATGATTTCCAGCTTGCCATTGGTCAACCGCCGGACGACACCTGGGCTTTCTGGGGACAACGGGATTTCAACCCACTCGCGGTTCAGACCGAGCAAATCGGTGACCTCAAGGATCCTGCTGATGTGTTTGAACGACACAATTTCTAGCGGCATTGGTGCTCCATCACGCAGGCATTCTAGATTTCAGTGGGAGCAGTGTCAATGAGCGGACGCCGGTCCTCACTATTGATGAGCGCGTCTACTGCAATCGCCTATGTTCAGGAGAGAGGCGCGGGGCCAGAGGCTAGGGGCGACAAGAAGGAATGTCTTTCCTCTCGCCACGACCTATTCGCCTTGTTTCAATGCGATTTCAGTGGAAGCGCTCATAAATCATGGGGGCTAGTCTACTAATACACGGGCAAAGATCTCGCAGGCTTCTTCGAGCATGGCACTGGAGATATCCAAATGGGTGACAGCCCGAAAGCTGTTGCCACCGATGGCATTGATCAAGAGTCCCTCCTGTTTCAACGCGGCGACGATCGCCGGGGGAGTCAGGCGATGGCCGATTACATCGAAGATGACGATGTTCGTCTCGACATCTTGGGGGCTGATCCTGACCGCCGGAATCTGTTGCAGCCGTCGCGCCAGCCGCTTGGCGTGGTCATGGTCCACTTTCAATCGCCCGATATGGTGCTCGAGGGCATAGATGCCGGCGGCGGCGAGGATGCCGGACTGTCGCATCGCACCTCCATACATTCGGCGCAGCCGCTTGGCCTTATCGAGGAGGGTCAGATCGTTCATCATCAATAGCGAGCCGACTGGTGCCCCCAATCCTTTCGAGAGACACACCGACAGGGTGTCAAAGTGCTGGGCATAGGAGGCCGGCGGCAAGGTGGTCGCGGCGATGGCATTAAACAGCCGTGCGCCGTCCAAATGCATGGGGATGCCATGGGAGGCAGCCACCGCGCGAATCCGTTCAATCGTCGCCAGCGGATAAATTGTTCCACCGCCGCTATTATGGGTATTCTCCAGACAGATCAGCGCTGTTTGAATCGTGTGTGGGTCTTTAGGACGGATTGCCGCCTCAACCTGCTCGGCAGAGATGAGGCCCCGAACTCCCACGACCCAATGGAGCTGGACGCCTGCCAGCGCTCCGGCGGCACCCTGCTCGTAGCGCACGATGTGCGCCGTACTCTCGACGATCACTTCTTGGCCCGGTTGCGTGTGGAGGCGAATGGCGAGTTGATTGGCCATCGTGCCGGACGGCACGAAGAGTGCGGCCTTTTTCCCAAACAACGCGGCCGCCATCTCTTGGAGGCGATTCACGGTGGGATCTTCGCCGTAGACGTCATCCCCCACTTCCGCGCGTGCCATCGCTTTTCGCATGGCGTCGGTGGGTTTCGTGACTGTATCGCTGCGTAGGTCGATCATCAAGCGTCTGTGCGCATGCTACAAGATCGTGGACTTCGCGCATTCTAGCAAATTTTCTCCTTGCGCGGGAGAGTCGGTCGCGGCAGGATGCCGTTCGTATGGCGTGGCTTCGAGACGTGCTCCCCGCAGTGACCGATGCAGAACCGGACGAGGCCGTCCCGGTGGGCTGGGCGTTCCTCTATTTTTTCTGTCTTCTCTGCGGCTACTACATTCTGCGTCCCGTTCGCGATGAGATGGCGATCGAAGGCGGGGTGCAGCACCTGCCCTGGATGATGACCGCCACCTTCGTGACGCTGCTGCTCGTGACGCCGCTCTTCGGGTGGCTCTCCGCCCGCGTGCCGCGGGTTCGGTTGCTTCTGACCGTGTATGCATTTTTCGGTCTTCACTTGGTCCTGTTCTTCGTGGCGATGACGAGCCACCTGTCTCCACAGTGGGCTGCCCGCACGTTCTTCGTCTGGCTGTCGGTGTTCAATCTGTTCGTCGTGTCGGTCTTCTGGAGTGTCATGGCCGACCTCTTTACTCCCACGCAGGGCGCCCGACTCTTTGGCGTGATTGCCGCGGGCGGCGGTATCGGTGCGATGGTCGGCCCGCTTCTCACCACGGGGTTGACCTATCTCATCCCGATTCCTGCGCTGCTGCTCATCTCGGTAGGATTTCTCATCGCCTGCGGGTTCTGCGTCCATCAGCTGGATCGATGGGCGATGGCGCGACCCTCTCGACAGATCGATCGGCAGGGTGAACCGCTTGGCGGCAGTATCTGGGCGGGGGTCAGGCTGGCACTTTCGTCGCCCTATCTTCTCGGCATCTGCCTCTATCTGTTCTTCCTCACGACGACCGCGACATTCTTATATCTGGAACAAATGCGGTTGGTGAGTGAGCAGATTCCCTCCCCGCAAGGTCGCACCCGCCTATTTGCGCTCATCGACCTGGTTGTCAACGTGCTCACGTTTCTGATGCAGGTGACTGTGACGAGCCGCGTGATCTGCCGGTTCGGGTTGGCGTCGGCGCTCGTCGTTCTTCCCGTGGCGAGCGCCATCGGGTTTGGCGTAATCGGCGTCATGCCGTTCCTGGTCGTCTTCATTCTTTTTACCATCGTGCGGCGCGTCGGTGAATATGCACTCGCCAAGCCGGCTCGCGAGGTCCTTTTCACGGTGGTGAGTCGGGAGGAGAAATATAAAGCCAAGAACTTTATCGATACAGCGATCTCACGCGGAGGCGATGCGACGACCGGGTGGATCGTGAATGGGGTGAAGACGCTGGGTGTTACGGCAGGGCAGATGGTATGGGTCCTTGTCCCCCTGGCGCTGCTCTGGGGATGGGTGGGGTGGTTCCTGGCCCGGCAGGAGGAGAGGTTGAGGGGAGGGTGAAGAGGGAGTGGCCAGGTGCCCTCCTTGCTCGCAGATCGGGCACGATGAAAAGAGATGGAATGACACCCGCGCCGATCCCTTGCTCCCGTAACGCGCACGATCAGAATGTGCACGCTCGACGGGCGCAGTGGGACCAACACGGGTGCCATTCCATGAGAGGAAAAGCGAGCTAGCTTGGAAGGATCATTGACGCGCGCAGTAGGAAGTACCCAGGCCACCCTCCCCCTGCTTTACGTGTAAAAAAACCGCGTGCTATAGTCGTCGGGAAGTTTTCGAGAGAGTCATTGGCGAATACGCTTCACGCCTCACGTTTCACGAGGTTCATGATGCCCGAAGTTCCAGTTAAACTATACATTGATAAACTATTGAAAGAATGCCGTAATGTGACAAGGCCGCTCGCGCTTCTGTCTGGCCCTGTCAAAGAGAAAGCCTTGCGCGCGATGGCGGATCGATTAGCGGCTGACGAAGAAAATATTCTGGCCGCGAACGAGAAGGATGTAGATGCGGTCGGGAAGTCCTTCGAGGCCGATGTCATGAAGGACCGAATGAAAGCCGCCGTGGCCCGTTTGCGCATGACGACGGACGATATCAAGGAGATGGTCGAGCGTCTCCGCATAATCGCGGATCTTCCAGATCCAGTCGGTGCAGTCACATCACGGTGGGAACGGCCGGACGGATTGCAAGTCAGCCGTGTCCGGGTCCCGATCGGAGTCATCGGCGTAGTGTCGGAGCTGAGCCCGCTCATTACAGTGGAATCGATTGCGCTCTGCTTCAAGTCGGGCAACCTCTGTGTGTTTCGTGGCGCGCCAGAGTGGGGTCTGACGCAGCAGGCTATCGGGAGAGGACTGCGTGAAGCCGCGGAACAGAACGGCGTACCGGTCGGCGCATGGATCATCATCGAACGTCCGGAAAAAGAGGTGGCGGTCGAGCTGATTCGGTCCGGCAAAAGTCTCGATGCGATTATCCCGCGGGGCGGGGCTGGCCTCCGCAAAGCCGTCATCGAACAGGCGAAGATGCCGGTGCTCTGCTACGACGGGGGGCTCACACATATGTACGTGGATGCCGACACCGATATGCCGATGGCTCAAAACGTGGCGATTAACTCTAAGGTACAGAAGGCTATTGCGTCGAACTCGCTCGACACGCTGCTCGTGCAACAGGTGATTGGGCGACAGTTCTTGCCACCGCTGGTTAACCGCATGCTCGAAGAGTTTAAGATCGAGGTGCGGGCCTGTCCCAAGACCATGGCTCTCATGGGACAAATGGCGATGACTGGACATGCCTCGATCATCCCGGCAAAGGAGGAAGATTGGCACACCCAATTCCAGGGGCCCGTGTTGGCCGTTAAAATGGTTGCGAATATGGACGAGGCCCTGGCGCACATCGTGGCGCAGGGATCCTGTCTCACCGCCGTCATCGCGACCACGAGCTATGAATCGGCCATGCGGTTCACGCGCGAAGTGGATGCCAGTGCAGTGTTCGTGAATGCCTCGTCCCGGCTCAATGCCGGCGATAGCTACGGCATGGGTGCCGATATCGGGCTCAGTGGTTCGCGTCTCCATGCTAAGGGCCCGATCGGTCTTGAGCAGTTGACCTGCGAAAAGTATGTCGCCTTCGGCTCGGGCCAGCTGCGCTACCCGCATCCGGTGCCGGAGACGTATTTTGACGCGATCATGTTGAAAAGACCGTGAGGCGTCAGGCGTGGATCGTGAACCGAGAGCCGAGGTACGAGCGACGATTCACGAACATTTAGCCTGGTGGGGCCTCAAACGTTTCACGTCCGACGCCGACTATTTCGTCTGGCAGCGAAAACAGCTCTCTCCTGCAGATCTGACTCAACTCAACGCACAGATCGATCGAAAACGGGGAGGGGAGCGTCGCGATGAAGTCGCCTTTTACGACCTGACTACCCAGCCGCTGATGCTTCCAGTCCTCTACAGCCAGCGCTACGAATATTACTGCGAGATTGGTTCTCACGTGGCGGCTCGTTTCGGAAATGCGAACAGCATCCTCGACTTCGGCTGTGGTGTCGGAATTCTGTCAACCTTCTATGCGACTCAATACGCTGACAGGCAGTTTGTCGGCGTCGATCGATCGCCGGCGTCGATTGCGGTAGCACGAGAGAAGGCGCGAAAGCTTGGTCTGACCAATATCCGATTTGAGTGCGTCGACGTCGAGTCTGAAAACCTTGCAGGAGCGTACGATCTGATTGTGGCCACCCATGCGCTGGTGCAGGCCGAACAAGACCCGGGGATTCCAAGTCACAGCTGGCAGACGTTCGAACGTGCCCGTGATGCGAAGCAGCAAGCTGCGTTCGAACAACGAACGGGCATCGGCATACGACTGGATCGGCTTCGCGCGTCTTTGGCCCGGGAGGGCCGTATGATCGTGTCCGAGAAGACCAGACAGCTTGCGCGTCGCGTGCCGTTCCAGCGTGCATTGGCGGGGCGAGGCTTGCAGCCGGTCGAAGCGCCAAAGCCGATTCACTATCAGCTCGTCGAAGAAGTGGCGGACGATGGACCCTTCTATGTATTGGGGAGGGGAGCGCCGCAGCAGTTTCAATGGGATGAATCGCCGGAGCCAGACGCTGGCGGTCCGTTCGATCGAAGCAACCTAAAAACCGATTCAACCGATCCGGACGCCCCACTCTATGAGAACCATTGGCCGTCCGCGCAGCGAGTCTGGGAAAAGCTTCACGATACCCACCTCCTCAAAGAGACCACGAACCAGGGGCCAGACGGTCGTCAGCTGCATGTCGAACTCGGGCAAGCAGAGGAGGGGGTCTATCTGTATTGCGCCAACACCTTGGATCAACGTCAGTTGGTGATTGTCGAACCAGCCCGCACGGTCATGCTGGAATCCTACTATCTGGAGATTGCCAGCAGCGTACTTTAGCAGGATGCTGAGAAAATCCTCCAGCGCCACAGACCTGGCGCGAGAGATGCGAGAAGGGCGCGATCCCACGTTCGAAATTCCTGGTTCAAAGTTCCGAAAACCTCGGACCTCAAACCCTCGTTCGTCCCGCCTATCTCGCGCGGCTATCCTGCGGGAGTCCTACTACGAAGCGCCTGGCGGCGTAGTGTCTCCACGAACAGCGGGTGAGCCGAAGTCGTTCAGGAGTGAGGGACTTCTGTGCGAGCGCGACTCTTGATGGCCAGCACGATAAGATCCTTTCCTCGAATCGCATAGACAATCCGATAGTCGCCTTCGCGAATCCGATAGAGGTGGTCCACCCCCTCGAGCTTTATGACGCCGGGGGGACGAGGACTGGTGCGGAGTGCATGAAGCCGTTTCACGAGAAGCTTCCGAAGCGGTTTGGCAAATTCATGGAGTTGCTGCTCAGCAGGAGGGGCCACAAAAATTGTGGAGATTGCCTGGTGCAATCAGAACCCCAATTCTTTCAAAATGACATCAAGCGATTGGGCGCCCTTCTTGTTTGCCTGGGCCAAGGCCGCGCGGGCATCGACGAGATCGATACGATCTTCCAGAGCCTCCAGGAGTCGCAGATCATCGATGGGCACCACTGCAGCGACCGCTCGGCCACGTCGGCGCAACAGCACACGCTCGTTGCCGAATGCGGCGCGGTTGATTGCATCGGCGAACCCCTCTCGCTCCTTATTGCCCTCTGGATTTCCCATGGCGCACCTCCACAGACAGCGTCCGGTCAGACGGACAGATCGTTCGAATGGTGCAAGCTGTACAATGGGTAGGAGGCGAAGTCAATCGACGAGAGAACTTCACATGCCCTATTCCATTTTTTTCGAAATTGGCGTATGAAGTGGGGGCGGCGATTGCGTCGCGATGCGACATAACTCAACCCACATCAGAGGAGATACTCAATGGCTAAGGGCATGACACAGAAGAAAGCAACCAAGAAAAAACCAGCCAAGACGGTGAAGGAAAAGCGCGCCGACAAGCTTGCCAAGAAGAGGGGCTAATGCAGCCCGCGCTTCGGCTGTTCTGACCGAAGCAACACCCACTGCGCCCATCGACGTGCGTCAGCGGCAAGCCGCGCACGTTGATGGTTGCGCTCTGGGACCTTTACCTGCCTGTGCCCATTCGTCTGATTGCACTCTGCTTCCATAAAAGAACAAGCTGGCTGGTGTGAACGCCGTCCAATTTGCCGTCTTGATCTCTGGCTTGGCCGCCGGCGATGGTGCGTATCTATCGCGAGGTCCTATCCGATAACGACGGTCCAGGTGATCGCACGCTCTTCGGACGTCACGAGTGCAGGGGGTGGCGTGTCTCAGCTATGGTCACACTATGGCAATACTGCCTTCAGTGCTGAACCCTGTCTTTGAGACCATCACAGGTGAGGCTCCGGCCTCCTTCAGTTTGTTTCCTAAACCGGAAGACACGAGAACCGCTTGAAGGTCTTCGGTTGCCTGATCGAGGAGAAAGTCGAACGCGATGACAGCGTAATGGAGGGGGTGGCCATGCGGCCCATCGACACGGAAGACCTGGGCACGACTGGTTCCTTCCTGGAAATCGGCGATGTGGTGTTTGGGAAACTGCTGGCGTAGGTAGAAGCGGATCACGTCAAATTTGGCTGTATTGCTCACGTGCTTTGTTTGTACCTTCCCCGATATCTCATGTTCAAAGAGCCGGCATGGCTGGCCTCCCCTTCGGCGCTCACGATGAGGATCAGCATCTGATTATACGCCCGCTGCCTGTCCGAAGTCAGAAGGTCAGACACAGTTCCTGGTATCTTTTCCCGCTCCGCAGAAAAGACTCCCGACCCATGAATTTCATCCAGTCTCGTTTTTGAATCGATGCACCGATTATTTCTTCCGGTAGACGTTCAGCCCGACCTTCTCCTCGCGGTTTGGAATGGTCACATTGCCCTCCGTCGAGGCAATGATGATCGTCTTCCCCGAAGCAGAGGGCCCGAACTCTTTGGACAGATCTACCTTGATCGTCAGCATAGTCCCTTCGACGGTCATCTCCACGTTCTTCATGATAGTGGCCTCTCTGTGATAGACGAAGCGTGAGCACGCACTGTCACAACTATGGTGCAACCTGTACCGCGGTTAGGGGAGGAAGTCAATCGACGGAAGCGCCTCACGCAGTGCCAACGACCGTGGGGCGCGACGCGCGAGACATGCGAGAACGGCACGACCCGAAGTTCGGACTTCGACGTTCCGAACACCTCGAACTTCTGGCGTTGAACTCCCGTCCGCCGCCCAGACGGTCTTGTTCTTTTGGTCAGTTCGGTCTGCCTAGTCTGTCTCGTCTATTTGGTTGAACCAGACTAACCAGATAGACCAGATGGACCGGGCTTGGCCCAGACGTGCGGACCATCCAACTTCTCGGGAGTCAATATCGTTTTTCCGTAATCTTCAAGGCCCGTTACCCTCCAGCAAGCACCGGCCGAAAACCGGCGTTGGTCAGGATGCGGGCGACTGTCTCGCGTTGGTCGCCTTGAATTTCGATCTGTCCCTCCTTCACCGTGCCCCCGGCACCACAGGCTTTCTGCATCTCATTGGCGAGTGTCTCTTTCTCGGCCAGACCGATGCCGAGAAAGCCCGTGGCGACCGTCACGGTCTTGCCGCCGCGGTGTGCAGTCTGGCGAATGATATCCACCCGCCCGCGGTTTTTCTTTAGTGCGATAGATGCCGCGCCGCCTGGGGCGACACCAGGCCGCACCTCTGGCCCCAATGGCAGGCCCACATTCTTCAGGGCTGCGAATGGACTGGTCCAGACGATCGGCTCACCACTCGTGGGAATGCGTCTCTTCTCTTTCATCGTTCCACCTTCTCATCGCAGCCATAGTCTGCCGTCCACGGATCACCGCCCGAGCGGGGTTGCAACGCTTTTCAAAGTCGTTAATTCAATGTGCGCGGTGCTCTCTCCATTGGCCATCCAAATCTGTCCTTCTTGAATGGTGCATTGCAGCTGCATGCTGGGCTGCGCAAGCTGAGCCAAGGCCCGGCCCCCGTCAAGGGGCAGATTCAGCACGGCTAAATTATTCAATCGCTCGAGTGGGACCATGTGTTTCTCCCACCACTGCTCAGCGCCACGACCGCCATAGGTATAGATGCAGACCCGTTTCGCGCGACCGCAGGCCTGGCGAATGGGTTTCTCATCAGGCTGGCCCACCTCGATCCAGAGGTCGATGGCGCCTGTCATATCCTTCTGCCAGAGCGCCGGCTCCTCTTCGGTGCTTAACCCACGGCCAAACGACAACGCCTCATGTGCGTGCAGCACGAAGACCAGCAAACGCACCATCATGCGCTCGTCGGTTTCAGACGGATGGCGTGCCAGGGTGAGTGTATGGTCCTCATAGTAGTGGCGGTCCATGTCGGCGATTTGGACTGTCGCTTTGAAAATGGTCGCGTTCGAAGCCATAGAGTCGTCGTTCCTTGGTTCCGGAAATATTCAGATGGATGGGGCCGGCAGCCTTCGCTCACATGTCTTTATACGCGATGTACCACCCTTCGACCCGCTCCCGCGCCCAGGGCGTTTTTCGTAGAAACGTGAGGCTGGATTTCACGCTGGGGTCGTGGAGGAAACAGCGGATCGGGACGCGACTTCCCATCTCGGCCCACCCATACCGCTCGACCAGTTCCTTGATGATGGTCTCCAGCGTGATCCCGTGCAGCGGATCGCGGGGATGAGCAGCACTCATAAGCGTATGGTGAATGACATGGAGCTGATGGCCAAAGATTCAAGGCTGATAGCGTATAGCATATAGTAGGAACGAGGAGCCACTGGTCTATAGCGACGGCCAGGGCGAGAATCGCGAGACGTGCGGGAAGGGCGCGACCTGTGACAGACCAGACAATACATAGCAGGATGATCAAAAAGGCCGTCCAGCAAGGCCGCAGCCGATGAAAGCACCGGAGGCGTAGCCGCTGGGCTACGTTGAGGATGCTTTCGAGGGGAGAACGCCGCTGGCGGACTTTTTCAGCATCCTGTTAGATCTTGCGCTTGAGCAAGTCCGCGAGATGGGCGAAGGGCGTAAAGGTCGCCGGCTGATCTTGCTCTCGGCCCGGCGGCGCCTCACCAGACGCGTCAGCCACTTGATACCGCTGGTGCTCATTGTCATGACAGTAGAGACAGAGCAATTCCCAGTTGCTCCCATCTGGTGGATTGTTGTCGTGGTTGTGGTCCTTGTGATGGACCGTGAGCTGGCTCAGCTTCTTGCCGTCACATTCGCGGCCGCAGTGCGCACAGATCCACGGGAACATTTTGAGCGCTTGCTCTCGATAGGTCTGTTGCAGCTGAGCCTGTGTGCGCCGTGCCATGGGAGCCTCGGAGAGGATGACGACTCGTCACTGAGGAATTCTACAAGAAACCTTAGACTAACGGTCCTCACCGGAGTTCCGTAGCTCAGAGATTCGATAAGCCGTCTTCAGGAGCAGGCCCGTTGCTAAATGAGCTGTGTGCAAGGCCAGGAGAATATCCGGATAGCTGGTTTGACCCATCCTGAGTGCTGCGCTTCTGCACACCAGGCCTTGACCGCGCCGGCCACCTTGTCACGTTGAGCTGGTTCGAGCGAAACCAGGATCACACTGTTCCCCCCCGCATAGAACGAGATCCCTTCCGTCGATCCCGATTGTCCCGTCCCAACCGTCTCGGGAAATTCAGTGTAGGCCATAACCCCGCACGTTCGCAATAATTCGTGCACGCGTTCTTTCAGTGAAGTGCGAAACACGATCATCAACATGTCCATGGGTAGCCTCAAAAAAAGGTATGAGATAAATATAGCAGGTTCCCAAGCGATCTTGGAAGGCATAGCTAAGAGCCACCAGCAAGAAACGACTGCAGGCTCTCAATCTTTTCCGGTTGCAGGGCAGGAGAAGAAGGAGAAACCAGAGGCAGGCGAGGTCAGGCGGGCTTCTCTTGTTAAGGGAAACCCAAGAAACCAGAGAAACTACATAGACCAGAAAGACCAGTTCAACTCGCTGACCCAGTTCCCCGCCACGAGCCGCGAAAGGTAGAATCAAACGACCTGACACTCATTTTTTGCGCTTCAACTGGTAAAGGGTTAGCCCCAGGACAGTGATCCCGCAAAACACGGCCCCTGCATAGAATGTGAATGATGCGCCAAACTGATCCCACAGGAATCCTGCTAGTACGCTGGCAATCAGCATCGCCAGGCCGCTGGCGAGGTTGAAGAAGCCAAACGCCGTTCCTCGAAGATCGGCTGGTGCGGTGTCGGCTACCATGGTGGCGAGCAAACCTTGCGTCATGCCCATATGAAGGCCCCACAACCCGACTCCCAAAAGGACAGTGCCCCAGTGATCGCTCATAGCCAATACCAAATCGGCCGCAATCAAAACCAGAAGCCCAAGTGTGAGCAGCCTCATGTGACTCATCTGATCGGAGAGTTTGCCGAACGGATAGGCCGATAAGGCATAGCTCAGATTCATCGCAACCATGACGAGGGGGACTAAGGCGACGGGAATTCCGCTGTGCTGAGCGCGGAGGACCAGAAAGGCCTCACTAAAGCGAGCAAGCGTGAAGATGGCTCCGAACCCCACTACCCACCAGTAGGCCGGCCCTAAGCGGGTAAGATTGTCCCATCGAATGGGATTCTTGCCCTTGGATGCCTGCCGATGCTCAGACTCATGAATACCGAACAATAAGAGCGCTACGGCCATCATTCCCGGAAAAGCGGCCACCCAGAAGACGGCTCGGAAATCATTGGCCCAGAGCAGCATCAATCCGACCGCGAGCAGGGGGCCGAGGAACGCACCGATTGTATCGAGAGACTGCCGCAAGCCGAAAGCAGCACCCCGGAGTTGCGGTGGGGCGATTTCCGCGACCATGGCGTCCCGTGGCGCGCCACGCACACCTTTCCCGACTCTGTCCAGCAGGCGAGCGGTCAAAACGAGGCCGACGCCAGAGGCTATGGCAAAGAGCGGCTTGGTGAATGCGCCTAAGGCGTAGCCGAACAAGGCCAGCCCCTTCCGTTTGCCCAAGTAATCGCTCAGCGTTCCTGAAAAGACTTTGACGACCAGCGCCAGCGACTCGGCGAGCCCTTCAACAAGGCCGACTGCCATTGTGCTGGTCCCCAGTACCGTGACCATAAACAAGGGCAGCAGGCTATGGATCATTTCCGACGAGATGTCCATCAGCAAGCTGACAAAACCCAACACCCAGATCCCCGGGGGAATCTGGCGCAGGGAGTACTCCATCTGTGACTCACCCTTCATCGTTCAGATCCTCATGAGGTCCTTGTGCAACCCAACGATACAACGCAGGAAAAGAAATTGGGACATTCTACTTTTTTTGTATGGCCTAGACCATGCCTCCGTCTGGCATGGAACGGGGATTGCTGTATTGTTGGGGCCTTGTGTGAGGGGAAGGCGATTCAGAGGCAGTGTAGTTGGTTTGTTTGGTCTATCTGGTTTATCTCGTTTATTTCGTTCTCTGAACCAGACAAACCAAAGAAACCAGACAGACCAGA
>Ga0209108_10000253_pt1 | contig 29284 bp, 26 predicted proteins | sample Rifsed10ft1_FD_184003 | JGI IMG/M metagenome (GOLD analysis project Ga0209108, IMG submission 184003) | Soil microbial communities from Rifle, Colorado, USA - sediment 10ft 1 (version 2) | ecosystem: Environmental > Terrestrial > Deep subsurface > Rock core/Sediment | place: Rifle, Colorado...
CTCGGGCAGCCATACGATAGCCCAATCCACTTCGCCATCAGTGTCCTTGAACCGGCCGACAAAGGGGTCGACGGGAAGATACACCCAACCTTCGATCTGTGTACTCAGATAATCCTTCAGACCATCTTCATAATGCCATTCCTCGTTATCCTTGGCGTCGCCTTCATTCGTGAAACTGATGTACAAGCCTGGACACAATACCGCCTTCGCGCGCAAGATTTGCTTGAGTCGCGGAACATGAAATTTCGCCGTATCGAAGAAGGTCGAATCGGGCCAGAAGCGTATGATGCTGCCGGTCACGCGCTTGTCCGACTTGCCTACCGCTTTCAATTCGGAGGTTTTCTGCCCATCGGCGAAGGACATGAAGTATTCCTTGCCATCGCGCCGGACGGTGACTTCCAGCTTGTGCGAAAGCGCATTGACTACGGAAACTCCAACACCGTGCAATCCGCCGGAAAAGGTATAATTTTTGTTAGAAAATTTCCCGCCCGCGTGAAGTCGCGTCAGGACCACCTCCACTCCAGAAACGCCCTCTTCCTTGTGCTTGTCCACCGGCATGCCGCGGCCGTTATCCGCCACCGACAGCGATCCATCGGAATGCATCGTGACATCGATGGCGCTGCAGTGGCCGGCGATAGCTTCGTCCACGCTGTTGTCAATGACTTCCTGGGCAAGATGGTTCGGCCGGTCTGTCTGGGTATACATGCCCGGACGCCGGCGCACCGGCTCGAGACCGCTGAGTACTTCAATGGCGGACGAATCGTAAACAGCACTCATAGGCTACGGGGGGAGCGGTCGGATAAAATCATCAATTTTCATATTTTATATAAGGTTCATATTTTATTATTCGCACGAGTTCAGCCGGACTGCGGGCAGTGGAGTAGTCATCGCAGACGTAGTGACGATAGAGATAGTCGCGAAACGAGTTGAATTCAAGCATTGGAATCCGCTGCCATTGCGGATCCTTCACGGGTTCGAACCGGTTATCAGCGCTTCCAATGGCGTAGGTTTTATATTCCCGGGTTTCGCATCGCATTCCATCGTAAAACACGTTTCTGGCGCCTGAAGGGCTTTCGACAATTAGCGAAAAGCGGACGACCCGGTCCGCTGCTTGAGATAGGGATTTGCTGTCGAGATAAATTTTGAGGGTGAAGGATTTAGCCAATGTAACCGGAATCAGGTCGGAATCCCTCGGATATGAGGGAAGTATAACATCACTCTCCTTCCATTTTTCTTCAAGACTCTCGTCGTAAACAAAGGTCTCGGGTTCGTCTGTGTATCGATCTTGCTTGGCCTGCGAGGGCCAAACCATAAGAAAAAGCGTCGTGAGCAGCAGCAGGTGCCAACTGGAGAGCAAGCGCTTCCCGATTCGAAAAGCAGAAAACCATGTGATCCCACGCATCGGGCGCGCAGTATACAGTAGATGGTCGTCAGGTACGAGTTAAGCAGCGGTTGTCCGTCAATGACGAATGACAAAAAATACCGACGTTAATCTGTCTAATTAGACAAATCCTGAGCCAACGAATCACGGATGAACGTTGGAATCGGGTCGACCTGATGAGTGTATCCCGGATGGTCGATACCCATGGAAATCGCCGCACCTTGCTTAACCGCCGAAACCATACCCGGAGTCAGATCGATGCGCAGGAAATGGACGGCGGAGGTTTTTTCATCGTTCTCGCGTTCCAGGTCTTCGTCCGCGATCGGGCGGACCGGATCGAATCCGGCGACACGCACCCATACCCTGTTTTCGATACCCTTCAGACACGCTAGTGCCTTGCGGCGTTCATCGACATCCGGGAATTCGATCATGAAAGTAGCCTTCCAATTGGAACCGTCCGGGATAAGCGGATTAAATGCCTCGAGCTCATCGCTGATGCCTTCCGGATCGAAGATGCGCTCGATGCGTAGCATTTCCTGAATCTGATACTGCATGGTCAGGCGATCTTCAAAATAAAGTGTCGCGTTAGGACCGATCGCGACCTGCCGATTCTTTTTGTGCGCGAGGACACGCTCGCGGAATTCCGGCCGGATTTCGGTGTACTTTTCGAGTGTATAGAGGTCGGAACGTGTCAGCTTTTTCATGGGTGACATTTCGGTTATGGAATTTTCCAGGCTCATCATGGCATCCCGCATTCAAATACCGTAAGCCAGCCGCAGCAGCGATATCGGATGTTCCGGTTTTTTACCATTTTTCAGCCCATTTTCGATTTGATGCCCCGCCATGGGGCAATCGCTTGAATAATGATCCGGACCGGTTTGAGTGACGCGATTGACGACAGGTCTGGCAATTTTCATGGATATCTCGTGGAACTCGCGTTTCACAGCGTAGGTACCGTCGTGGCCGGAACATCGCTCGATGGTCTCAATTTCGGTACCGGGAACGAGGTTCAGAATTTCGCGCGTCTTGGGTCCGATATTCTGCACGCGCTGATGGCAGGGTACGTGATACGCGATGGTTCCAAGTTCCTTGGCGAAATCTTTTTTAAAAAGGCCCTCTGCGTTTCGCAACATCAAATATTCGAATGGATCATATATCGCCTGTTTGACCTTGACCACATCTGGATCGTCCGGAAACATTAGTGGAATTTCCTGCTTGAACATGAGCACACAAGACGGAACCGGCGCCACGATATCCCATCCCTCACTTACCAGTTTTGCCAGGATGGGAATATTGGCCTCTTTGGCACGTGCCACGGTCTCGAGGTCTCCCAGCTCAAGCTTCGGCATTCCACAACACTGTTCCTTTTCGACGATCCTTACTGGAATGTCGTTGTGCTCATATACGGCAATGAGGTCTTCGCCTATCTGCGGTTCGTTGTAGTTGCCATAACATGTCGAGAACAATACCGCCTTGCCTTTGGTACGTCCGGCGGGTACGGCGGAATTATTATTTCGATTGCTGAGATGCTTGTTGCGTTTTCGCAATGTCTTGCTGTGGTAAACGGGCAGCAGAGCATCCGGATGAATTCCCAGCACTTTGTCCAGGAGCATGCGAAAGGTGCCGAATTTGTTCGCGGTATTGACCATTTGAACTACCACTGGAATCCCCGCCAGCTTGCCGATCCTATCTGTGCTGGTAAGTATTTTGTCGCGGGTTTTAACTGCCCCTTTCTGTAACTTCACAGCCTTGGCACGCAGCATGAGGTGCGGGAAATCGACGTTCCATTCGTGCGGCGGGACGTAAGGACACTTGGTCATGAAGCACAGATCGCAGAGATAACAATGATCCACCACCTGCCAATAATCGCCTTTGTTTACTCCGTCGACTTCCATGGTGGACGAATTGTCCACAAGATCGAACAAGGTCGGAAAAGCGTTGCACAGGCTGACGCATCGCCGGCATCCATGGCAGATGTCGAATACGCGCTCGAGCTCCGTCATGAGCGCCGGTTCTTCATAAAACTCGGGATTGCGCCAGTCTAGGGCATGACGCTTCGGAGCCTGCAGGCTGCCTTCGCGTCGGTCATCACTTGCAGCAGTCATTCACTATCCTTGGATTGAAACCGGCGGCGAACGGAGCCGGTTTTTCGGCCCCGTTGTCGCGCGACGGGTAACTCTGGGTTACTTCCCGAGAGTATCCAATGCCTTTTGGAATCGATTGGCATGAGAGCGCTCGGCCTTCGCCAGCGTCTCGAACCAGTCGGCGATTTCGTCGAATCCCTCTGAACGTGCCGCCTTGGCCATGCCCGGATACATATCGGTGTATTCGTGGGTTTCACCGGCGATGGCGGCCTTCAGATTAGCCGAAGTTGCACCGATCGGAAGACCCGTTGCCGGGTCACCGCTTTGTTCGAGATACTCCAGATGGCCGTGGGCATGACCGGTCTCACCTTCCGCCGTTGAGCGGAACACCGCGGAAACATCGTTAAAACCTTCAACGTCTGCTTTAGCGGCAAAATAGAGGTACCGACGGTTGGCCTGGGATTCGCCTGAGAATGCCGCCTTGAGATTTTCTTCCGTCTTGGTTCCTTTAAGATTTTTCATGGTTCGCTCCTGTTTCAGATATATCACTACAATTTATGGGAATATTATGAATCCGAGTCGCTCTTTGAATTCAATTTGCTAATTTAGAATTATTCTAAATTACTTTGCCACGTCATGTCAACTCCACGACTTACATTGCTTTAAGAAGCCATTCACGCGACGAACGGCAAAGACAAAGGACCGAAGGAATGAGCTATTCTTAAGCGAGAAAAGCGACACTTGGACAGCGCACCCGCAACATCAGGCAGGTCCAGCGTCGTTCCTGCCCGGTTACAAATTCGAATCAGTTTGACCTCAGCAGGTCTGCCAGCATGGATTGCGAGCAAGGAATGTATTGTGAGGAGCGCGGCGATTTCACCGGAATCGGCTGGAATTACAGGGAGAAAAAATGATTTGGCGTGCCTGGCTATCTACACTATATTTGAATGACTCGGTGTAATTACGTAGTGAGTCATTCCTGAATTCACCATCATGGCTACCGCAAGCACGGCGTCAAATCTCACCGGCCTGGCCCTCAGGCTGGTTCGTGACAATCTTTTGAGCCCCGCGGACGCGGAACGCATCCAATCGGAAGCGCACAACAAAAAAACATCATTTGTTACTCAATTGGTTGAAAGTAAAAAGCTGGACAGTCCGACCATCGCCAAAGTCGCCTCGGAGGATTTTGGAATCCCGTTGTTTGAAATCAGTTCGCTTGATCTGGAAATGGCTCCGGTCAAGCTGGTGGATGAAAAGATTATCCGCCGCCATCGTGTCATGCCCCTGTTCAAACGGGGAACCAGACTTTTTGTCGGAGTTGCAGATCCGACCAACCTCCAGGCGCTCGACGAAATCAAATTCCATACGGGTCTGGGCACAGAACCGATTCTGGTCGAGGAATCAAAGCTCGCAGAAATCATCGAAAAAACCCTGGATGCCCAGGATACCACCCTCACGGATCTGGCAGGAGATGACAGTCTCGAAAATCTTGAAATCGTCGCCGGTGAGGATGAAAGCAACGCTCCTGGCTTGGGTGGCGAAGAAGGCATTAACGATGCCCCGGTAGTCAAGTTCGTCAACAAGGTACTGATGGATGGGATCAATCGGGGCGCCTCCGATATTCACATCGAACCTTATGAAAAAGCTTACCGCGTGCGTTATCGGCAAGATGGCATCTTGCATGAAGTTGCCAATCCTCCCCTGGCGCTATCGGGCCGTATCGCAGCCCGTCTGAAAATTCTTTCCAGACTCGATATTGCCGAAAGACGGGTACCGCAGGACGGCCGTATCAAAATGCGAATCTCGAAAAACCGCGCGATTGATTTCCGCGTCAGCACCCTTCCGACGCTGTGGGGCGAAAAAGTCGTGTTGCGTATTCTTGATCCTTCTTCGGCGTCCCTCGGCGTGGAAAAACTGGGATTTGAAGAAAATCAAAAACAGCTTTTTGTCGAGGCCATCAACCGCCCCTACGGCATGGTGCTTGTTACCGGACCAACGGGTAGTGGAAAAACCGTCACGCTCTATACTGCTTTGAACATGCTTAACACACCCGACAACAATATTTCCACGGCGGAAGATCCTGTTGAAATCAATATGTCGGGCATCAACCAAGTCAATATAAATGAAAAGGCGGGTCTCAACTTCGCCTCGGCCCTGCGTGCTTTTCTCCGTCAGGACCCCGATATCATCATGGTCGGCGAGATACGCGATCTTGAAACCGCCGAAATCGCCATCAAGGCGGCGCAAACGGGCCACATGGTGCTATCCACGCTGCATACGAATGACGCGCCTTCAACACTGACCCGACTCGCCAACATGGGCGTACCTCCTTTTAATATCGCATCAGCGGTCAATCTGATCATTGCCCAGCGTCTGGCACGGCGGCTTTGCGCTCATTGCAAGAAGCCAATTGACATTCCCAAACATGCTTTGCTCAAGGCCGGATTCAAGGAAGAAGAATTGAGCGGACTCACGGTTTACAGCGCTGTCGGGTGTGACTCGTGCAACGGGGGATACAAGGGCCGAGTGGGTATTTACCAGGTCATGCCGGTCACTCCGGAAATCGGCTCCATCATTATGCGCGGGGGCAATCAGCTGGATATCGAACAGCAGGCGAAAAAAGAAAATGTTCCCGATCTGCGACAGGCAGGTTTGAAAAAGGTCAAGGACGGTATCACCAGTCTGGATGAAATCGAACGGGCAACCAACGAGTAATTTATGGCTCAGGCCGCGGCAAAAAGACCCAAATACGACGCCTTCACATGGGAAGGCGTTGACAAACAGGGAAAGAAAGTAAAAGGCATCATGGAGGCGGCTAGCGTCGCCTACGTGAACGCCACCTTGCGACGTCAGGGCGTCAATCCCGTTAAGGTGGTGAAACAACGACAGGCCATCTTCAAATTCAAAAAGAGCATAAAACCAAAAGATATTGCCGTGTTCACGCGTCAGCTGGCTACCATGCTGACATCCGGCATACCCATTGCTCAGTCATTTGACATCGTCGGCAAAGGGCATGAAAACCCCTCCATGCAGGAAGTCATCCTTTCGATTAAACAGGACGTGGAATCCGGCACCGCCCTGGCCCCGGCACTGGGAAAGTACCCGCTCTATTTCGATGATCTCTACTGTAATCTGGTCCAGGCCGGGGAGCAGGCAGGTATTCTCGACGGTATTCTGGACAAGGTAGCGACATATAAGGAAAAGATTGAAGCCATCAAGGGGAAAATCAAGTCTGCCCTGTTTTATCCGACGGCTGTTATCGTTGTTGCCTTTATCATTACCGCGGTATTGCTGGTATTTGTAATTCCACAGTTTGAAAGCCTTTTTGCCGGGTTCGGAGCCGATTTACCGGCTTTGACAAAAATGGTCATTGATCTATCGCGAGCATTTCAGGAATGGTGGTGGGCAATCATCGGTAGCATTGTGGGTACGGTGGTATTCCTGAGTTATACCTATAAACGTTCTGAGAAAATGCATCATGCCCTTGATCGGGCATTGTTGCGCATGCCAGTCCTCGGCGAGATCGTAAAGAAAGCCACCATCGCGCGTTTTTCACGCACGCTCGCAACCATGTTTGCCGCCGGTGTCCCGCTCGTCGAGGCGTTGGATTCCGTCGCCGGCGCCTCAGGAAACCGGGTTTACTATGAAGGCACCATGGCCATCAAAGCCGATGTCACGACGGGCATGCAGCTGCAAACATCGATGAATGCCACTGGGCTTTTTCCCAACATGGTCGTGCAGATGGTCGCGATCGGCGAGGAATCCGGTGAGCTTGACAAGATGCTGAGCAAAGTCGCCGATTTCTATGAGCAGGAAGTGGACGACGCCGTGGCGGGTCTTTCCAGCCTGCTTGAGCCGATCATTATGGCTTTTCTCGGTATTGTTATCGGCGGTCTGGTGGTCGCCATGTATCTGCCCATCTTCAAACTGGCAGCCACTGTTTAATCGCGCCGCGATCCCTACTTTTTGGTTTTATTTTGGGCATAATACCGCCCGATGACCGAAATCCACGCCTTTTTTTCCAGTTATCCTGCCGCGTTTCCTTGGATTGCCGTACTCTTCGGTCTTGCCGTTGGAAGTTTTGTGAATGTTACCATTTACCGATTTCCAGTCATGCTGGAACGCCAGTGGCGCAATCAGTGTCACGAGCTCTTAAATGCCGGGCAGCAGCCCCCATCGCCTCCTGAGAGATTTGACCTAGCCGTGCCACGTTCGCGTTGTCCGCATTGCGGCCATGCCATCGAGCCTTTGGAAAATATTCCCGTTCTCAGTTATCTCTGGCTGAAGGGAAAATGTTCGGCCTGTAAAAAACCGATATCCTGGCGTTATCCTTTTGTTGAATTGCTTGCAGGCTGCCTTGCCGGACTGATCGCTTGGCGATTCGGATTCAGTATGGCGGCCCTGGCTGGATTGGTCATTACGTGGAGCCTTATCGCGCTCACTTTCATCGACATCGACCGGCAATTGCTGCCCGATGACATCACGTTACCGCTGCTCTGGGCCGGATTACTGTTGAATGTATTTTCCGTTTTCGCGCCACTGGCGTCGGCGGTTATTGGCGCCGCGGCCGGCTACACATCTTTATGGGCCGTATACCAGGTTTTCAAGATGATTACCGGTAAAGAAGGCATGGGGTATGGCGACTTCAAGCTATTTGCGGTTTTCGGAGCATGGCTGGGATGGCAAAATCTTCCGCTGGTTATTCTTCTGGCTTCCTTTCTCGGGGCCATCATTGGAATTACCTTCATGCTTTTTTCCGGTCATGATCGCCGCGTTCCGATTCCCTTCGGGCCATTTCTATGCGTGGCGGGCTGGATCGCACTGATGTGGGGTGACACCCTTACTCGTTTCTACCTCCAGTTTGCAAGAATTTCCGGTTGAAGATTGGAAACATGTTGCGAGTCGGGCTCACCGGCGGTATCGGAAGCGGCAAATCCACTGTCGCGTCGCTTCTGGCCATGCGCGGAGTCCCGGTCATTGATACCGACGAGATCGCGCGCCGGTTGACGGAACCGGGGGAAGGCGCGCATGACGAGATTATACGATCCTTTGGGAAAGCAATTCTGGATGAAAATAAAAAAATTGACCGGGATAAATTGCGTGAACAGGTCTTCGAAAACATTAATGAGCGTCACCGCCTCGAGGCCATCCTGCATCCTCGGATTCGCGAAGCGATAGGAAGAAAATTGCCCGATCTTGATTCTCCGTACTGCATTATTGTTGTACCGCTGCTGGTTGAATCCGGTTTCATCGACCTCATCGATCGCGTTCTGGTGGTGGACGTTTCCGAAAGCACCCAGATTCAACGCACCATGGCGCGCAGCGGATTAAGCGAAGTCGAAATCCGCAAGATCATGTCCGCGCAAGCCACGCGTGCGCAACGCTTGCAGAAAGCCGATGACGTGATCGATAACAATGGTGACAGAAAACGACTCGAGGCTGAAGTGGAACGTCTGCATCAATGGTACCTCGCCCTGGCAATGACGCAGAAAAGACACTAGCTCGATGCGAGCAAAGCCACCGTTTGCTCGATGGAGTCCGCGCCCCAGATTCCGCTGATCATCGCCAATCCCACCGCTCCCGCCTGCCGTGCCTGTTCCAGATCACGCGCACGCATGCCTCCCAGGGCATACACCGGCAACTTCGCGCTGGCACAAAGTTGTGAAAAGGTTTTCCATCCGAGGGGCCGTGCCTGGGGGTGTGAAGCGGTTGAACTCACGGGCCCTAAAACAACGAAATCGACTCCAAGTTGTGCCGCCCGCGTCAACTCATCAATGTCATGGCACGAAGCCGCCACCCAATAATCGCTCCGCAGGGGACGATTTTGCCCCGCAATTAAACGACGGCTGTTGAGATGAACACCGTCTGCGCGGCACTCCGGCACCCATTCCGGTTGCGCATTGATTAAAAGTTTCGCGCCATGACGATGACACATGCCGGCTGTCTCGCGTGCCATGGCCTTGTAATCCTGGGGAGAAAGTTGCGGTTCGCGCAGCTGTACCAGCCTGGCGCCGGCGATTAATGCCCGTTCAAGTCGGGAAAGAAACGCTCCATTTCCAAATTGCTTCGAATCGGTAATGAGATAAAGTGAAGGCAATGCGATTCGTTCCAGGATCGGCTGATCTGCATCAGGAAACTCATGCCCGGTAAGGTCGTGACAGTGAACCCACTTTGCCTCCTGTCCCTCTTGCCCGTGCGGAATACCTCGATACTCGGTAACGCGCCAAACATCGAGCAGGACATTTCGGTCGTGATACACATGCCGTGTCTGCAAATAAGGTTGTGCGGCAATCAGATCAATCCCTACTTCTTCTCTGAGTTCGCGCCTAAGCGCAGAAAAGGTATTTTCTCCCGGCTCGATTTTACCGCCGGGGAATTCCCACTTCCCTCCCTGATGACTGCCGGGTGCGCGGCGGGAGATAAAAACCTTGTTGCCATCCATGAGCAGGCCGACGGCAACGCGCAGAAGTGCGTCAGCTTCGGTATTCGGCGTTGATACGGACATAATCGTGTGACAGATCCGAGGTCCAGATGCGCGCGGCGGCAGTTCCGACTCCCAGATCGATGCGGATAAGAATTTCTGGATGTCGCATGACGGCTATTCCTCTTGCTTCCGTGTAGTCATTGTCCGGCGCGCCCAGACGCACGACGCAGACATCATTCAGGTGTATCGCCAGTTTGCTGGAATCGAGCCGTTCCACTGGCGCACGCCCGACTGCCGCCAGAATCCGCCCCCAATTCGGGTCACTGGCGAAAAAAGCGGTTTTTACCAATGGAGAATGCGCAACGGTATAGGCCACCGCAAGGCAATCCGATTCGGTCAGCCCGCCGCGAACTTCAACGGTGATGAACTTCGTTGCTCCCTCCGCATCGCGCACAATGGACTGCGCCAGACCGATGAAAGTCTCTGTCACGGAACCTAGCAGTTTGGCATACGCCTCTCCCTCCACCCGATCGATAACCGGATTCCTCGCGAGGCCGGTGGCCATCAACACGCATGCATCGTTGGTTGACGTGTCGCCATCCACGGTGATGCGATTGAAAGATTGGTTAACCGCGGTTAACAAACAAGAGTTGAGCACTGCAGGGGTCACCGCCGCATCGGTAGCCACAAATGCCAGCATGGTTGCCATGTCCGGCCGGATCATTCCAGCTCCTTTGGCAACGCCGGTCAGCAATACCGTTTGTGATCCTAAATTGATTTTCCTTGAACTTCCCTTGGGTACGGTATCGGTCGTCATAATGCCGCGCGCTGCATCTGCCCAGCCGTTTTCATTGAGATTCATCAGGCAACCTGGCAACCCGGCGACAATTCGCGATACGGGGAGGCGCTCGCCGATGATACCCGTAGAAAAAGGAAGAATTTCCTTAGTCCGACAACCCAATTGTCCGGCCAGCGCCGCGCAGCAGGCACGCGCATCTTCAAGCCCATGCGGACCTGTGCCGGCATTGGCAAAACCCGTATTGATCAGCAGGGCGCGGGGAGGAGCCGTTTCTAGATGATCCCGCGCCACCGTTACGGGTGCCGCACAGAAACGATTGCGGGTGAAGACGGCTGTCACATTCGTGCCAGGAGCGCATTCAATCACTACCAGATCAGGCCGATCCGGTTTACGAATCCCGGCCGCGGTTGTCCCCAGTCGGATGCCCGGGACGGAATCAAGAGGCGGCAATTCGCGCAAGCCGACGGGCATGTATCAGGCCAGTTTACCGTGACAATGCTTGTATTTCTTTCCGGAACCGCAAGGGCATGGTTCGTTCCGCCCGATCTTGGGCTGACGTCGCGTAACCGGCTTCTGCACGGTCGCCACCGCTTCCCCGCCTTCGTTTTCCTCCGGCTGGCCACCCGCATCGAGTCTCGGATGCGCGAAGTGCATTTCCTGCGGCTGGCGATTTTGACTCTCAAGCTCTTCAATATCCTGTTGTGCTCTCACCTGGACATGGGCAAGGAGATTCACCACATCGTGCCGGATGCGGGTCAACATGCCGGAGAAAAGCAGAAATGACTCGCGTTTGTATTCCTCTTTCGGATTTTTCTGAGCATAGCCGCGCAGATGAATACCCTGGCGGAGATAATCCATGGCCGCCAAATGATCCTTCCACTGCGAGTCCAATACTTGCAGCATGACTGCCTTTTCCAGATGGCGCATGACATCCGGCCCGATGGTGGCCGTCTTTTCAGCATACATTCTGTCGGCTTCGGTCACTATCCGTGCGCGAAGCTTTTCCTCTTCCAGAGCTTCATTTTCTTTGAGCCAATGGGCGATAGGGAGATTTAACCCGAGATCTCGCTCAAGCACCTCCTCCAAGCCCGGGATATCCCATTGCTCCTCCAGACTCTCCGGCGGAATGTGCTGGTTGATCAGTTCAGCGACTACCTCATGGCGGATTGTCGTGATGCTCTCCGAGATATCGTCCACGTCCATCAGCCGGTTACGTTGTTCATAGATTACCTTGCGTTGATCATTTGCCACGTCATCGTATTCAAGCAATTGCTTGCGAATATCGAAGTTTCGCCCTTCGACCTTGCGCTGGGCATTTTCAATCGCACGTGTTACCCACGGATGTTCAATGGCTTCGCCCTGCTGCATGCCGAGCTTTTGCATCAGACCCGAGAGCCGGTCGCTGCCGAAAATGCGCAACAGGTTATCCTCGAGCGATAGATAAAAACGCGACGAACCCGGATCGCCCTGGCGGCCGGAACGGCCACGCAACTGGTTGTCGATGCGCCGCGACTCATGGCGCTCGGTACCGATTACGTGAAGTCCTCCCGCATCCACAACCTGTTTGTGGCGATGGTCCCATTCCGATCGCGCCGCCTGGCGTTTCGATTCATCGTCGCCGATTTCCTTGAGTTCCATTTCAAGATTCCCTCCCAGCACGATATCAGTACCGCGGCCTGCCATGTTGGTGGCGATGGTGACGGCACCGGGTCGGCCCGCTTGCGCCACAATCATCGCTTCCCGTTCATGATGCTTCGCATTCAGCACCTGATGTGGAATTTTCTCTTTCTGCAACAGATTAGACAGATGCTCCGAGGCCTCGATGGTTACGGTGCCGACCAGCACCGGCTGGCCGCGCTGGTGGCAATCGTGAATATCGGCGAAAATGGCGGCATGTTTCTCCGCAGCGGTGCGGTAGATCTGGTCCGCCATGTCATCGCGAATCATCGGCTTATGAGTCGGGATCACGACGACTTCGAGACCATAAATCTGGTGAAATTCGAAGGCTTCGGTATCTGCGGTCCCGGTCATGCCGGCCAGTTTGTGGTAAAGCCGGAAATAATTCTGGAATGTAATGGTCGCGAGCGTCTGATTCTCGTTCTGAATCTTTACGCCTTCTTTCGCCTCGACTGCCTGATGCAGGCCATCCGACCAGCGCCGTCCGTGCATCATGCGCCCGGTGAATTCATCGATAATAATTACCTCATTGTCGCGCACGATGTAATCCACCTCGCGCTTGAACAGCGCATGGGCGCGCAGCGCGGCATTCAGGTGATGCATCAATATCAGGTTTGCCGCATCGTAGAGACTGGTTCCCGGCTGCAGCAACCCCGCCTGGACAAGGAGTTTCTCCACCTTTTCATGGCCCGCCTCGGTAAAAAAAGCCTGACGCGCCTTTTCATCCACGCTGTAATCGCCCGGTCCCCCCTCGCTGACTTGCCGGGTAAGATGGGGAATAATTGTATTGACCTTGACGTACAAGTCGGCACTTTCATCGGCTGCCCCGGAAATAATCAGCGGCGTCCGGGCCTCATCGATGAGAATCGAATCCACCTCGTCAACGATGGCGTAATGGAGTCCGCGTTGAACGCGTTCCTCGGCGCGAAACGCCATGTTGTCGCGCAGGTAATCGAAGCCGTATTCGTTGTTGGTGCCATAGGTAATATCGGCTGCATAGGCATCACGCTTTTCCTCGCGAGTCTGGCCGGGAACGACAACACCGACGGTCATTCCCAGGAACTTGTATATGGCGCCCATCCATTCCGCGTCGCGACGTGCCAGATAATCGTTGACGGTCACCACGTGGACGCCCTTGCCGGCCAGCGCATTGAGATACACCGACAGCGTGGCCACGAGCGTCTTGCCTTCGCCGGTCCGCATTTCCGCAATCTTGCCCTGGTGCAGCACCATGCCGCCGATCAGCTGAACATCGAAATGGCGCATGCCCAAAGTACGTTTGGAGGCCTCGCGCACAACCGCGAAAGCTTCATGCAGCAGACTCTCGAGATTTTCACCGTTAGACAGACGGGTTTTAAATTCGGCGGTTTTGGCGCGCAGTCGCTCGTCAGTCAGCTTCTCAAAATCAGGTTCAAGTGCATTAATGCGCACCACATCATGCTGCATGCGCTTGAGGAGGCGGGAGTTGCGACTGCCGAATATTTTGGTAAGCGCTTTCGTAATCATGAAATTCTGTGCATCTCACGCGGAGACGTGTCAGAAGAGCGGCAATTATGGAGGAAAAGCGTTGAGACTTGAAGCTTGCTACAGCCGGAAAAGATTATTTTGTGCTTACCTGTTGCAGGTACCGCATGGGGTTGACTGATGCTCCGTTGCGAACAACCTCAAAATGCAAATGCGGCCCGGTGGAGCGCCCCGATGTACCAACCAGGGCAATGGACGTTCCCTTTTTCACCCTGTCTCCTACCTTGACCAGCGTAGCACTGCTGTGGGCGTAACGGGTGATCAGGCCGGACTCATGCGTGACTTCAACCAGCAGCCCATATCCGGCTTTCTCGCCACTGTGTGATACAACCCCGTCACCGACGGCGAGCACGGATGAACCCATGTGCGAGGCGATATCCACGCCTTCGTGCATGGAATGATGCCCGTTGAACGGATCCGCGCGCATGCCGTATCCGGATGAGATCCATCCGCCTTCCACCGGCCAGCCGGAGGGTGTGACAGCGGCATTGAGCTTGCGGTCGAGGAGCAGGTTTTCCAGCGCGGCCAGTCGCTCCTGCTGACGCTCCACTTCCAGGGTCAGGCGATCGATGGATGACATCAGATCGGGAGGGCTGGACAGCACGCTGGCCGTTTCCGGGCCACCCATGGCGGCGTCGGCTGAAAAATTGAATTCGCGGGTATCAAGACCGGCCATCTGGGTAAGCCGGCTGCCGAGCGCATTGAGCCGCAGAACCTGTGCCTGGAGCTGTCCGAGACGTTGGGCCAAAGCATTAAGATGGGTTTCTGCGCGGCGTTTGGCTTCCGCAATCGCCATGCGTTGCGCCGCCAGCTCGCGTCGTTGTGCTGACAGTAGAGAGTCGGGGCTGTGAGTCGAAATCAGTTCTTGGGCATGATACGCCAGGACGCCGAAGAAGCCAGGCAAGACCACCAATGCCACCAGCGCTATCACGATCAGATGTCGATGTGAAAGGGTGGCATTGTTTCCTTTGCCATTACGGTTGCTCGGTACAAGAATAATGTTCATGCCGTTACTACCCCTTTCAACTCACATCTTCGGTTACAGCCAGCATTGCTTATCGCGTCTTTACGCCCGCACGCTCATCAGACAGCTGGAATGGTGCGGATGAAGGCGATCGGTGCCTCATCGTTCTCGTTATAGGTGATGAGTTCCCACGCTTCCTGGTGCATGATCAGTTCACGCAACAGCCGGTTATTGAGGGAATGCCCGGATTTGTGAGCGCTGAATGCACCAATCAACGGATGCCCCAACAAATACAGGTCCCCTATCGCGTCCAGGACCTTGTGCTTGACGAACTCATCTTCGTAACGCAGGCCGTCGTCATTGAGCACCCGAAAATCGTCGAGCACGATCGCGTTGTCCAGGCCGCCGCCGCGCGCAAGCCCCGCGGCGCGCAATGCCTCGAGGTCTCCCATGAAACCGAAAGTCCGGGCGCGGCTTACCTCTTTCACAAAAGAGGTCGTGGAGAAGTCGACGCTCGCATTTTGGGTTGAGTCGCGAAAGGTGGGATGATTGAATTCAATGCCGAAAGAAACCTTGAAACCCTCGAACGGTTCGAAACAGGCCCACTTGTCCCCGTCTTCCACGCGAATCCGTTTCTTGATGCGCATGAATCGTTTAGGCGCCGATTGCTCGGCTATGCCGGCGGACTGCACCAAAAATACAAACGGCCCGGCGCTGCCGTCCATGATCGGTACTTCCGCCGCCGTCAGGTCGACATAGGCATTATCGATTCCCAGTCCGGCGAAAGCGGACATAAGGTGTTCCACGGTCGAGACTCTGGCACCGTTGCTTTCAATCGTGGTCGACAGTCGTGTATCGGATACATTTTCCGGGCAGGCGCGAATTTCAACCGGCTCGGGCAAGTCAGTGCGGCGGAAGACGATACCTGTATCAGAAGTTGCCGGACGCAGAGTCAAATAAACCTTTTCTCCTGTGTGCAGCCCCACACCCGTAGCACGGATGACGTTTTTCAAAGTCCGTTGCTTGATCATTTACTTATTTTTGATTTCCTTGAAAGTATTGAAGAAAATAAATTGTCTTCGTGAAGAGCGTTCTGCATCTCCGCCAGGGCAAAAAACACATTTGTATGTGTGGCACCGATGCCTGCAATACGGCATGCAGGATATGTAATTTCGCAGAACCGGGGCGACAAAAAATCTCACTCCCTCAAGGTATTTAAGGATAAAAACCCACCCCTGTCCAGCCAAACTTCAGCGAAATGGTGCTGCGGACGGTCGGGACCGACAAATGGACCGATATGTCTCTAAAAGTCCTCCATCAATCGGCCTGTTTCCTCAGAAAAGCCGGGATATCCAGGTACTCGATTGCCGCCTCGTTCGCAACGCCGACCGGGCGCTCCGTCCGGCGGTTGCGAATTACGGTCGGGGTTTCCAGATCCTCGTAATCCGTAGTGCCGGTGCCGGTTTTGACTACTTTGTATGGTTGCTTGCGCTGCTTTTCCAGACCCAGTCCGGTGGCCACGATCGTGACCCGCAACTCTTCGTGCATCTCCGGTTCGATGACAGTGCCGATGACCACGGTGGCGTCGTCGGAGGCGAATTCCTTGATGGTGTTGCCAACCTCCTCAAACTCCCCGATGGACATATCAAGTCCGGCTGTAATATTGACCAGAATCCCGCGGGCACCCGAAATATTGATATCCTCGAGCAACGGGCTCGACACGGCTGCGATCGCCGCCTCGCGGGCGCGGGACGGGCCTGACGCGGAGGCTGCGCCCATCACCGCCATGCCCATCTCCAGCATCACTGTGCGGACGTCGGCGAAGTCCACGTTAATAAGCCCGGAACGGGTGATCAGCTCTGCGATTCCCTGTACCGCGTTCTGCAACACCTGATTGGCCTTGGCGAAGGCGTCCAGCAGAGTTGCCTCCTTTCCGAGCACGGTCAGCAGTTTTTCGTTCGGTATCGTAATAATGGAATCAACGTATTGAGCCAGTTCCGCGATCCCCTTCTCGGCCACGCCCATCCGCTTGCGGCCTTCGAAGGGAAAGGGTTTGGTCACCACCGCGACGGTCAGAATATTCAAGTCCTTCGCTACTTGCGCCACCACCGGTGCCGCCCCGGTTCCGGTACCGCCACCCATGCCGGAGGTGATGAACACCATATCCGCGCCGGAGAGCACCTCGGCGATGCGCTCGCGATCCTCCACGGCGGCTTGGCGACCGATATCGGGATTCGCCCCGCATCCCAGGCCCTTGGTGAGATTGGCGCCGAGTTGCAAGATGGTTTTTGCTCGCGACTTCTTGAGCGCCTGTGAATCCGTGTTGGCGTTAATGAATTCCACACCATCAATATCGGCGGAGACCATGTGGTCGACAGCGTTACCGCCGCCTCCGCCGACACCGATTACCTTGATAACAGCTTGCTGTCCGTAAGTATCCATTAATTCAAACATAGCGTTGCCTCCAGTGTCGGTTTATCAAACCCAGTTGAACGATGCTTCGGCCCATTCCCCTCATTTCAGAAATTTCCCTGAAACCAGCTTTTCATTTTGTTCCATACTCCCTTGACTCCCACAGCCATGCCCGGTGTCTGCACATACTGTTTCCCTTCCCGGCATCGCGCGCCGTACAACACCAGCCCGACACCGGTAGAAAAAATCGGGTTATGCACCACGCCTTTCAAACCGCCAACGTATTGCGGAACGCCGAGTCGGACCGGCATGTGGAATACCTCCTCCGCCAGGTCAACCGTGCCTTCCATCTTGGCGCTGCCGCCGGTAAGGACAAGACCGCTCCCGATAACGTCTTCGAAACCGCTGCGTCGCAGCTCGGCCTGAACCAGACTGTAGAGTTCCTCGATGCGCGGCTCGATGACCTCAGCCAGCGTCTGGCGTGACAGCTTGCGCGGAGGACGATCGCCCACACTGGGCACTTCAATGGTTTCGTCGCGATGCGCCAATTGCGTGAGCGCGCAGCCGTATTTCTTTTTGATGTCCTCGGCGTATTGCGTGGGTGTGCGTAATGCCACCGCGATGTCGTTGGTCACCTGATCGCCCGCGATGGGAATCACCGCGGTGTGACGGATCGCCCCGTCGGTAAACACCGAGATGTCGGTCGTGCCGCCGCCGATGTCCACCAGGCAAACGCCCAGTTCTTTTTCGTCTTCTGTCAGCGTTGACATACTTGAGGCCAGTTGCTCGAGAATGACGTCATCCACCTCCAGACCGCAGCGCCGAACGCATTTGATTATGTTCTGTGCCGCGCTCACGGCACCCGTGACAATATGTACCTTGGCTTCCAGCCGCACGCCGCTCATGCCAATCGGCTCACGAATGCCTTCCTGCTTGTCGATGATGAATTCCTGCGGAAGAATGTGCAGCACTTTCTGGTCCGCCGGTATCGCGAGCGCGCGCGCCGCCTCGATCACGCGTTCGACATCGCTCTGTCCCACTTCCTTGTCCTTGATGGCGACGATGCCGTGCGAATTGAAGCTGGAGATGTGCGACCCCGCGATGCCGGCGTATACCGACTGGATCTGGCAACCGGCCATGAGTTCGGCTTCTTCGACGGCGCGCTGTATGGATTGCACGGTCGATTCGATGTTCACCACGACGCCTTTTTTCATCCCCCGCGAAGGATGGTGACCCACGCCGATTATCTCCACCTCTCCGGTCGGAGTGAGCTCCCCGACAATCGCCAACACCTTGGAGGTACCGATATCGAGTCCAACTATCAATTTTTCATCGTCTCGTCTCGCCATGGTTACCCCTTGTCAGACGTTTCCGACCGTTGTGTGCCAAGCGTCCCCGTGTAGCCGGGTGATCCGCTGATACCGGCCCCGTGGTCGCCAGCCAGATCAATCGCAAAGCCATTGCTGTAGCGCAGGTCGACCCGCTTGATTTCCGAACCAAGATGCGTGAGCGATTTCGCGTACACCCGGGCAAACCGTTCCAGTTTTTGCGCGGGATTTTCCTGATCGAGCACGATTTCCATGTCATTGGCGAGCGTAAGCCGCCAGGTCCGTCGTGGCGTGAGCATGATCCGTTCCAGCTGCAAACCGACCGCGGCCATGATCTGACTGAAATTTTTACTGTGCTCAAGCACTTGCGGCCCGGTACCCTCCGGGCCTTCGAGGCGCGGAAGTTCCGCGGGAAAATCTTGTCCCGTTACGGGCACCACGTCGCCCGCCTGGTTGAGAAAAGCCCCATCCCCCCAACGCGCGGCCAGCCGCTGTTCAGTGAACCGGACATGTATGTCCTGGGGCCATTGACGGCGTACCGACGCCCGATAAACCCAGGGGAGCGATTCCACCCGCGCTTTTACCGCATCCAGATTCAGCAGGAAGAAATTGCCATGCACGGTATTCATCACGATTGATTCCAGTTCCTGTTGCGTTACGTGCCTGAATTCGCCTTCGAAGCGCACATGCCTGACAGGAAAATTGTCCGTGCGCAACAACCAGTCGGCACCGAATGCCAGCACCAGCAATCCGACCAACAGTGAAAACAGCAAGACCGCCGCCTTGAAAAGGCTCATGCCCGCTTCCGGTTTACCGTTGCCCGCGTCAACGTTGTACATCGGCTGTCTCCAGAATCCGCAACACGAGCTCGTCGAAATTCATGCCCGCGTGCTTGGCCGCCTTGGGAACGAGGCTATGATCGGTCATCCCGGGCACCGTGTTCACTTCAAGCGCATACGGCTTGCCGCTGTTGTCGAGCATGAAATCCACGCGTCCCCAACCTGAGCAGCCAAGGATGGTGAATGCGCGCCGCGCGAGGGACTGCAATTCCAGCTCCTGGCCGGATGGCAAACCACACGGACAGAGGTAGCGCGTTGTGTCGAGAATATATTTCGCCTCGTAATCGTAGAACTCACGGTCGGTCTCGATTCTGATCAGCGGCAGGGCCTGATCACCGAGAATGCCGCAGGTGATCTCAGCGCCATCAATAAAACGTTCGGCGATAACCTGATCATCGTACTTCGCCGCCATTTCCCAGGCAGCCTTTAGTTCCGCCGACGTTTTGGCTTTGCTGATACCCAGGCTCGAACCCTCGCGCACCGGTTTAACGAAAACCGGTAATCCGATTTTCCCTACGACTTCGTCTGGATCGGTCCCCGAGGCAAGCACGACGTATTCCGGAGTCGGAATACCGGTGGCGGACCACAGGTATTTGCTGCGGAGCTTGTCCATTGCCAGCGCCGATCCCAGCACTCCACTCCCGGTATACCGAATGTCCAGCATTTCCAGGGCGCCCTGTATCACGCCGTCCTCGCCCCAGCGGCCATGCAAGGCGATGAACACTCGCTCGAACTTTTCATCCTCAAGAATTCTCAGAGTCGATTTATCGGCATCCATCCCGCGTGCCATCACGTTCTGGCGTTGCAATGCGGACAGCACGGCCTTGCCGGTTTTGAGCGAAACCTCCCGTTCGGCGGAAGGTCCGCCCATTAATACGGCCACTTTGCCGAATTTTCTGCGGCTCATGCCGTCCCCTCCCCGATCACTCGAACTTCCGGCTCGAGTGTCACCCCGTGGAGGTTTTCCACTACGGCCTGTATCCGGGATATCAAACGTTCGATTTCAGCTGCCGTGGCACCACCCTGATTGACAATGAAATTTGCATGCAGCGCCGAGACGCAGGCTTGTCCCTCACAGGCGCCTTTGAGTCCGCTCGCCTCAATGAGACGTGCCGCATGATCGTGGGGCGGATTCTTGAACACGGATCCGGCATTCGGAAGCTGCGTCGGCTGAGTGGCACCGCGCTTGGCCAGAAGTGTTTTGATCAGCGATTTGCCTTGCTTTGTTTCTCCCCTGGCGAGTTTCAGGTGCGCAGCGATAAACCATTCGTCTTGCGGTCCGTGAACCGAACGATAATTAATCCGATAATCCGAAGCAGGGCGTTTGCGTCGGCTGCCCGTGCGGTCGATTGTTTCCACTCGATCGACGATCTGCCACGTTTCACCACCGAAGGCACCGGCATTCATCGCGAGCGCCCCGCCGATCGTGCCTGGAATGCCGGCAAGAAATTCCGCGCCGATGAGCTGGTGCTCGGTGCAGAATCGCGCCACTTTGGCGCTGGGCACCCCGGCCTCCGCCCGCACGATCCCTTCTCGGAGTACGCGCAAATTACTCAACGCGCCGCTGGTCATGATCACCGTCCCGCGCACACCGCCGTCACGCACGAGCAGGTTGCTGCCCAATCCCACCCAATGGACCGGCTCCTGCGAAGGCAGCGATTTAAGAAATCCCGCCAAGTCATCGGGATCGGCGGGTATATATAAGTGGTCAGCCGGTCCGCCGACGCGCCAGCTGGTATGGCGTGACATGGGTTCAGCGACGAGCAATTGTCCACGGAGTTTTTGCGATTTCACCGGCATCATCCGCTTTTCCTGAACACCAGCGTCTGTGGGAGCGAAGCCGCGACATTGCCGATACTGCCGGCGCCGAGGGTGAGTACCACGTCATTGCCCCGAACCACGTCCTGCAGTTCGTGCGCGAGCGTGTTCACGTCTTCGATGAAAATCGGGTCCGTCCGGCCGCGCGCACGAATCGCGCGGCAGAGCGCGCGGCCGTCGGCACCGCTGATGGGCGATTCCCCCGCGGCGTAGACCTCGGTGACCAGCAGCAGGTCCAGGTCAGCCAGCACCGTGCTGAAATCGTCGAGCAGGTCGCGGGTACGCGTATACCGGTGAGGCTGGAATATCACGACCAATCGCCGGTCCGGCCAGCTTGCCCGTGCGGCGGCGACGGTGGCGGAAATCTCGCGTGGGTGATGTGCGTAATCGTCCACCAAAATGACGTCGCCCCCGGCACGCGAGACGCGACCGTTGATCTGAAATCTCCGTCCAATACCGGCGAAAGCGGCGAGCGCGCGCACGATGGATTCCTGGTTCACGCCGAGCTCGTGCGCGATGCCGATCGCGGCGAGCGCATTCAGCACGTTGTGCTGTCCAGGCTGGTTGAGCTCTACCGCCATCCAGTTCTTTTGCCCGCGCAGCTCGGCCGTGAAATGCATTCTGGTTTCATCCTGGCGCAGCTGGACAGCGCGCAAATCGGCATCGGGGACCGTGCCGTATGTCAGCACCGGCCGATGCACCTGCGGGATGATTTCGCGCACCACCGGATCATCGAGACACACCACGGCAAGTCCGTAGAACGGGAGATGCTGCAGGAAATCGATGAACGCCTGCTTCAGGCGGTTGAAATCACCGCCGTAGGTGCCCATATGGTCGGCGTCGATATTCGTCACGACGGCCATGAACGGGGAAAGTTGCAGAAAAGACGCGTCGCTCTCGTCGGCCTCGGCAACCAGGTACTGACCGTGTCCCAGGCGAGCATGCGCACCCGCGCTGTTCAGGCGTCCGCCAATCACGAAGGTGGGATCGAGCCCGCCTTCGGCCAGGCAACTTGCGACGAGACTTGTCGTGGTCGTTTTGCCATGCGTGCCGGCGATGGCGATGCCGCGTTGCAGTCGCATCAATTCTCCCAGCATCTCGGCGCGTGGAATGACCGGGATCTTGGCGGCGCGAGCCGCGCGAACTTCCGGATTGGTTTCATCGACGGCTGAAGAGACCACGACAACATCCATGCCCTTGACGAGTTGTGCGTCATGACCGATCGCCACTTTTACACCGAGCGTATTCAGACGCCGGGTATTCGGGGATTCGCGCACATCCGATCCCGAGACCTCGAACTGCAGGTTATGCAGCACTTCGGCGATGCCGCACATGCCCGCTCCGCCGATGCCGACAAAATGGACGCGTTGCACGCGGTCACGCATCGATCACCCCCAGGCAGACTTCGGCCACGTTTTCGGCCGCATCGGTCACGGCCAGGTGGCGTGCCGCGCGCGCCATTTTCAAGGGAAGATCGCGATTGGCGGCAAACCCGGACAACAGTTCACACAGCCGGTCGGCGGTGAATTCCTTTTGCGGTATCAGCACGGCGGCCGAACGGTCGGAAAGAAAACGGGCGTTGGCCGTCTGGTGATCGTCCACGGCGTAGAGATAAGGCACGAGGATCGCAGCCGATCCGGAGGCCGCCAGTTCGGCGATCGTCATGGCGCCCGCGCGACAGAGAACCACATCCGCCCATGCATAGGCCCCGGCCATGTCATCGATAAATTCAGTCACTTTCGCGGGTAAGCCGGCGTACGCCGCCGTGACGTGTGCGGCCGCGTTGCGGCCGGATTGGTGCCACACCTCCGCTCTGATCTTCTCCGGCAGATTCCTGATCGCAACCGGGACCACGTCATTAAATACGTTAGCGCCCTGACTGCCGCCCACAACGAGCAACCGCAATCGTCCCCCGCGCGAGGCCATCCGCACATCGGGCGGCGGCAGTCCGATGATCTCGTTGCGCACCGGATTGCCCACCGGGCGCGCCGGGATACGGCTGCTGAACGTCTCGGGAAATCCGCACAATACCTGGTCAGCGATCAATGCCAGCCATTTGTTGGTCATGCCCGGAATGGCGTTCTGTTCGTGAATGACCAGCGGTGTGCACGTCAGCCGCGCCACCAGGCCACCGGGACCCGCTACGAAGCCGCCCAGGGACAACACCGCATCCGGTTTTCTCCGCCGTAGGACACGCAGCGCCTGACCCATCGCATAGACAAGCGTGAACGGGAACAGAAGCCAGCGCACCCAGCCCTTGCGACGCACGCCGCGTATCGAGAGCCACTCCATGTCAATCGCCAGGCCGGACGCCGGCACGGCATGGGCCTCGAGGCCGCGCCGTGTTCCGAGCCAGACAACGTGCACCCGTTTTTCAAGCAGCCGGCGCGCGACGGCAAGCCCCGGGAAAACATGCCCGCCGGTTCCCCCCGCCATGATCAACACGCAACTCATGTCCTACCCCAGACCGCCGCCCGCGCCTCGCGCCCGATAAGGAGCAGCAGGCCCATGGCCATGCAGCTCGCCAGCAAGCTCGATCCGCCATAGCTCAGGAACGGCAGTGTCAATCCCTTGGTCGGCATCAATCCCATGTTCACGCCCATGTTGATCATCGCCTGAGAAGCGAACAGCAGTCCCAATCCCTGCGCCAGGCGCGCGCTGTATAACTGTCCCGCGGCCTCGGCCTGATGGGCGATGACAAAGGCGCGCGCGAAAATAATTCCAAAAAGCACGATGACACCGAGTACGGCCATGAGCCCGAGTTCCTCGGCCAGTACCGCGAAGACGAAATCCGTATGCGCCGCCGGCAGATAAAAAAGTTTCTGCACGCTCGCTCCCACGCCTACTCCGAACAACTCTCCGCGTCCAAAAGCGATGAGCGCCTGAACCAGTTGAAATCCGGAGTTGAACGGATCGGCCCACGGATCGAGGAAGCTCGTTACACGCCCCATGCGGTAAGGAGAGATGACCGCGAGGACCACCATCCCGCCCAGTCCCACAGCGAGTACAAGCATGAAATGCCAGAACCGGACACCTCCGAGAAACAGCATGGCGAACACCGTCACCGTCATCACCACCAGGGTGCCCATGTCGGGTTCCAGCAGGAGCAGCGTGCCGATCACAGCCACCACCAGGCTCACCATGACGATTCCCTGGGTGAAATTTCTGAGCGCCTCCTGCTTGCGCACGAGATAACCAGCGAGATACACCACCATGAAAAGTTTCATGAACTCCGACGGCTGTATATTCACGATCCCAAGCCTGATCCAGCGGGAGCTGCCGTTTACGTGTGCGTTGATACCCGGCACCAGCACCAGGCAAAGTGATGCAATGCCGAGCAACAAAAGAAACGGGCCGGATTTTTCCCACCAGCGTATTCGCGTATGCATGACGAATACCATCAGGACGAGTCCGAGAATCGCGAAGCTGACATGGCGTATGAGGTAATACGCACTGTTTTGCATTTCACGTTCGGCGTAGGCGATGGACGCCGAGTACACCATGATCACACCCAAGGCGAGCAACACGAACGTGCAGCCGAGCAACCACCGGTCCCACACTTGCAAGGCCCGGCCGGCGGTGCGTACGCTGCCCGGCATTATCGCGTCGATCATGCCTGCCACCTCCACAAGGTCGGATAATATCCGCTCACCATACCGTCGGTGGCCTGTGGCAATTCGCCGGTCGCATCCCCACTGCGTGGGGCCCCGGCTCCGCGGCTCATGCCACTACCTCGCGCACGGCTTCGCGAAAAACCTCCGCACGATGTTCATAATTCCGGAACATGTCGAAACTCGCGCATGCCGGCGAAAGCAACACCACGTCACCGGTGTGCGCCAGTTCATGCGCGATGCGTACGGCGTCATGCATGTCTTTTGCGCGACGTACTGCCATGACACCGCCGAGGGCTGCTTCGATCTGCGGCGCATCGCGCCCGATTAAAACCACGGCACGGGCATGTTTGCGGCACGCGATTTTTAATTCATTGAAATCCTGCCCCTTGCCATCGCCTCCGGCGATCAGAATCACCGGCGCAGTCATGCCGTTGAGCGCCGCGACCGTCGCGCCCACGTTGGTTCCCTTGGAATCGTCGTACCAGCGCACACCCAGGTGTTCGGCCACGAGTTCGGTGCGATGCTTCAGCCCCTTGAAACCGCGCACGGCCACACAGGTCGCTTCCGGTGCAATGCCTGCGGCCTCCGCCAGTGCCATGGCGGCCAGCACATTAGCCAGATTGTGACGACCCGCGAGCGGCACATCGCGTGTTGGCATCAGCAGCTGAAGTCCGCGCGCAAGCCACGTTTCTCCGTTTCGTTCGGTGAGGCCGTAATCCTGCGCCGCAAGCGGCTGTCCAAGGTTAAAGCTGACCATCCGCCTTCCTGACAGACACATGCGCATCACCCATGGATCGTCGGCATTAAGCACAAGCGTGCCGTTACCGCGAAAGATTCGCGCCTTGGCCGCGGCGTATTCCTCGATATCCCGATACCGGTCCAGGTGATCCGGCGTGATATTCAGCACGGTCGCCGCGCGGGCGTTGAGCGACGCGGTCAGCTCCAGTTGAAAACTCGAAAGTTCAAGCACGTAGACATCGGGCACCGGTTGCTCGAGCAGCGACAGCGCCGGCACGCCAATGTTGCCGCCGACCGCGGTTTTCAAACCTGCCAGCCGGCACATTTCCCCGGTCAGCGCCGTGACGGTGCTTTTGCCGTTTGACCCGGTGATCGCAATCACCGGCGCGGTCACTTGACGCGCGAACAGCTCAATGTCACCCACCACTGGCACGCCGTTATCGAGGGCACGAGCGATTTCCGGATGCCTGACTGACATCCCGGGGCTGACCACCAACATGCCCGGATCGTCAAAAAGCGCGGGCGGCAAATCGCCGGTATGCACCGCAATCTGCGGAAATTCACGCTTGAGCGCTTCGAGTTTCGGAGGTTCCCGGCGTGTATCCACTACTGTCGTTGCATAGCCTAGGGCTGCAAGATGACGCACACAGGAATATCCCGTGAGTCCGAGGCCCACCACCAGCGCACGTTTTGTTTCCGTCTTTGCCATCGCCAATGTCATCGCCATATTCAATCAGCCGCCAAGCTCATAGACGACACGGAGAGAACCGAAAGATTCTGGAATCCTCTGTGTGCCATTTGATCTGTGTGGCAGAAATTCATGTCGTTACCGAATCTTTAACGTCGCCAAACCGATCAGCACCAGAATCAGCGAGATGATCCAGAAGCGCACGATCACGCGCGGTTCGGGCCACCCTTTCAGCTCAAAATGGTGATGCAACGGCGCCATGCGGAATATTCTTTTCCCGGTCAGTTTGAACGAAGCCACCTGCAGCATCACTGAAACCGTTTCCATGACGAACACGCCACCCATGATAAGTAGCACGATCTCCTGGCGGACCATCACGGCGATCGTTCCCAGGGCGGCGCCGAGCGCAAGCGCCCCGATATCGCCCATGAACACCATGGCGGGATACGTGTTGAACCAGAGAAATCCCAGGCCGGCGCCGACGATGGCGCCGCAGAAAATCAGCACCTCGCCCGCCCCGGCAATATAGGGAAATCCGAGATAAGCGGAGAAATTGTGATGGCCCATGACGTAGGCGAAAATTCCAAGCGCGCCGGCGACCATAACGGTTGGCATGATTGCCAGGCCATCCAAACCGTCCGTGAGGTTCACGGCATTGCTCGATCCCACAATCACCAAATAAGCGAACAAGATATAAGCCGGGCCCAGGTCAATGACGATGTTTTTGAACACCGGCACGATCAGCGCGGTTTCCGCCGGACTTTTCGCGGTGTAATAAAGGAAGAACGCGGTACACAATCCCGCGACCGACTGCCAGAAAAATTTTCCCTTCACACCGATGCCGCGCGGATCCTTGTTGACAATCTTCTTGTAATCATCCACCCAGCCGATAGCCCCGAACGCCGCGGTCGTAAACAGCACCGCCCACACGAAGCGGTTGGTCAGATCGGCCCATACCAGCGTTGCGATAAAAATAGACACAAGGATGAGGGCGCCGCCCATGGTCGGCGTGCCAGCCTTGGACAAATGCGTCTGCGGCCCGTCCTGGCGTACCGTCTGTCCAATCTGGCTGAAACCCAAGCGGCGGATGATGGCCGGGCCGATCCAGAAACTGATTCCGAGCGCCGTCAGCACACCCAGGATGCCGCGCAGCGTCAGATAGCGGAAGACGTTGAAGAACGAGAAATCCCGGGCCAGTGTGTCAAAAAGGAAATACAGCACTTAGCGCATGCCTCCGGATTCCATTGAAGTCTGTGTTTTATTGATGATTCCGGAAACAATCCGCTCCATGCGCATGACGCGCGAGCCTTTGATGAGCACGGTCATGTCGGCGTGGAGACTATCCAGCAACGTCTCGATCAGTTCTATATGGTTCTCGAAGTGCCGGGCGCCCTTGCCGAATGCGCCTACCGCGACGCGGCTGAGTTCGCCAAAGGCATACAGATGTTGTATTCCGATGCGCTGAGCGAGTTCGCCGACCCGGAAATGGATATCCGCCGATGCCGATCCGAGTTCAGCCATGTCGCCGAGCACCAGGACGCGTTCGCCGGGAAACTCCCGGAGTACCTGCAACCCGGCGGTAAGCGAGGCGGGATTGGCGTTGTAAGTATCATCAATGATTCGCGCCCCGTTGATACCCCGTTTTACTTCCAGGCGACCGGATGTCGCGCGCAGTTTTTCAAGCCCGGTTCTGACATTGTCGAGCGCAGCGCCGGCGGTGATAGCGGCGGCACCGGCCGCGAGTGCATTCATGACATTGTGTCTGCCCAGCAGTGGTACGCGCATGTCGATGTCTCCGTGAGTGGTGGTTTTTAGATGGATGGTGCTGCCGGTGTCGGAGAGCCGGTACTCTGCGCTCACATCGGCTTTCCGATCCAGGCCGAATGTCAAACATTTCTTCAATCCGGTGAGCGTTTTCCAAAGTGGAAAATACGGATCATCCGCGTTGAGGATGGCGGTGCCGTCGGCGGCGAGACCGGCAAATATCTCGCCTTTGGCGCGGGCTGCGTTTTCGAGTGTGCCGACTCCCGCCAGGTGCGCCTCACCGGCATTGGTGATCAAGGCGATTGTCGGACAAACAAGACGGGAGAGATATTCAATCTCCCCAAGATGATTCATGCCCATCTCGATCACGGCATAGCGATCGCTGGCGCGCATGCGCGTCAGCGTCAAAGGCACGCCGATATCGTTATTGAAATTACCGCGCGTGACGCATCCGGCACCGGTCTGTTCCAGTATCGCGCCGATCATTTCCTTGACCGTAGTCTTGCCATTACTGCCGGTGACGGCGATGACGGGAATCCTGAATTGACCGCGCCAGAATGCGCCGAGATTCCCGAGACCCAGACGGGTGTTCGGGACATGCACATAGGGCAAGGACGTTTCCATTTTGCGCGCCAGCAGGGCGCCGGCGGCGCCCGCGGCAATGGCCTCGGCGAGAAAATTGTGTCCATCGAACCGCTCGCCCTTGATGGCGACGTACAGGTCCCCTTGCTGCATGGTCCGGGTATCATGGCTGACACCCGTGAATACCGCGTCGCGCCCGGTCAGTGGTGCTTTCAACACTTCGGCGAGAATCAAGAGCGACATCACGCTTCCGCCTCCGTGCGATCGGAAATAATTCCGCGCCGCCACACTGTCGGCGTCCTGCGGCATTCGCCGGTCGCCACCGGCATTCCTTTCCGTGGCCTCGTGACATACGGTAGAAGCGTTGCCATCACAAACAAAATCCCTTCCGGTGGCCGCGAGCGACTCGCGGACGGTCGCATCCCCGCTGCGCGGGGCCCCGGCTCCCTGCTCGCGCTCGCATCCCCGCTGCGTGGGGCCCCGGCTCCGCGGCTCATGCCGCTACTCCCAGCAATTCGTGGACGGCGAGGCGATCGCTGTAAGGCAAACGTTCATCGCCGATCTGTTGATAGTCTTCATGACCCTTGCCGGCGATCAACACAATATCGCCTTCGCCAGCGCTGCGGATGGCCTCGGCGGTTGCCGTGC